>Ga0307517_10000624_pt1 | contig 60616 bp, 55 predicted proteins | sample 23_EM_MG_FD_194515 | JGI IMG/M metagenome (GOLD analysis project Ga0307517, IMG submission 194515) | Populus trichocarpa ectomycorrhiza microbial communities from riparian zone in the Pacific Northwest, United States - 23_EM | ecosystem: Host-associated > Plants > Roots > Unclassified | place...
TCCGAGTCACATCTAACTTAGCATAATTACCTTTTATAGAACTCTTATTACTATAAATACACTCTTTCTTTAACCTCACCATTTCGCTATATGAACTCTGAACACAGTAACTCCATAGCACGACTGTAGTTATGATTTGGGCGTATGGCTTGGGAGTATGGCTTGGGCGTATGGCATGGGTGTATGATTTGAGCGTATGATTTGGGCGTATGGTTTGTGTATATGATTTGGGCGTATCATGTGAGCCTATGATTTGGGCGTCTGGTTTGGGTGTATGGTTTGGGCGTATGATTTGAGCGTATGGCTTGGGTGTATGATTTGGGCATATGGCACCAGCGGATGAAGAAGGCTTATGAATTGGGCATATGATTTGAACCTGTGAATCGAGTGTATGAATTGGGCTTATGAACTAGGCGTATGGCCTGCTGAGACAATATACGTTACTAGACTAGGCTACTCGGACGTCCAATCGGTGTTGTGAATTATTCCGGTTCATATTGTATGAATCATTCCATGCAAATAAATGCCCGTATATACTTTGAGGTATGGGGTTTTTGGTACACGTCCCTGGCATGAATGGACCGAACACCAGGGGGCTCCTTGGCAAAATGCTTTCAGCTCCCGTAACCATGGCGGTGTTCGGTCCATTCATCCCAGGGACGTGTATATGCTCACACAATTACTCAATCATGTATCAAAAGAGCCATGTTCGAGAGGGGAATATACGAAAAAGCGGGGCCCTGGGCGGAGAAAATTCATTGACAGGGGGCTGTTCGGGGCATTGAACGGGGCGTGGGCCTGGACGGGGGCAGGGGCAGGGGTTGAAAAAAAAACGCCCCGCCCCAGGCCATTGACCGGGGCGGGGCGGGGAATTGAGGCGGGGTCCCGCCGGTTTCGGGGCCCCGGAGGCCCCGTAACGAACACTAAGGGAACCCCTCGGCAGAGGATTAAGACCGCTTGTAGTGGGCAGCCCAATAGTATCAGAATTATTAATTTTTGTGACAGTTTGTCTGAAGAGACCTTAGTGGTCGAAACAACGCGGGCGTTGTCACAAACACCCGCAACTATACCATATACAACATGCCTAAACGAAGAAAACAACAAGTACAATTACGCCCTAAGCGATCGGATCGACGGGCAGATCCCCTTATACGAGAACCTGAACGTTATAATTGTCCTGAAGGACATGCTCACATATATATCCTTGGCAAACACTATCGGATCCCCGTCCTCCTGGACTCTGGATCAAATATTTTCTTCATCAACGAGCAACTCGTGGAAGACCTACACATCCTGTATTACTCAAGAACTGATGCACGTCAAATTCAAGGTTTTCACCGGAGAGACAATCTCGTCCGGCGGAACGAATTTCACCAAACCTCTCTTCCTAGATATAGGAAAAAACCAATATGTTTCTCTCATTTCCTGCGAAATCGCGCCGGTAGGAAAATCTGGTATGATTATACCATTTGGATGGTGGCATCAGGAACACCCTATCACGATCATCACAAGCCCAAAAAACGGGTCTATTGACCATGACGAATGCCGATCACATCTACTTCTTGAAGATGAAGGAATCTCGGTTGAATGGGACTAACATGTTCTTAATGACCCAAATGCTGTGGTCATTGGATGAATAGAACAGGTTGATGACGAAAGAATTATGCTCATCGACCGATATCCTAAACGGTACCACGACTACCTCGACCTTTTTAGACCTTCAAAGATGGAAAAACTAGCATCTCGCCTTACCTTCGACTATGCAATCGACCTCAAACCTGATACTCAACCACCATGGGGTCCAATATACCCCTTATCTCAAAAAGAACTTGAGGCGCTATGCAAATACCTTGATGATATGCTTAAACAAGAAAAGATTTCCACGAGCAAATCACCAGCAGGCGCATCCTTCCTTTTCGTTCCAAAACCGGATGGTCGCCTAAGGCTTGTTGTTGACTACTGTGGACTAAATAAAGTCACGATTCACAACAAATATCCTATCCCCCTAAGGACGGAATTAAGAGACCAAGTCTGTGATGCTCAAATCTTTATATCAGTGGACCTGAAAGATGGTTTCCATTTGATCAGAGTTCGTAAAGGAGATGAATGGAAAACCGCCTTTCAAACTCGGTATGGACATTATCAATACCCAGTAATGCCTTTTTGGTTAGTGAACGCAACAGCCACCTTCCAGACTATGATGAACGAGATCCTACGGGAATTTCTTGACCAAGGAGTTGTTGTATATATCAACGATATTGTTATCTACTCCAAGACGGTTGAAGAACATATTATACTTGTTCGAAAGGTTCTGCAAAGGCTCCGCGAATACTGAATGGCTATTTCCTTGGAGAAGAGCGTGTTTCATGTAAAAAAGGCGGACTTTTTGGGTTATTGTGTGGCAACGGATGGGGTAACAATGAATAAGAAGAAGGTGGAATCCGTGAAAGCTTGGAGAGCTCCAGCCTCGGTGAAGGATAATCAGATATTTATGGGGTTCGCCAACTTTTATCGACAATTCATTAAGAACGTCTCGGCTATCTGTGTCCCAATGACAAATCTGTTAAAAGGAGACCCCAAGAAATTCTTCTGGGGCAAAGAACAACAAGAGGCTTTCGATGACCTAAAGCGCCGCTTGATATCGGCACCAATCCTATGTTATTTCTATCCAGAACTTGACACGGTTGTGGAAACAGATGCTAGCGATAATGCACTAGGATGCATCCTCATCAGCAAAAAAAGCCTTTACTCCAGACAGATAGGCATTGCGTCCGGATGCAGGAAATCCACCTGGAGCATCCTGTCAGCCCAGCGCACCCTCAAAGGGCCCCTGCAGAATGGTTGCATCCTAGTCCGTTGTGTGCAATACAACCCGCATCCTGTCCGCCCAGTGCACACGGATGGGCTATTTCACACCCTAATCTCCTGAAGAACACCAAGGTAACCGACCAGTGGGGGTTTGCATTGGGGATCTCTCCCTGCCGCTCATCGCCTCTACTTACAACTGACTACTTCATCACCAGACAAAGGCTGTTCAGGGGAAAAAGGACCTTCACATAGAATGACTAACCATCTATTGTCCCGGTAACGGCGCAAATCATACCCCTTATTTAATCACCACTAACAAGGCTCGCAAAAGGCTTATAAGTGCTTTCACACCTCGCATCAAGCTTCATGATTGAATCAGTGGAACTATTGAATAATATCAAGCTTGGGAGAGGAGCATGCTCTTCCATCCAGGTTGACACTATTCATGACCGCTAAGCGAGCGGATTCCAATAAGGCCCTTCCTGACTCTAGCGGACATCTGCTAGTGCCCGGTGAGGTATGTGCCTTTGTCTGCCTGCTGACCACTATAGCCATGCGGACGCTTCGACACCTATTGCTCTTGATTCCCCTCGACTGGCGGATTCCAACGCACCCTGTCCCGACGCTGTCCGACCACTGGTTGCAGGGTTATCCATTCTTTTGTACTTGAGTTCTCCGGGTAAGTATCTTCAAATTGTTGGCTACTGGGTGCTACAGGCATGCGGACGCTTCGAGACCTATACCATTCGGTCCCCCTCAGCCAGCGGAGTCCAATGAGATCCTTCCCGGCGCTGCCGGACATCTGCCCCCTGAGATATCTGCCTTGAACATCCTGCTGCCCTGTATAGCCATTCGGACGCTTCGAAACCTACACCATTGGGTTCCTCTCGACTGCCGGATTCCAACGCACACTGTGCCGATGCAGTCCGACCACTGGCTGAATGGCTATGCATACTGTTGTACTTGAGTTCCCCGGGTAAGTATGTACAAATTGTTGGCTACTGGGTGCTACAGGCATGCGGACGCTTCAGGACCTATACCATTCGATTCCCCTCAGCGAGCGGACTCCCATGAGGCCCTGCCCGACTCTGCCGGACATCTGCCTGCTGAGGTATCAGCCTTTTTCATCCAGCTGACCGCTATCGCCATGCGGCCGCTTCGGAGCCTATACCATTCGATTCCCCTCGACCGGCGGATGCCAAAGAACCCTGTCCCGATGCTGTCCGACCCCTGGTTGTAGAGTTATCCGAACATGTGTACTTGAGTTCCCTTGGCAAGTACTGTCAAATTGTTGGCTACTGAGTGCTACAGCCATGTGGACGCTTCGAGACCTATACCATTCGATCCCCCTCGGCGAGTGGACTCCAATGGGACCCTTCCCGGCTCTGCCGGACATCTGCCCCCTGAGATATCTGCCTTTTACATCCTGCTGACCTGTATAGCCATTCGGACGCTTCGAAACCTACACCATTTGATTCCTCTGGACTGCCGGATTCCAACGCACACTGTCCCGATGCTGTCCGACCACTGGCTGGATGGCTATGCATACATTTGTACTTGTGTTCCCCGGGTAAGTATCCTCAAATTGTTGGCTACTGGGTGCTACAGGCATGCGGACGCTTCAAGACCTATACCATTCGATTCCCCACGGCGGGCGGACTCCAATGAGACCCTTCCCGACTCTGGCGGACATCTGCCCTCCGTGATATCTGCCTTTTTCATCCTGCTGCCTGCTATAGCGATGTGGACGCTCCGAAACCTTTACCATTCGATTCTCCGCGGCGAGCGGACTCCAATGAGACCCTTCCTGACTCTGGCGGATATCTGCCCGCTAAGGTATCTGCCTTTTTCACTCTGCTGACATCTATAGCTATGTGGACGCTTCGAGAGCTATACCATTCAATTCCCCTCGCCGAGCGGAATCCAACCGACTCTCTCCGGACACTGTCCGACCGCAGGTTTAAGGGTTATCCATACTTTTGTACTTTAGCTCTCTGGGCAGGTACTTTCAAATTGTTAGATACCGAGTACTACTGTTTTCTAGACTAGCTTTCATAAATCCATTTCTGTTTTAGTACCTATATGACTCAAATAAGTAAACATGAGTAATACTAATAGGAGATAGATCTTTCCGGACAATTTGGATATTCTCCACAGTTTTCCCTAAGTGATTCAAAGTCCTCGAAGGTAGAGTTGTTGACTTAGGAGGTATCCGATGATAGCCAGTTCCACTTGAGTACTTCCACTATGCTACTATCCTATCGGGTTGCGTCAGGAGAACCATTCTGCATCCGGAGAACATTTCTGCCTCCGGAGAACCTTTCTGCGTCCACTACCTTGTGACTCCTTAGTTGCGTCTGGTGCCTCCGGGCGGCATGGACCCCTGTCCCCAAGCACCCAATTAAAGACCGCACACCCAGGACGCGAGTTTACGTTCTATGCGCCTGGACCGCCCGACGCACAGGGAGCACAGGGCGTGTCTGGGTGTAACAATTTTTTTTTTGCTAATGCTGTCACAGTTTCATGGAAAAAGACTTCATCCTGTCGCCTTCCATTTCCGAAAGCTTAGCCCAGCTGAGCGAAACTACGACATCTATGACAAAGAATTATTGGCTATCCTCGTTGCCTGCATGGAATGGAAACATTACTTGGGAGGAACTGAGAAACCAATAACCATCTATACCGATCATCAGAACCTACAATATTTCCTTACAACAAAGGCCTGGACGCGTAGACAGATTCGGTGGGCACAAATACTATGTAGTTTTAATTTTAAAATCATCTACCGACCAGGCACCAAGGGAGGCAGGCCCGACGCTTTAAGCAGGCGGCCGGAGTACCGCCCTGAAGAGGGAGCTAAGCATCACGAACAACAAATTTTGAACCCTCAGCACTTCGGAAAATTACAAATTGCGGTTGTGTGGGGCAGATTCAGAACAGCTCCAACATGGATTGGCTGATATGGAAAAGGAAATAGCTATTCGGATTCAAAGGCTGGATAAGCAAGCTCAAATCCCCACAAAAGGGTCAAAGCTTGCAGCAGGACACGACCTCTATAGTATCGAAGACATACTTATCCCTGCAAATAACCGAGCACTAGTCAAAATCGGTTTAGCGATCGCAGTACCTGAAGGAACCTACAGTGGCATAGCACCAAGAAGTGGCTTGGCCTCGAAAGGTATCACGGTAGACGTAGTGGTTATCGATGCAGATTACAGAGGAGAAGTCAATGTCCTACTCGTTAATCATGGAAAGATGGATTACCAGGTCAAAATAGGGGAACGCATAGTGCAGTTGATCGTGGAAAGAATCGATGATCAGGAATGGATGGAAATGGATAGAGTAGATGAGACTGAGAGAGCCGGAAAGGGTTTCGGTAGCAGTGGAACAGGGTTGGAGTTGAAAGAAACCCAACCAACGATATGCTTCCTTCAAGCAGATGGCAACCACCAATTCTACGATTCCTCCGATATTAACCAACCTCCTATTCTGCGCAAAGGGCAAGAGTTATTATCAAATACGATTATCGCCAAAGCAAATCTGAAAGGATTTGAAGCAAACTTTATAACTAAAGTTCGTGAATTGGCAGAGGAAGATCTAGGATGGAGGCAGCGAAAGGAGAAGTTGGAATCCCTAAAGGAGAAAGGAAAGGAATTGCCTAAGCAATGGTCGATATCCGATGGCCTTCTCTACTACGAAGACGGCCTATTTATCCCCGCAAACGAAGATCTGCAAACGCTTATAGCTAAGGGATGTTACGACTCCGAAGTAGCAGGACACATCGGACAAGAGGAAACCCTGGAACTCATAACTCGAGATTTCTACTGGAAGGCATTAACTAACTGGGTAAATGATTATGTTTGTTCCTGCACCGCTTGTCAACAAGCGAAAGTTCCTCGCCATGCACGATTGGGGTTACTTAATCCTTTACAAGTACCCTACACTGCGTGGGCTTCAACCTCGGTACACTTCATTACACAGTTACCCAAATTAGCAGGATATACCCAGATCATGGTTGTGGTAGACCGTCTCACAAAAATGGCCCACTTTATCGGATTAGAAGAAAAGGCGACTGCAAGAGATGTGGCAGAATCTTTCCTTAAAGAAGTATGGAAACTTCACGGGTTACCTTCAGAAATCATTTCAGATATGGATGCAAAGTTTGCTGGAGAATTTTGGGAATCATTGGGCAAAAAACTCAGCATCAAGCGTAAAATGTCGACAGCATACCACCCGCAAACCGATGGACAAACGGAACGAGTTAACCAAGTACTGGGAGGCTACCTTCGTATATTCGTCAACTACGATCAGGACGACTGGTACCAGCTCCTACCCTTAGCCGAGTTTGCTTATAACAACTCCGTAACCAACGCACACAATATGACACCTTTCTTCGCAAACTATGGCTATCATCCTCAAACTGAATGGCTCAAGAAAGGTGAAGCGCGAAGTCCAGGAGCAAACCTTTACACCCACTGGATGCAAACGATACATCAACAAGCGAGACAATCTCTAGAGAAGACCAGGCAAGCTATGGGACGTTATTACAATCGGAAGGCTAAGCAACAATCTCACTGCAAAATACGCGATATGGTTATGCTTAATGCCAAGAATATCCGCAGTAAAATCCCATCCAAGAAATTAGCCCCTAAGCTATACGGCCCTTTCACAATCCTGGAACAACGAGGAGAGCTTGCGTATAAACTCGAATTATCGGAACGTTGGAACATCCACCCGATATTTCATGTATCGCTACTCGAGCTCTATCGAACATCTATTCGACTGGCACGTGAACAACCACCGATGGAACCCGAAGAGATCGATGGTGATCTTGAATGGGAGGTGGAAAAAATCATTAAGAGTGAAATAATCTCTTATGATCGGAGACTATGTGGCAGGACCTGGACCATCGAAGAACTCCGCTACTTTGTGAAGTGGAGAGGGTGTTCGGAAGACGAGAACACCGGGGAGCCACCTGAGTACTTAGAACGAGCACAGGAATTGGTGGAAGATTTTCATAGAGAAAATCCGGATATGCCAAGATTGGGCTAAGTAGTATTACATGGAAAGGTTTTCCTCCCGTGGCCAAGTAAATTTGGAAGGTTTTTCACTCTACCTAGTAGAGTACTAAATGGATTTGATGTTTATTATGTATTACTTCGCATGTATTATTATATAAGGGATTTGAGGACAAGGCCCTTATGAGGAGGGAGCTAATATTACCCTAGCGGGAATAGATTACCTAATATTTAAGAGTAAGGTATATTGCTCCATAAGATGACCATATATCCGAACCTATGCTCCCGAAGTTATCAGCTTCCTAGAGGCATCTGGAAGACGACTAGGACCACTGGATGAGAGCACGTTTCACGATATGTTTAACTGATTGGAATGATATGAAGACAATACTACTACTCTCATTTTCTGGTTGAATATGCGTTAGCTGCATGATGCTTTGATAGCTGGATATCGGAAGTGATCACTCCATATTCCATATTACTATTGGTATGTAGGCATTGGGGCCGCATAATCATTTATAGTCTATCATGACGAAGAGATCGAAGGCTCTTTACTGGTGGAGTGGGGACAACCTCAGATGAATAGCAGTTCGGGAGATTGTCTGAGTTGAGCTGGGCAAGTTTGAAGAGTCAAAGGATGTTCGCACTATGTCCTGACGAACTGAATTATTAAGAAGATACTTCTTAACTAGAGAAGTCGAAGTAGCATGAACATTAGTATAACTAGAGGACACTCTCACGGTGGTTGAAGAATCATCAAGCAACGGAGAAGCGCCCTTAACAATATAACAAGTTAGCGAGTTATATTCTAACTCATTGATATTTGATTACACTTTATTACTTTACCCTTTATCAAACAATTACCAACGAGCCTTCCTGACTATTAATCCGTTGACCCAAATATCCTTGGCCTAGTTAGCTCAGAATCGTACCATGTTAGCTACGCCATAACATCTACCTCTAGTGGGGACAGCCCCGGTTAGTAACATCACGGTCTTGTCTCCGTCTGGTCGTTGTCCGAAAAGCCCTTGCTACATCAGCAAAAAAAAAAGCATACACCCGGACGCACCCCATGCTCCCTGTGCGTCCGGCGGTCCAGGCGCATAGAACGTAAACTCACGTTCTGGGTGTGAGGTCTTTTATTGGGTGCTTGTGGACAGGGGTCCATGCCGCCCAGACGCACCAGACGCAACCAAGGACTCAGAAGGTACCCGACGCAGAAAGGTTCTCCGGACGCAACCCGATAGGATAGAAGATTAGTGGAAGTACTCCGGTGTAACTAGCTATCATCAGATACCTCCTAAGTCAACAACTCGACCTTCGAGGACTTTGAATAAGTTAGTGAAAACTGTGGAGAATATCCAAATTGTCCAGAAAGATCCATGCAGTATTACTCATGTTTACTTATTTGAGTCATTTAGATAGTAAAATAGGTATATATTTATTAAAGCTAGTCTAGAAAACAGTGGCACTCGGTAGCTAACAATTTGAAAGTACTTGCCCGGGGAACTCAAGTACAAAGGTTGCGATAGCATTTGAACCTGCGGTCGGAGAGCGTCGGGACAGGGTGCGTTGGAACCCGCCGGTCGAGGGGAATCGAGTGGTATAGGTTTCGAAGCGTCCGCATGGCTATAGAGGTCAGCAGAATGAAAAAGGCAGATACCTCAGCGAGCGGATGTCCGCCAGAGTCGGGAAGGGTCTCATTGGAGTCCGCTCGCCGAGGGGAATCAAATGGTATAGGCCTCGAAGCGTCCGCATGCCTGTAGCACCCAGTAGCCAACAATTTGAAAGTACTTGCCCGGGGAACTCAAGTACAAAGGTATGCATAGCCATTCAGCCAGTGGTCGGACAGCATCAGGGCAGGGTGCGTTGGAATCCGCCGGTCGAGGGGAATCGAATGGTATAGGTTTCGAAGCGTCCACATAGCTATTGAGGTCAGTAGGATGAAAAAGGCAGATATCTCAGGGGGCAGATGTCCGCCAGAGTCGGGAAGGGCCTCATTGGAGTCCGCTCGCCGAGGGGAATCGAATGGTATAGGTCTCGAAGCGTCCGCATGGCTATAGAGGTCAGCAGGTAGAAAAAGGCGGATACCTCACCCGGCACAGGCCGATGTCCGCTAGAGTCTGCCAGGGCCTTATTGCAATCCGCTAGAGTCTGCCCGGGCCCCAGTGCAATCCAGTAGAGTCCGCAAGGGCCTCATTGGAATCCGCTACAGTCAGGAAAGGCCTCATTGGAATCCGCTCGCTTAGGAGTAATACATAGTGTCAACCTGGATGGATGAGCATGCCCCTCTCCGAAGGTTGATAATATTCAATAGGTCAACTCATTCGATCATGAAGCCTAATACAAGGTGGGAAGAACTTAGAAACCTTTTGCGAGAGTTGTTAGAAGTGATCAAATAAGGGGTATGTTTTGGGTCCTTACCGGGACAATAGATGGTTAGTCATCCTATGCTTCGATCCTTTTTCGCCTGAACAGCCTTCACCCGGTGATAAAGTAGTGTGTTGTAAGTAGAGGCCATCAGGGGCAGGGAGAGTTCCACAATGCAGAGCCCTATGGGTCACTTACCCGGGGTTTCTTCGGGAGATTAGGGAGTGAAATGGCCCATCCAGGTGCACTGGGCGGACAGGATGCAGGTTGTATTGCACCCAACGGACTAGGATGCAACCATTGTGCTGGGGCCATCAGAGGGCGGGCTGGGCGGACAGGATGCTCCAGACGGATTTCCAGCATCCGGACGCAATGCCTATCCGTCTGGAGCAAACGCTTTTTTTGCTGATGTATGCCCTGTTTGTCGGTTGTGGCTAGCCCGTTCGCGATCCTTCCTTCTCCCTCCTCCCGGTTCTGTCCGCTTGCAACGTTACTGCTACAGCAGCTGAGACGTTACTGTCTCCTCATCCTTCCCAATGGTTCGTCCACTCCTCGGTTGCGCCCAGTCGTCGTATTCCACTACCTCTGTGCCTGGTGTCCCATGCCTTGGATGGATGTAATTACACGTGCGACTGTACGTTTATGGTTACAAATGTCGGCCCACAAGTCCAGTGGTTTTCTCTTGTAACGGCGATCACACATCCCCCTAGGGCTCTATCGGGCCTTACCGAGCCAATCCTTTCTATAGTCATTAGGGGAGCCTGCGGAAGGCTTTGGGCCTCTCTCCTGTATATCTCTATGAATTGTTTCTTTACGTGTCTGAGGTATTCTTGTCTTAGGTGCTAGGCAAGGGGGATTTTTCCTATCCATTCGGGGTGTTTGATTTTTCCCATGAAGAGGTGAAGCGGGCGGTTGTTGGAATTAAGGTTTTCTCTACGCCATATCTCACAAGGCATGCGAGTTCTTGTACCTTAACAATGAATACATGATTTAAAAAAGAAAAAAAAAAAAGAAAAGAAAAAAAGAACCAACCAAGAGATAGGCCATCAACCATCTCCTCTCCACCTCTGGCGATTGAAATCTCACCACCACGAGAAATCATCGTCACCTTTCCCCACCCACCTCTCTTCTCCCACGATGGCTACTGCCTCAGGGTTGACGTTAAGCCACCTTCCCTCCGCTTCTGAGGTCAGTCGGCCTCCCATCCCTGGGGTTCTTGTTCTCGTTCGCCGTTGACTTGCCCGTGCTGTTCGGTTCCCCCCATTACCCCGCATTTGCTGTGCCCCTCGCTTAGCATTTTGCATGGTCGGAAAGCTTCTCGCTTCGTTCAGGGTCGGCATTACCGTGTTGGACTCTCGGTCGAAGTAGGCCTCGGCTTGCTGGGCTCGTACCTCTGATGGGGAAAGCCTCGGTTAGTAACATCTCCGTCCCGCCTCAGTTCTGTCGTCATCCCAAAAGCTCTTGCTATGGCCGGTTTGTCCGTTGTGGCTAGCCTGCTCGCGATCCTGCCTTCTCCCTCCTCCCGGTTCTGTCCGCTTGCACAGTTAGTGCTACAGCAGCTGGTACCTTAATGCCTCCTCATCCTCCCGAATCGTTCGTCCGCTCCTCAGTTAGGCCCAGTCGTGGTATTGCACTACCTCTGTGCCTGGTGTCCAATGCCTTGGATGGATGTAATTACGGGCGCGACCGTACGTTTATGGTTACAAATGTTGGCCCACAAGTCCAGTGGTTTTCTCTTGTAACGGCGGTCACAGATCCCCCTCTGGCCCTATCGGGCCTTCGCGAACCAATCCTTTCTTTTGTTTTTAGGGGAGCCTGCGGAATGGTTTGGGTATCTCTCCTGTACGTCTTTATGAATTATTTCCTTACGTGTCTGAGGTATTATTATCTCAGGTGCTAGGCGGGGGGCATTTTTCCTATGGATTCGGGGTGTTTGATTTTTCCCATGAAGTGGTGAAGCGGGCGGTTGTTTGGGATTAAGGTTTTCTTTACGCCATATCTCCCGATTGTTCGGTGAAGTCCATGTATCGGCAGCCAGAGAAATCTTTCCTGCAGCTGGTAGACATATTCGAATATCATCCAGCGTAGACTTTCCCAGCCGTTTCAAACGCCGTGTTAATGTCGTTGCGCTGGGGATTTCGACTCCCGGTCGAATGTACTTGAAGACGTGACGAAATGCAAGGTTCTTTGAGCAATTAAAGGCAAGATTCGTTGCCAAAAACACTTTTAGAAAATATTCATCGAAATCATGCTGATTGAATCCTCCTCGTGTGGCCAGATCGATAATCCTACGCTTATTTCCAGTCCCAGTTCCTTTTTGCAATAGTGTAAGAACCTCTATACCAAGTGGGGTTCAAGCCCACCCATGATATCTGTTAATCTTTCTCGCTTTCGGACAAGCAGAGGACATATTATGGTCATGCATCGAGCTAGTCCCCGTGCCACTTGGGTGAGCTAGGACCTTTCTGCACATAATGCACATTACTCGCGACTGCCAATAGCACTACCTAAACGGTCGGCACATTGTTGAAAGTATTTCCACACCTCTGTGCCTTGAAGATCCAAGTTCCACCGTATCTTTTTCTTGCCAGCATGTTTTGCAGTATAGGCTATATACCATGGTGTGCCTTGCCACCACTCCATCCAACTCTCATGATATGCCTCCCTATAGAGATAAAAGTTTCCAAATATCTCAAATGTAACTGTGTCGCTTGTTGACAAAGTCACTGCTAGCGGAGGAAGCAGATTCCGGGCGTGATCTTGGTTTCCTGGGGGCAGCACTAGCGAATCGGAGCGCATGGGTGTTGTAGAACTTGGAAGAGGTGCGCGGGCCACACCAGTCCGAGGTCTTGGGTTGGTGTTACTGGGCCTTCGCTCCCATATGTGCTGGATTCTACCGAGAATTGGGATAAAGATGGAGAGTATTCGCGTGCAGGGCTTTCTTGGAACCGTAAAAAAGAGGTACGGCTTCTTGCCGTGGAGGTGTAGAGCCCCCGTTGGCTGCCCATCGTGGAAGATTCTGGTTGGGAAGACATTAAGTTGAGAGGGTTCTAGCTATCCGTTTTCAGTACCAGATCCCCTTGGATCCCGAATGATATTCATATAAAAGTACAGGTGTGGTAGGCATATGAATGAGGTAAGCTAAGTACCCAAGCTGGCTTCCATTCTGTGATCCATTTCATTGGTCGCATAATTTTTGAGTCTATCAATTGAGTATACGAACATGCATGCGTAAGAACAATTGAACGGATGAATTTTTGTGGGTATGAATTGTGTGCGTATGGTGGTGTATGGTTGCATGTGAATTACGTTGTGAAAATAGCCGCACTCTAGGATTAGGCTCGGTAGCAGCTACATGAATGGGTATTCACCACTGTGCTTTGGGCATAGCATTAGGCCAAATCCAGTAGTGGTTGATATACCCAGTTTAATCATATTCTGCGGTAACCAAATTTGATCTTTTAAGTGAGTTAACTAGTTCCAATTGAAAACTCTCATACAGCGCATTCGCTCATACATGGCAACCAAATCTTGGATCAAACCTGCAAGTACAGGATCTCTCGAAGCTGTCACAGCCATTGAAAGCAAACCCAAGGTGAGGATCTAATACTTGAATACCATGCAGTGACAAAGGCATGCAGTGCCTTTCCAAGTGATCAAAGGTGATTCCTGATTATAACCCTTATATATTGGGTTGTAATTATGCTATGTAATTATCCTCCACTTAGATACTCACAAGAATCTCATACCATAACCATCATGTTGCTAATGCCATCCATCTACCTTTGCCGCCTTCCCTTTATTTACACCTAAGGCGATGACAACTGCCCCAATCGAGGAAGCTCCAATGGATGAGTTTTATACCTGGACATTTGGCTCAAATGGAATAATCGACCTTTTTCCCATTTCCTTTGGCCGCATGAAGGTCGACTTTTTTTTCTGTAAGCTGTTACTAGATCCCACCTGCTGCAGGTGTGCAGACAACTAGAACTATGAAAGCGGATACATTAGCAAAAAACGTGTTTGCTACGGACGGATAGGCATTGCGTCCGGACCGAGGAACTCCGTCGGCAGCATCCTGTCCACCCAGCCCGCCCTCCGATGGCCCCAGCCCAATGGTTACATCCTAGTCGGTTGGGTACAATACAACCGGCATGGTGTCCACCCAGTGGACCTGGATGGTCCATTTCATACCCAAATCGTCCGAAGAACACCAAGGTAAGTGACCCATAGGGGTCTGTATTGGGGAACTCTCCCTGCCCCTGATGGCCTCTACCTCCAACCGACTTCTTTATCACCAGGTAAAGGCTGTTCAGACGAAAAAGGATCTAAACAGAGGATGACTAACCTCTATTGTCCCGGTAACGACCCAAAAGATACCACTTATTTGATCACTGCTAACAACGCGGGCAAAAGCATGAGGTTTCTAGGTTTTTGCACACCTCGTTGTAGGCTTCATGATCAAAGCAGTGGAACTATTGGATATTATCAACCTTCAGAGAGGGGCATGCACTTCCATCCAGGTTGACAATATTCATTACCCCTAAGAGAGCGGATTGCAATGAGGCCCTGCCTGACTCTAGCGGACATCCGCTAGTGCCAGGTGAGATAGCAGCCTTTTTCTTCCTGCTGACCTCTATAGCAATGCGGATGCTTCGAGACCTATACCATTCTATTCCCCTTGTCGAGCAGACTCCAATGAGATCCTCCTCGACTCTGGCCGACATCTGCCCCCTGAGGTATCAGCCTTTTCCATCATGCTGACTATTATAGGGATGCGGACACTTCGAAGCCTATACGATTCGATTCCCCTCGACCGGCGGATTCCAACGCGCCCTGTCTCGACGCTGTCGGACCGCTGGTTGAAGGGTTATCCAAACATTTGGACTTTAGTTCCCCTGACAAGTACTTTCAAAATGTTGGCGACAGAGTGCTACAGGCATGCGGATGCTTCGAGACCTATACCATTCGATTCCCCTAGGCAAGCGGACTCCAGCAAGACCCTTCCCGACTGTGGCGGACATCTGCCCCCTGAGATAGCTGCTCTTTTCATCATGCTGACCTCTATAGCCATGCGGACCCTTCAAAACCTATAGCATTCAATTCCCCTCGACCGACGGAATCCAACGCACCCTGTCCCGATGCTGTCCCACCGCTGGTTGAAGGGTTATCCAAACGTTTGTACTTGAGTTCCCTGGGCAAGTATTTTCAAAATGTTGGCTACTGAGTGCTTCAGGCATGCAGATGCTTCGAGGCATATATCATTTGATTCCCCTCGGCGGGCGGACTCCAATGAGACCCTTCCCGACTCTGGCGGACATCTACCATCTGAGGTATCTCCCTTTTTCTCCCTGCTGACATCTATAGCCATGCGCACGGCTCGAAACATACACCATTCGATTCCCCTCGACTGGCGGACTCCAACGCACCCTGTCCAGATGCTGCCCGACCGCTGGTTGAAGGGTTATCCAAACATTTGCACTTGAGATCCCAGGGCAAGTACTTTCAAACTGTGGGCTACTGTGTGCTACAGGCATGCGGACCCTTCGAGACCTATACCATTGGATCCCCCTCGGCGAGCGGACTCCAATGAGACCCTTCCTGACTCTGGCAGACATCTGCGTGCTGAGATATCAGCCTTTTTCATCCTGCTGACCTCTATAGCCATGCGGACGCCTCGAAATCTATACCATTCGATTCCCCTCGACCAGCGGATTCCAATGCACCCTGTCTCGATGCTGTCCAACCGCTGGTTGAAGGGTTATACAAATATTTGTACTTTGGTTCCCCAGGCAAGTACTTTCAAAATGTTGGCTAGTGAGTGCTACAGGCATGCGGATGCTTCGAGACCTATACCATTCGATTCCCCTCGGCAAGCCGACTCCAATGATACCCTTACCGACCCTGGCGGAGATCTGCTCTCTGAGATATGAGCCTTGTTCATCCTGCTGCCTGCTATAGCTATGCTGACGCTCTGAAGCCTATACCATTCGATTCCCCTCGGCGAGCGGACTCCAATGAGGCCCTTCCCGACCCTGGCGGACATCTGCCCGCTGAGGTATCTACCTTTTTCACCCTGCTGCCCTCTATAGCTATGTTCACGCTTCAAGAGCTATACCATTCAATTCCCCTTGCCGAGGGGCATCCAATGCACTCTGTCCGAATACTGTCCGACCGCTGGTTTAAGGGCTATCCTCACCTTTGTACTTTAGTTCTTCGGGCTAGTACTTCAAATCGTTAGCTACCGAGTGCTACTGTTTTCTAGACTAGGTTTAATAAATATATTCCTATTCTAGTATCTAAATGACTCAAATAAGTAAACATGAGTAATACTGGATGGATCTTGCCGGACACTTTGGATACTCTCCACAGTTTTCACTAACTCATTCAAAGTCATCGAACCTATAGTTGTTGACTTAGGAGGTATCCGATTATAACCAGTTACACATGAGCACTCCCACTATTCTACTATCCTATCGGGTTGCGTCTGGTGCACCTTTCTGCGTCTGATACCTTCTGAGTCCTTGGTTGCGTCCGGTGCCTCTGGGTGGCATGCACCCCTGTCCCCAAGCACCCAATAAAAGACCACACACCCAGGACGCGAGTTTACGTTGTATGCGCCAGGACCGCCGGACGCACAGGGAGCACGGGGTGTGTCCGGGTGTAACGTTTCTTCTTTGCTGATGAATAGTGGCCCGGGAGGCAGAGAGGCAGAAAACCTTCCAAGGGGGTAATTTATGACTGTGGTGCGGATAAGGTAGCCTGGCAAATTAGAATATCCTGATCGGACAAGAGAGGTAAGTGAGAGTCCATATCGGAGAGACCTTGGAAGGGGCGTTCCTTCTGGTATGCCGTAAAGGGGAATGAAAGGATAGCGTTGCTGAAAGTCTTATCCTGATTACTGTAGTGCCTATCTCTCAGGTCCAAGGACCTGGCTTATAAAGGTATCTTCACAACCCTAACACTAGTGACTTATCACCTCATAGAACATAAGATGTATGACTCATAATGAGTCGTACCGTGAAATCCCTCTAATTCCTCTTACAAGTCATCTGCATAACATACGGTTAACCAATCAAAACTCATAAAACATGTCCTGTGCTTGAATAAATCACATGCGTGAAACCCATGACTCATAATATGAGTCATGTCCAGATGTCATTACTTCATATGACTCACGATCATGGCTTATCAAAAGAATCAACTGATCATAATAGAACTATTACTCGCTATTCCGTAGTCATGTGAGATACTATAAGTCAGGCAACTTTATAGCCTGAAACCAACATATCTTATGACTAATGAATATTAGCTATCTGAAATCTGCCTTGCTTAGTCACAATTTGTAACGGCAATGTAGAGGACAGAAAAAACATTGGCTAATTTATCCGGACATGGCACCCAGAGCTCAGACTTCGGATTTATTTCTCTTGATAGACTGGCCATACATGAAATACATATTTCCAATTGACATCATTCAACAAATTGTAAACTCGAATGTGAGGCGCACGGACTCCCCATAAGGATTTCTGGGACAGAGTTACCCTACCTTGACATGCACGAACTTTGAAGAATAAAGATAACAGCCCCCTCCAGCCCGCGGGTTGGGACGGCACATGATCACGGGCCACCTGTGTAGTTGCGTACCAACGTCAAAGACCATCATGATAGGAACACACCTTATAACACCATATATGTCGTGGCCGTCTGTCCGAGCGGATCCAGTTCGCAGGGTATATGAGGAGAGACCTCCGGGGACCATATGCAAGTAGAGGCAGGTAAATCGGAGTACGGCGCCTAATGTTACAGACACTCAAAGACAGACTCTCAGAGCAGTGGGTAGAAGGTAACGGGCCACTTGCATACAAGTTAGACCCCTCTTGCCTACAAAGACGCCTAGGATATGAAGGAGGTAACTATGCCCAAGTAACTGGAGCGGGTGACTCCAGAAAGGACTGGTTGGCAAAAGATGGAGTGTAAGGGAAAAAGCCCATAGGTCCGATCGCGAGGACAAGTCATGTAAGGCCGAAAGACAACAATACGACATAGAGTCGCAGGTCAAATTCACTACTGAGCCAACCAAAGAAGAATAGCCATCTTCTGTCTGGCGAGATAGACTCCCTTCGTAGAGCACGGGGGCAAGATAATTCTTAATCATTGTTGTCAATGGATTAACAGATGGGCTGACACCTGACGTGGTCTCCACACCATTAGGAATAATGGGAGCCCAGACCGCTAAGTTGATTATAGGAGCAAGAAGGTGTGGTAGAGAGTTTTCAGGGTCTACGAGTGTTCGCACTCGGAAATTGTTCGCAGAAAGATTAGCGAGATACTTAGTTAGTATACTAGTAGAGATAGCATGTATACAGCGATTGCTCAGACGCGGAATATAAATATCGAAGCATCTTCGCTGCTAATAGACAGAACAGGCACGGAGAAGAGATCTTATCAGTATAATAAGTTTTTCTACTTTATTGTTACCAATACTTCGACTATCTACGACCAAGTAGCCTATTATATCTAGCCTATATTACTCGTGTCTTCTTAAGGTGTGCTCCAGTATAAAATGATTCGGGTACTAGCTGGCAGAATTCCTCACACCGAAGCTACCACCTAACGGTATATTGATACTACTCATTGTTACCGAGACGAATGATTGGCAGAGACACTTATACTCCCAAACCCGAGATCCTATTCGAACCAAGATCATTGAAGATGACCTCAATAGCACAAGTCTACTCCCCCACTTTGATAAACGAACTAGGGACAAGGACCCTTTCATGAAACCTACGCATTCTGGGCAAACCCAGAAAACAGTGTTACAACCGAAAAACAGATTGCCTTGTATCAGCAGTGGTACGGCGAAGACTTTATATACTACGAACCCGAGTAGGAGAGAGGTGATGTCTAGTACGTCACGTATTATAGCGACGGAAAATGCGGAGGCGCAGACTTTGAGATACCGGAAGTGTGAGGAGGAAACAAAAGATAGGTTTCCCAATAAGAAGTCGAAAAGATGCCTTCTGACCCCAAAGTGCATGAGGTAATGAAATGGCAACAGGAAGAAGGAGGGGACAAATTGTCCAAGGACACCGTGCGGCATGTGGAGACCGGCAGTAGACGATTGGCCAGGTCGCACTCTATTGGTCCCACTTCCTGGTCCCCCAGCCTGTTGATCGGCTTCTTAGATAAGCTACAAAACAGACGGCTGAGAGGCTCGAAAGCCCTGCTGCCCCCCCCAACACCATCATGACAGACCAGATCGAACCTTTTGACAGAATTCTAGGACAGTTCGACCCACATCTTACAGAAAGCAGAGATGCACGGCATCTTTCCTTCAGCTCCCTACCCACCGAAGTGCTACTTATGGCCCAGGAACTACTAAAAGTCAAATTGGAGTGGAAATCTGGAGCCCAAATTGTCAGCCATGAACTCGACCAAATCGACGATCAATTACGGATTCTAGACCTAGAATCCCAGAAAGTCCAGGAAAGCTTAGCTTTCAAAGTTGCGGAGAGGCTGGGAGACCCCGATGAAAGACAAGCCAGGCATGAAGCTGTCACATGCCAGCTCCACGAATCAGTACCAGGAACGAAGGCTTAGTCTATGCACCGGGACCTACTTCTAGACCAAGAAATCCTCTGGTTGAACGAGAAACATCAGAGGGAGTTGGACAATCATGAGATAAGCATTAATCTCATGAAGTAGAAGATGCTATAGCACCAAGAGGTGTAGCAAGCCTGAGATGGTGAGATCTCCGAGCTCAAGGCAATAGTGCAGACCTTGATGGAACGGGTAAAAGGAAAAGGGAAGGCGTCAGATCTGACGCCAGAAGCCTTAGGGGCGGGGGGTGGAAACCCACGGCCACCAGGACGAAGAAGGGCGACGAGGGGCTCCAGGAGGAGGAGGAGACCCGATGATGAAGAGGAAGGATCTGGTCAGAAGCCAGATGAGAGCAGGAAAGGCAAACGGGACGAGCGACCCACGCCCCAGGGAGAAGGTGACTATGAGGCTGCAAACGACGAACAGTTCAAAATCCTGTCCCGAGCTATGACCAACGCTTTGGGACAACGAACGCGAGTCCCAGCGGAACCTCCCTGCCCTGATCAAAAATGAAAGACACCAAGATATACCCAAGTGACTACTGACATGCATGGATTATTTTGGCCAAAAGGGTTGGCAGTGGGAAGACAAGGCATAACCATTTCGATACGGCATAAACCGAATGGAAGGGAAAGAAGTTGCACCGTTTGCCCTAACCTACCGGCGACAAAGGACTGGAGAATTAGATTACACCAAGCAAGTGGGATACGAGTTCTGGCATGTCTTTGCCGAACAAGCGCTGCAATGTTTCAGCCCTACACATGAGACCGAAAAATCACTAAGAGTAATGGGCTTTGTCAAATACCACGGTGATATCGCTAAGTTCTTGCTGGAAATGGAAAATCTCAATATCCATCCAAGAGTCACTGGGATAGCCTAGAGAAAGATGCTTGAGGACCAAATCCCCGAAGATGCATTACGAATACTCTTATTAGGAGGGTATATCCATGATGCAGAATGGTTGAAAGCAGTGGGGACCGTAACTGAGCAGTGGAAGACTTCAAAGAACAGGAAAGTCTTCATGGGGGTGGTCCCTCCGGGGTGACAAGCTGCGAAAAGTGGAAGTTCGAGGATTCGAAGCCACCCATAGCCGCAAAGCGAGTAAAGAGGCAGTACTCAGCTAAACAAAAGGTGGACTATAAGGCTTGGAAGGCTAGGGAAAGGAAGGTGAAGAAGGAAGGGTCGGTGGTACCGACGAGGGGGGTGAAACACACAGTGTGGGCCGAAGTCCATCAGGGCGTCGATCACAAGGCTGTCGACAAATGAAACAAAGACAACCAATGCACATGGTGCAGAATGAACAATCACAGGTGGAAGTTCTGTCGCAACCAAGTACAAGTATCAGCCGTATATTGAGGGCCGACAAGGCCCACATGACAGGCCTCATTTGCACCGTGGCGAGGCCCCCAGGTACCCACTGTGGCGGTTGATGGCCAGGGTGAAAGCTCACGACAACCTGTACCAAGGTCCCCCGGCATGGGCCTTTGAGCATGACGAGATTCTGTAAGAAGTCATCCAGGTACCAGAAACTACGGTGACTGGGTGTTGACGTTCCCGCCTTGAATCGAAAAACCTGCAGCGCAGTCAGTGATGGCATCCCACAGGAAGGCCAAAAAAACCAAAAATAGGATACCCGTTGGCATTATACTGGAAGGATGGGTAGTCCGTGCTCACCACGGGAACCAGAAACAGTCACAAGCGAATAAAGCGGTCGATGGGACATAGAAAGAGAAGACAACCATATGTCAGAACATGCCGTTAGTAACAGGACACATGAAGGGGGGTCGAAATCCAGGGCAGCCTGACTATCTCTCCAGGTACAACAGCCGCGCAAAGAGAGGCCAGGGGCGCATCTATGCTGCACAAGGTTCATGTTATGACGAATGGTGTTGAAGGAGGTCCCTCCGCGGGAGTCGGACCAACCCGAAGGCGAAGGTACGGAGGATTCCACGCAGGGGACAGCCTCACAGGAGGGATTAGTCGAGAATAAAGGATGGCGCATCCTAGTCGCGAACTCGAGGGGTACTCTAGTAAACCACCACTTCTGTAATATGTGAACTCCTCTGCAGGAGGTAAAGACCGCTTGAAGTGGACGGCCCAATATTCAAAATCTAGTCAATTAGTATCAAAGTTTGTGTGAGGAGGCTTCAAGAGCTGAAACTGCACAGGCGCTGTAACAAACCCCCACATTACATAAAGCCAGCACGATGAAAATATTTCATCAAGAACCGAGCGAAAGCTCAAGGCCCGTTAAAAAACTTAAGAATGAATCCCTGGCCGGAAGGGAAGGCATTTATTGAGACAAAAGGGCGACAACACGCGATAAAGGTCATTCTAGATTCTTGTTCAAACATCTTTCTCATGAAGTAGGACACCGCACAATGGCTAGACATCCCGACGGAGGCTAGGAATTCACCGTTAAAAATCAGAACCTTTGATGGCGAAACTGTGCCTACCAGAGAAATACTCCATACCCATCCTATTCTATTGGGAATTGGTTTCAACAGTCACCGGAGCATGATATCCTGCGAAATTGCGAACACAGGAAAATATGATTTGATTATCCCTTTCAGGTGGTGGCACGACGAATACCTGCTAAAAGATATCGCGAACCCAAGTAAATGGGTCTTTCACAATGGGAAATGCCATGCCCACATTGAAGATGAAGCAGTAGCGGGTTTATTCAAGTGGGATGAAACTGTGGCATATGACAAGGTGGCACAGTATCTAGGAAGGATCGGACGGGAAGATGCAGGGGGAGTACAGTTAGAGACCTTGCCAAACGCCAATTGGCAGTAGCAGGAGCTTTTTGAAGAGAAAAAAGCGGAGATATTGGCCTCTCAAAGGACCTTCAATCACGCCATCAATCTTAAAGAAGGGGCTGAACCCCCATGGGGTCGCATTTACCCGATGTCAGCACACCAGTTAAATGGGCTGGACAAATACATTAAAAAAGTGCTGGCGCAGGGCATGATAGTGGATAGCGAATCCCCCTATGGGGCCCCAATTCTCTTCGTTCCCAAGCCCGATGGAAGTCTACAACTATGTGTAGACTATAGAAACCTCAACAAACTGAAGATTCTGAATAAATACCCATTATCAGTCATGGATGAACTCCGAGAGGATGTTGCAGGAGGAAAAGTGTTTTCAATGCTCAACATAAAAGATGGATATTTTCTTATTCACATGAGGAAAGGTGATGAACATAAGATATCCTTCGCACAAGATACGGTTAGTACGAATACAAGGTCATGGCCATTGGGCTCGTAAACTCTCCTGCAACCTTTCCGACAATGATGAACAACATCCTAAGGGAATTCTTGGACCATGAAGTAGTCATCTATCTAGATGATATTCTGATATACTCCGAAAATATGGAAGAAAATATCAAACCAGTCCAGAGGTCCTTGACCAGCTCGAACAACATGACCTTGCAGTCTCGTTGAAAAAGTCGGTGTTTAACCAGGAAGAGGTGGAATTCCTAGGATATATTGGAAAAACAAGCGGAGTTACAATTAGTGATAGGAAAGTGAAAAGCGTTCAAAATTGGGCTCACCCAAGATCGGTTGAAGAAGGCCAAATCTTCATTGGAGTAGCAAACTTGTATTGACAGTTCATCAAAGATTGTTCGAAAGTTTGCAAGCCAATCACCGCGACGTTAAAAGGGAACCCAAAGGATTTTTGCTGGGGAAGAAAACAGGAGGAGGCGTTTGAGCAGTTGAAGAGAAGGTTCACAACAGCACCAATTCTATCACATTTTTACCCAGGAAGAAAAAAACTGTAGTGGAGACAGAAGGTAGTGATTTTGCGCTCAGATGTTTAATGTCTCAATACCAAGGAAGACATCTTCACCCGGTAGCGTTCCATTCTCAGAAATTAAACAGCCGCAGAAGGAAATTAAGAGATACACGATAAGGAGTTACTCGCAATGATGGAAGCGTTCAGACAATGGAGGCTATACCTCACGGGTGAAAAAGAGCAAGTGACAGTAGACACCGACCACCAAGACTTACAGTCCTTTTTGACCAAGAAGATATGGAACGAGCGTCAAATTTGATCGGCACAGAAGTTAACCAACTACAACTTCAAAATAGTCTACCGACCGAGAAGTAGGGGCGGGAAGCCCGATGCACTCAGCAGACAGCCGGAGTACTATCCTGAGGTGGGAGCTCGTCACACTGCACAGTCAATTTTGAAAACCAAACACTTTCAAATTTCTGTAATTCATCAAAAATGAGGTACGGAGACAGCCCTCTCGCCAGAAAAACGCGAATCCATAAGCTTCAGGATAATGAAACTTTCAGACAAGGCTAGAGTTCCGACAAAAGGATCACGATTCGCGGCCGGACCTGACATCTGCGCCTTGACAAATGGCGGTGGTCCCAGCAAAAGGACAGACTATGGTAGAAACGGGTATTGCGATTGGATTGCCAGAAGGAACCTATGGAAGGCTAGCCGCAAGAAGTGGTATGACTAGCAAGATGGGAATAGCAGTGGGCGGTAGTGTAATAGATGCGGATTACACCGGAGAAGTCACGGTCATACTGCGAAATCATAGACAGGCGGACTGCTCCTTTAAAGCAGGGATCGGATAGCTCAACTCAGAGTAGGGAAAATCACCGAGGCCAACGCTATGGAAGTAGAAGCCCTGGGGACAACCGAGAGGGGAACAATGGGTTTTCGGTCAAGCGATCTAAACCCCAAGAGATCCATCACAGCTAAGGAAGAAGGAATAAAAATATACTTTGTGCTTGTGGAAAAAACCAACACTGAATTGATTAGCGCAACTGATATTAGCTCGCACCCTCGGTTAATGAGAGAAAGAGAAATGTTATCAAGCGCTCATGTCAACGCAGCCCTGATACAGACAATGAGCGAGGCATTTCTGGACAAGATAAAGGGGGCTAGCAAGGAGGACGATAAGTGGCAAGGACGAGGCCATGAACTGATTAGGTTAAGAGCAAACTGAAAAAAGAGGCTGAATGAATGGATAGGAAAGGACGGGTTACTATACTACAAAAATCAGTTGTACATCCCTGAAAGCGAAGCCCTAGAAACAGAGATAGCCTAAGGCTGTCACGACTCCTTGGTAGCAGGACACTTCTGCCAGGAAAAAACAATCGAGATAGTAACACGGAACCTTTATTGGAAAGGACTTGCAGAATGGATCAGAGACTATGTACGATCCTGCAATGAATGCCAACACAGTAAATTCCCGCAGCATGCAAAATATGGACTCCTTCAACCCTTGGAAGTACCCTATGCCACCTGGGCCTCAGTTTCCACAGACTTCATCACTGAGCTGCTAGAATCTCAAGGTAAGACCCAGATCATGGTAGTGGTAAACCGGTTCACAAAGATGGCCAACTTTATTGGCTTCCACGAAAACCTAACTACAAAAGACATTGTTCACACCTTCCTTTGGGAAGATTGGAAACTTCATGGGTAATGGACCGAAATCCTATCGGACAGGTACACGAGGTTTTCCGGCAAATTTTGGGAATCATTGTCCATGATGCTAGGGGTTAAACGACGCATGTCAACGGCGTACCACCCTCAGACTGACGGACAAACGGAAAGAACCAACCAAGTCCTGGAAGGTTACTTATTCACATTTGTCAACTACAATCAGCACGACTGGTACCAACTATTGCCGTTAGCTGAACATCCTTATAATAACTCGGGGACAAACGTACACCAGATGACGACATTCTTTGCCAACTATGGCTTTCACCTACAGACAGAATGGATGAAAGAGAGAGAAGCTCATAACCCTGGGGTGACAAGGTATGCTCACTAGATGCAGGACATACATGGACAAGCGAAACAAACCTTAGAAAACAGGCGAGAATCTATGAAGCAAGATTATGAGGGAAAACGGAGGGAACAACCCAACATCGAGGTCGGTGACTTTGTCATGTTGAATGCAAGGAACATATGTACCAAACGGCCTCCAAAGAAGTTAAGTCCGAAACTGTATGGCCCGTTCAAAGTGTTAGAAAAGGAAGGAAGTCGGGCATACAAGTTGGAAAAATCGCCACAGTGGAAGATTCATCCTGTGTTTCATGTTTCCCTCCTGGAACCCTACCGAGCCTCGAACCGACGAAATCGCGAACAACCTCGACAGGATCCTGAAGACATCGAGGGATACCGCGAGTGGGAGGTAGAAGGGATCGTCAAAAGTGAGATCATTTCTTATACCAGAAAGGTTCCAGGCAGTAATAAACGGATGAAAGAGCATCGGTATTTTGTGAAATGGAAAGGCTGTGAAGAGGATGAGAATACTTGGGAACCACCTAAAGGTATGAAGAACGCGCAGGAAGAAGTGGAAAGGTCTGATAGAGAAAGTCCGGAGATGCTGGGCCAGGGAGAGGTCGAGTAACATAGAAAGGTTTTCCACAGGAGGATATGGAAACACTGGTGGTTTTCACCCCTACAGTGTGGAGCTTGAGCTAGCTTGTTTAATAAACATAGAGTATTCGGGACAAACACTTCAAAGAGGTGAGCTCATGTTAGGCGCATGGACTCCCCTTAAGAATTTCTGGGACAGAGTTGCCCTACCTTGAGGCATACGAACTTCGAAGAATAACGATAACACCCCCCTCCAGCCCCAGCGTTGGGACAGCGCATCACCACTGGCCGCCGTGGTAGTGGCGTCCCAACACCCAAGACCAGTATCAGTGGAACACACCTTATAACACCTTATACATCGCGGCCATCCATCCGACTGGATCCTGTTCGTAGGATATATGTGGGGAGACCTCCGGGCACCATATGCAAGTAGAGGGAGGTGAATCAGACCATGGCGCCTAAAGGTAAAGACACTCAAAGACAGACTGTCAGGACAGAGGGTCCAAGGTAACAAGACACTTGTTTACAAGGTAGACCCCTCTTGCCTACAAAGACTTGTAGGGTATGAAGGAGGTAACTAGGTTCAAGTAACTGGAGCGGGTGACTCCAGAAAGGACAGGTTGGCAAAAGATAGAGTCTGAGGGAAAAAACCCATAGGTGCGATCCAAAGGACAAGTCATGTAATGCCAGAACACAAGAATACGACATGCAGTCGCAGGTCGAATTGACTACGGAGCCAACCAAAGAAGAATGGCCATCTTCTGTCTGGCGAGTTAGACTACCTTTGTACAGCACGGGGCAAGATAATTCTTAATCATTGTTTTCAATGGATAAACGAATGGGCTGACACCTGACGTGGTCTCCACACCATCGGAATAACGGGAGCCCAGACCAATAAGTTGACCCTGAGAGCAACAAGGTGTGGTAGAGAGTTATCATGGTCTACGAGTGTTCGCACTCAACATATGTTTGCAGAAAGATTAGCGAGATACTTAGTTAGGATAGAGATAGCATGTGTACCACGATTGCTCAGACGCGGAATCTCAATATTGAAGTCTCTTCGCTGCTATTAGACACAACAGGCACGGAGAAGACATCTTATCAATATAATAAGTTTTTCTACTTTATCGTTACCAATACGTCGACTATCTATAACCAAGTAGCCCATTATATCCAGCCTATATGGCTTGTGTCTTCTTAATGAGTTCTCCGATATAAAACGATTCGGGTCCTAGCTGTCGGAATTCCTCACGCCAAAGCTACAACCGGACATCTAAGCATTATTTCAAGCTTCTCTCCATCTTGGGTTTTTGCTTGCACTATGTCTGGTGAAACCAAGTATTCGACCCTGAATCCTGTATCTGACTTGAACATCATTGATTATTCTGGCCATATTATTCCCGTATCAGAACCCCTGCTTATTTTCTTCCCAATCAGCACCTTCTCTATCCGCCAGCTCCACAAGATCCAATAAGCCACAATTGCTACACATCCAGGTTCGTACGGTAAAGTTCATGTAGCGGCCACCAGAGAAATATTTCCTGCTGCATGTAGACCTGTTTGAACTTTGTCCACCACAGAATTTCCTAGCAGTTTGCGATCCTGGATTAATGTTGTTGGGCTTGGAATTTCAACTCAAGGACAAATATTCCTAAGGACACCATGGAAGGCAAGGTTGTTTGAGTAATTAATGGTGAGATTCATTGCTCGAAACACTTTTAGAAAGTATTTTTCAATATGGTACTGAGTGAGTCCTACTGATATAGCCAGATCGATAATCCTATGCCTATTTCCAGTTGTAGTCTCTGTTTGCAACAGTGTAAGATTTGTCATACCAGGTGGGCTTCCAGCCTGTGCATCATATCAGTTAATCTTTCTTAATATCAGTCAAGCAGAGGACCTGTTTTGCTCATGCATCAAGCAAGTCCCGTTCCACTTGGGTGAGCTAGAATCTTTCTCCACATAATGCACATTACTGGTGGCATGCCAATAGCACTTCCTAAATCGTTGGCAAATTGGTCCAACTATTTCCACAGCTCTGCGCCTTGCAGCTCAATGTTCAATCTTATGTTTTTCCTTCCAGCATATTTTGCACTATATGCTATATACCCTCATGTGCCTTGCCACCATCTCATCCAACTCTAATAATATTTCTTGGGATACAGATAAAAGTTTCCAAATATCTTCAAGGTCACTGTGTCACTTGTTGACAAAGTTACAGCTAGCAAATAGAGTAGATTCTGTGCGTGATCTTGTTTTCCAGGGGGCACAGCATGTTTGTCTAATTTTGGCTTAAAACTGTGGTGTGGTACAGGGTTGACTGTTTTTGTAGTCTCTCATTGCTTTACAATCCTTTCTGCCCCAGATTGTTAGACTATACTTCATCTCGCATTTTGCCCGTAATTTTTCGCTTCCACATACTTTTCAATAACACTGATATGCTCACTTTCTGTGACTTGCCGACATTTTCCTGTGTTCTGATCAATCTGCATATTTGGTATGTTGGGCATGTTTGGGTAGGGGTTGGATGCTGAAGAATTTTGTGCATCTGTCCCATTACCACCGGAGCGGGGTTGTACTAATATCATTAATTTGCTCAATCCTACTCCGGGGTAAATTAAATACTCGTACACAATATGTGACAACGGTCATTCCTGATCAACCACCGGCCCCATCCTTAACCTGCCTCACCATAATTCCTACTACGATCTGTTTCATAAGTAATTTCCCAATTCCTTTCTTTAACGAGGCTCTCTTGACATCGTGCTTCTATTATTTTTTCTATAAGGGGATTACGGTACTACTTACTTATGATGGATAGTTAATTATTGCTGGGGTATCCTGTTAAGGCATGGTTGTTGTGGCAAGGTCGTTGAGGCAAGTCCGTTGTCACATCCCGTGTACGAGTATTTAATTTGCGCCCGAGTCGGTACTGCACCATCATCCTTGACTATTATCGAGTATACTTTAGCATCTTCATTTAGAATTCTGACTGATCACCCCACTGATCTGATTGATCGGGTCTTGTTATGAACTTATTTAAAGATTTTACCCACACACCAAATTCCAATTCTTTGGGCTAGAACTTATGCCGTTAGTTCGTACTTGAGCTCGCATACCTCGGGATTGTACTGCCGTTGAGGATACGTAAGCCCGGACGGGTGTTATCCTTGGCTATTATAGCTATAATATATTATTGAATAACTACCATCCCAACTACTCACTTAATCATATTGTCACCACTCCCATCCTTTCGGGTCTATGGTACAAGTATCTAGTAAATGCTGGGCAATAACTTTCAATATCTTTTATTCAACCATAAAGTATACAATCGACACCTGTCCAGGCCTTTCAACACCAAACGGCAGTACAATCCCGAGGTACGCCAGCCCAACCCGCCTATCCCACAGTATATCTAGAAAGTACCACCCGCCCGACATTTAGGAAACCCACCATAGAACCCGAATGCCCGGCCAGAACACTGCTATGACTCTGGATCTGCCACAAATTACCATGATGCACTAGGTTTACTATATGGTAGAGATCTTCTGTTTTTTGTTATATCATGAGTGTGAATACTCATAATCCCTATTGAATGAATATTTCATTCCTGACAGAAACAAAATGAATCATACTCGATCAGTGGCCATGATCGATAACACAATCAGGGTCCCCTGCTCCATCAATCATTCGACCATTGGGTCCCCTCCATCAGATCATGATCGATCATGCCCCCCATTATATGATAGATCATTATGGTATCCATCACTAGTTCTGTCTCTAGTTGTGCCAGCGGATAGCCTTGTGCTCGCCACGACTGCGGCTGAGCGTGAATTTTCTATTCAGATAAACAGTTTGACTTGGCTATAATGGGATCGTCCAAACTCCAACATGTGGTGCCTGCCCCTTGACAAAGCACCAGAAAGATTCACAGTGCTTTCACATTCCTCTTTGCTTGCATCTGCTTCTCCTCAACCGTGATCTTTTAAGTTCTATTTTGATTACAATACCAACCTCTGGGAGGCTATCACACACAGCTGTAAGTTGTCCCGATTTGTTAAAGTAAAATTCGTATTCTCTAATGACCACTAAGAAACTTTTCGTGCGTGGGGGGTCCATCATAAGAAACATTCGCATTCAATATTTGTTGAACTAGGCCGAAATTTCCTGGAATCTAGCCGTCCTCCAGAGGGCTGTCAGCAGGTTAGATCAATGTTCTCGGGGATACTAGTATGTAGCTTACGCTAATACATTTGTCCGGAGCTAGCTCACCGGGATCATCGGCTTTCGCTACCATATTTACCCATTAAATCCACCATCTGGGAACTGATTCGGATTCCCCCGATCGGGGACATCGAGCTCCTAGAAGGAAGTGTTATCCAGACTGAATATAGCCTTCGCGGGCCGAGCTTGCTAGAGCTTAGTGAATCATCGCCTCGTTGACCTACTCTCCTAAGCCTACAACTACAAAAACTGGCCAAGAACCGTCAGGCGCTAGGTACGTCCAAATAAGATTTTTACCCTAGTTTTGTCTCGAAATCGCAATGAGACGCCATACGCTAACTCTTTGCAGCCGGGACTAAGCCTTTCAAGGCTCTTATTTTGACGCAATCGTAAGTTTCACCTCAGCTGCTTCTTATTCCAACGTACTTAGCGCCTGACGGTTCTTGCCAGTTTTTGCGGTATTGTGGTTTAGACCGTGATTATAGTTGACATCCCCGATGATCGGTCAAGCGATAAAATATGGTTGGGGACTATTACATCACATTCTTCGATTCCTGGCGAGTTCAAGCCATCTGTCCAGGGTTACATGTCCGGCATTGAGGAAGTTGTGTCTCCGTGTAAGCAAAGAATACATAAGCACTGTGGTCTTTGCGATCCTCATCCGCACTGCAACCGCTCAAAATCCTGTATCTGAGTTGGGATCTTGGCCAGACGGAGCCGTCACACTTTTTGGCGGGCTCTACTGTGGAGTTCGCAGTATCAGCAATTACAACCACGATGCTCTACCACCTATTTGCCTTGCTCCAGTATGGCACATGATTCCAGGATTCAAAGAGAAGCTTCGAGGTTCGGGAAAGATGGGCAATTGGTTCAACATGCTTGTTCTCGGATGCAAAGAAAGATCAGGGCTCGACAGCCGCCAAGAATGGGATGCAGTTATCGTCCCCGTGCCGGACTTCGATCAAGATCCAGAAAATAATGAAAAAAAGCTGGTGTTCACGGGCTTGGACCAAGGAGAAGTAAAGGTAGTCATCACGGTAATAGCAGGAGATCCAGATATCGATGTGGAATTCAAAGCATTCGACCATGTCACCAAGATCTTGTTTGACGGCTTGCCAGATAAGGATGCATCGAAACTGATGAGACGATGGCATGCAATGAAGCAGTACTTGATGAATCGACAGGCAGACATGGTCCCGTCCAATTCTACCGAAGAATTTGAAGAACTTAGAGAGTATTGGCTAGACGAGATGACTAGTCCCCCAGTCTCGCAGTCTCAGCTAGACAAGATGACTAGTTCCCAAGCCTCACAGTCTCAGCCACCGCCGGGATATTCTAGACTGTCCAAGAGAAGTATCAAGGTGTTCTTTCCAGAAGCCCCATGTCAACCCGGGGAGCTTGCACCAAATGCCGGAATCGATGAAACATCAACTACTCTTGCCGATCTAGCTATCATGCTTGCATATAATAAAGCTCTGATTCGGGAACAAGTAGCTTCCGGCAACGCTGCACAAGGCTCTCTCCACGCTGCACCACGCTCGGGCAACGCTGCACTAGCCAAAACATCGCCCGTAGTCAACCCTTTGCTCCCCTCTCTCTGGCTGTGGAAGGAAGATAAATTAGGTCCTACAAACAACTTGTGCATCACATTCCCCCCTGTGGAATCATTTCCAGTTACCGATATGGGGGGTGTTGAAGGAACTCGCATCAATCTCTCACTTGACCTGCACCCGCGAAATGGCTACCAAGAATGGGAGGTAGACGGTTTCAATATCTATGGCTCCGGGAATATTCCATGGATCATTGGAACATTTTGTGGCTGCATTATGTCCTTCTTCCTCTCCCTAGCTAGCAATTTAACCCCCACACTGAGCGCCGCAATTGCACTTTATTTTTCCATCCCCTACAGCTGCGACAATAACTATCGGGATATGGGCTGGCCTCCATCCTGGAACGGCCGGGTTCGATTACGCTGGGGTGATCCAGATCCCTGTCAAGGGTACGCCTGTGGAATCTTCAGCGGCACATTCAGGAAGCGGATGGGGAAAACAGGAACTTCCATTCATCGTGCGTCTCTCGTCCTGCTTGTCTGCGCTTTATCTTGGATATGGAAGCTGGAATTAAGGGCTGCACTGGGCTTTCAGAATACTGGTCTCACTCAATGGGTGCAGATTGTGGGATTCGGGTTAGAGATATTTGCTGGTGTTGGAGGTCTCATCAACTCCGCCGTGCTGTTTTCTTGGAAAATGAACAAGCACGCTTTTCTTTGCATTGCTGGAGGTTTATTTGGGATCATAAATGCGATTTTCATGTGGATGTGGATATTCCGGGGTATCGGCCTGTTACCGTTGCGACTTATAGGTGAACTCGGTGGAATGGGGGTTTTCTCCCTTTTTCATTCCGCACAAATGGTTGGGACTGGGTATGTGAACGCTGCGACGACTGTCTGTACGATCTACTCATGGATGCACTATATTGCGCTATCTTGTGTAATTGGGGACAGCAGAGGTTAAATCTGTAAGGCCGTCCGTCATATTTTCGTTCTTCTCTACATTTTCTAGTATTTAAATGTTACCATGATCCTATTTTTTTGAAGGCACTATTCAACTGCATTTGCAGCGGATTCTCGCAGGCATGCATTGGGCTTCCAGGGTGAAGTTACTCTTGATGGTCTGCATGTATATTACCAATGCTTGATGGGCAAAATGTACTTTATATGTTCTTCTGGTTTAATGAATAGCAGGGTAGGTGTGGAGCCGAGAGCCGGTGTTCCTATCCTGTGAGAGATACAAGGATCTCTCATCATCTGTCTCGCACAGACAAGAGAGCGCTTAAAGAAGTCTTCAGGGCCAGGAAATCACTGCTTGCTACAAGTGAGTACAAGTATGCCACTAATGTTGGAGTGAATTTCAAAGCGATGACCACTGGGCAATTCCTCACCTGTATTTTACAACCTTGCACTTGCTTCTTCACCTTGGGCTCAGAGATGATGTTGTCCTCTCGGTCTGTGTGGTGCCGGCACGTTAGAACCTACCCTCATGACACCAACGCCGACCAATACTTCAACACGCAACAACCGCACCGATGAATAGAATATTTAAAATTCCTTCTGTGACGCTTTCCAGATTAGTTATCGGAACATATTTACAGATATCCTTCTGGTTGGGGTTGCAGAAGCCTTCAAATTTGTATGATAAGGCAAGGAGGAGGGTGAGACATGAATGAGGAAAAAAAGGTTTTGCTGAATAATTAGCAAAGAAAATTCCTAATCAGGTGTGGCATATATACTACCACATAAGGACTAGCGCTCGCGGTTCTGTGTTCTCAGGGTTGGTTTTTAAGGTGCCGGCACCATCCCGTATCATCTCTTTGAATTCGCTAGCGCCGCCCGTCGCTAATCTCGGATCCACAGACCGCGGTTCTTAAGAAGGATTAGTGTTTTCCAGACACGGAATATGGGTTGATGTCGAAATTCACAGAGATATTCAGCGCTAGCGAATTCAAAGAGAGGGTACGGTATGGTGCCGGGCATTTGAAATCAGCCCTCATGGGTAATTCATTTTGCTTACATAATACACATATATAAGTGGGGCTTGGCAAAAGTAACTTCGAAAATGACCATACATGGGTAATTCGGAATTTTACTATCTCCACTAATATTGCTTTGATTGAAAATTGGAAAACATAGAATTAAAGAGGAGTGTCTTCTGAACACTTCTATGAAGCCACATCTTCTCAAAGATGTGGTGGTGGTTGAAAATATTCGAGAATTATTCTTGTGTTAGTTTTCGGTTGATTTCAAGTGCCCGGCAACATACCGTAAATTCTTTTACGATTGGCCATCTCAGGAGGAGGTGGTACAGTGCCGGACACCTAAAATCAACACCTTAGTCGACCAAAACACGAACCAAGTTCAAACTCCCCTAAGTCAACAACAACAACCCCTATGCTCAAAAGCTTCTCTAAAAGTCTTTATTTAATGATTGTCTAAAGAATTATTGAGGGATTTAAGGAAATATTGACTTCCGGTAGTGCTAGAGCACTTCAACGATTTTCATTTTTGTATGAGAGGGTACCAAATTAACACAGCCCAAACTAACAGTATTGAGTAATATCTTGGCAGCACCATGCCCACATGCAGTAATTGATATCGCCGATCATCTCACCAGGAATAGCAATCTAACCTAATTAGGAAGGTTATTGCTGCTTAATAAGCGACAGCGAATTAACACAAGTGTCGATTTCCGGAGTCCGACACTATCCCTTGGGCAGTAAAATTCGCGACCAACACGCTAACCAGTACGCTAATCCAGACTTGGGATCTTGGCAGCTTATTAAGAGATCCCGTGATATCAAAATAGTTGAAGAAAGTTTATGTGGAAAGAGCCGAGAAAACAACCAGTGAAAAAACAAAATGAAAAAATGAGAGGAAAAAAAGTCAAATTCCGAAGAGAGAGCTGAAACTTGAAGACCTATAATAGTATGATACATGAATATCCTTGTGACGAATATTATAACAATCAGGGCAAAGAGAAAATCCACACCCCGGTCCACGACACCCGTAGCGAGTAGTCGGTGCTCGCTTGCCTTTCCGATTCATAGCACATAAAATATATCGGCACAGAGTACATTCAAGCCTCTTAGAGGCAAAATGGATATACTGGTGGCCTTGGGGCCCAGGTTGGGAGCTCCTGGGAGGGGAGAGAGTAGAGGGAGGGCAAGAAGTCAGCGGAGGCAGAGTTGTCCGTAATGTTTGCCACGAGCGGTGAAGCTCGAGGGCTCGGCTCGAGCTTTTGTGATATTTGATCCTCTGAAATGTTTTATCTCAAATCTGGCAATGGGTAGGGTGGGAGGGAACGGGACTGAAAGGGGACAGGTGAAGAGAGGGGCTGGTGAAAGCGGGAGTGGACAAGTATCGCAATATGAATCCTAGTGGAGGCCCGGAAAGAAGAAACGGTATGAACTTAATATTTGAAGGGGTTTCCTTATGGGAATCCATTTCCACACATCATTGGAGGCCTAAATGTCAGCGTGTAGTTTAGTATTGTAGGGTGCAAAGTAAATGTTTTCTCTAACTCTATGGCTTGCACGATTGTTGATTCAAAAGACAGGTATTTCCAAGGAATGAATTGTGCCGACCCGAGTCAGATTAACCCCAACCAAGCTTCGGACCTCTTGAGATCATGAATTTCAAAACCAATGGAATCTCGATCCATGAGAATCCTTCTGACTTCCAGCTGTTCTGCCTTTGAGCAGGCGATATCTTGTGTCGATCAACAAATTCAGGCTCGAGCCAGCTCGAGCCTTCCCTCACGAGCCTATATATTCCAGGCTCGAGCCCTGTAGTAAAGATCGAGCAGCTCGAGTCTCGTTGTTCATCAACCGAGCCGGATCGAGCCCATGGTCCGGCTTGACTCGAGTCGGCTCGTGATATACACTAGTTGTCTGCTGCTGAAGTTTACTGTAGCGAGGATAGGAGGTTTTTGCGGCCATAATAGGATTTGCGAGGGGTTGAATTGTTCATTTGTGCATACTGTGAGATTAAATCCTGGGCGATGCCAAGGCAGAAGGGCCAGGATCCAGAAGGTGATCTGGAATGTATGGAAACTCACTGGGAGAGAAGATAGGCATTGATAGCAGTAGTATCAAGAAGCCAATGAAGGATGGGAGGCCAGTTCCTTAAGCACTTCAGCTGTGTGAAATAGTAGCTCCGGTACTGGTCTGCAACATCTACCCCCACCTTATACGGGTTGTAATCATTCGTGATTACAAGTATTGGGACATTTTCTCGCTCCATAGGACCAAAAGCTTGTCGGATTACAGGCCCATTGCTGCTGCTCTGATAAGGCTTTTTCGGTAAAACTGTAGTTCGCTCTTCCAAACTATGTATCGTAGTGAGGAGGTGAACCACCCCCTGATCCTGCCACTGTATAGCTAATACCTTTCCAGTAGTACCAGCAGGACCACCAGAGAGTGTAGTCCAAAGAATACATGACCTGTCATCATGTAAATGAGGTGGAAAAGCCGTTTTCCGGACTCTTGCTGTACTACAAGCCCTGATCCCCAGGTCTCTTAACCTCTCAAAAAGGGCAATAGAGGGAAAGTAATTATCCATAAAAAGGTTAAAATACAGGTGGCGTGTGCGTGGTAGTGCTAAAGCTAACTGGTATACCAATGATCCAGTAATCTTAAAATCACTATATTCAGTCTAGGCTTATTAGTTTAATATTTCTAATTAAAAAAATCTAGACTTGTTAAAAAGAATTACCTCAAGCCCTGCAACAGATTCGCTTCTGGAAGCATATAGCCAATTATAGGTATACGTAGTCTCGCATAACGCAAATAACTCATAGCCTTCTGTGATTGAGTCGCTTCAACTTCTGAAACCACTCTGCTCGACCAAGCTGCAGCTCAGGATCAGATATATGCAAAAAGTGCTGTATATAGCCAAAGCGCTTTAACCAGATCGCTCAAACCATAGTTGACCTCCACAGCTGCTCCTTCCCATAGTGCCATACTCCCACCCCTCTCCGTGTACCTAAATACAAAAGCAAACCAAGAAAAACCCATACTTCAGCTGAAGGCACCTTTTCCTACCTCCTCCATGCTAATTTTCCCGTATATATTCTTTCCCGCTCACTTTCTTTCATTGCAGCATACTTATTAGTACCCTCCACAAGGATACTAATAGAATAATCATCCCAAAATAGTTCAAACAACTGTAGTGGAGTTATTTCACTATCATTTGATCCGAGCAAAGGCTGACCGGTATGCTCTATCCGTGGTTGAAGTGGTTTGTCTGGCTTCGGAGGAGCAGTAGTGGTGTCATGGTTACTTGGTTGGCCTCGGCCTGGTTTTTGTGATCGTTGCTTTTCTCCATCGCATGTTGTGCTACCTGTAGGTATCACATTTGGAGAAGATAGTAAAAGAGGAATTTGTGACTTTTGTAGTTGTGGCATGGGGGATTTGGATGCTTGATATCTTCTTCATTGATTTATTCTGCATCTAAATGTTGCGAGAGGTGACCTTATCACCTCTTGCCGATCATTCCTGACCTTTTCTTTAGTGCGCTGGTCACGAATTTTATTGTCTCAGACCGCCCAAGGGATACTGGTACAGTGAAAACCTTGACCATCTCAGTTAGGTCGCAAATCTCCGGATTCAGAGACAAAGGTTCTTTAGAGAGATTCATACTTTCCTAACCTGGTATAGGCTTAGGCTTTGGCTTGGTTGATCTTCTCAGCTTTCTAAACTAAACCTCTCTTGGGCTAATGACTGGGTCTCTAGGAATCTTCAGATGGCCAATCGTAAAAGAATTTACGGTACTCTAGTACATATATTCTCATCCTTGAATTTGGACGCCGGTTGCTATAGAAGCACTGGAAGGTATATCAGAATTAGGTCAAATCTCAAAGGGAAAATTGATATGATGTGTTTAATACAAAGAGGACACTGAAGTGAATCATAATGAAAAACATGATAATTATGAAAATAGTAATGCGAGGATGAGAGGAGGGAGGTGTTCATTCACTCTCAATGCTATTTACGAGTAGCTGGGGAGAGGACTGGGAACCGGTAAGGCTGGGAGAGAGGGTGCTCATGTCTTTATGCTAAGATCTGGCACCTGTTCTGCAATAGCATCTCCAGACCTAGGTAGCCATGATAGTGCTTTTCTCAAGCATGACAGTAAATTTTAAAGTAAGGTTCTCATATATGAGCTTCACCAGCTATTGACACTGGTCATCACAAATCTTTCAATTAGCATCAATACAATACATTTTATAAGTTGGTGATGGCTCTCCCAAAAGTACCCAATCTCTGTGTAAGGCAACAATAAGTTAGATCAAAGCAGCCACATGTAAATAAAAACGGAATAAAATAAGACAAGCTTGATCTACCATGAGAAGAAATAATGCAAGTAATAGCAACTACCACCAGCTGTGTGTTTGATCAAAGTAATAAGACATAAATCTTTCATAATATCAGATTCAGAATAAATAATGAAATTACAAGACAGGTACTAGAGTACTGGAAAAACTGAGTTGATCTACTCGTACAGGAGCAGAATCAGTGATTTCGGCACCGTAGGTCTATCGCAAACCCCTCTCCCCAACGAGAACTCCACTACACAAATAAGTTACCAGTAGCTTATCTTTTTAAAAAATAACTAATTCCATAGGACGCTTTGTGCATAATAACTGTAGGCTTTGAGTGGGTAATTCAGAATATTTATCTGAGTGGGTGAACTTGAACGTAAATGTTACAAAGCATTGCAAATGCAAGAGACTTTTCATGAAGAAAATAACTTCTCCAGGGTTGGCAGCACCCGAACCCAACCATCAACAATAAAGTATATGCCGTTCAGAATGGTTACCTACCACTACACTGTATAGACTCACTCTAAGAGTACCTAGGTGTGAGTGGAATACGAAAGCTCAACAATAACGGTATAAATACCTGGATGAGAGTTTACATACCCTCAGAAGTTATTCCTGTATCTTCTCTACACCTGCAGCAATTGAAATCTCAATACTACAATATCATTACTCTATTTTCCTACAACATGCTTTATTATTGTTTGATCCCTAGGAGGCATTGGACTCTCCCTATCATTCTCACAGTCTTAAGTCTACCTTTTGAGTATATTCTACCCTCTTCTATCTGGTGATTAACAGTTTCATTATCTTGCGCTAATGTCTTCTCATCATACCCTTAACGTATTTGCCCTTACTATTAGGCTTAGATCGAAAGCATAGATTTTCTATCTTATTTGGTATAACCTGGGTTTACCCTACGTGCACTCTCGGAAGCTAACACCACCCTCTGACCCTGGAGTTGAAATGTCATGACAATACCAGGGGGTGTCGTAGTTGCTTCCCAACAGCAAAACCCAGTATGATTGGAACCCATCTGATAACACCAAATTGTTAGATAGTAGGTTAGCAGTAGGTACAGGTAGCTATTCTTATATGTGTTGGGGTTGAGTAGTAGGGTTAGTTGAACCGGTTGTTGGCTCTTGGCAGTCATGTATCTCTATATATCCCTTCAGTCATAGATAGCAAAGACACTATGTCATTCTTCCACCACTACCACGTTCCTAAAGGTCATGAGCCTTTGCAATTCCAATCGACAGAACAATTGAAAAAGCATATCTGGTAGAGGGTTGTCATAACCACTTGGATTTTCCAGTTCCTTTTGTCACCTCGGCCTCTGTTTGTTATTTTTGGTTTTAATCGCTTTCCATCTGTGGATGTTAGATTAGTTAAAGGAAACCGACCTGTGGTAGATCATCTGTGGGTGCCAGAAGGATTGGCATAGCAATAGGGAGGAGCCTAGTGATGTTTACGCTTATGATCAATGGCTTCAGGAATCCTTTCGGATAATGGCCAAAATTTGAAATGGAATGGAACCTTATACATTCAAGCAGTACACATCACCGGCATACGACAAGGATGTAGAAGCCTTTTGCGATAAACTTGCCGTCGGCTATCATGAAGCTCTGGGTTTGAAGCTGTATTACCTCTGCCGCTCTCTCTTCTAAAGTAGGTTGGAGGCACCTGGGACGGTGGCAAAGTATGTTCACGAAAATGACCAGATCATTGAGTGCTTGTGGGAAGTAGAAGAGATTATCAAACCACGTGAGAAGATGTTTGAATATCTCGATGGGCTGCTACATTGCGCAAGTGGCCCAATCTCCCAGCAACCATCATCAAACCTGACCAATGAGATGAGCTTGTTGCGGCAATTAAGGCCTATGATGCAAGTCTCAACTGCAATCAGGAAATAGCCGGTAATACTGTACTCAGTGTTGAAGGCAGGAGGTATGCCGGCTATTCAGGTGGAAAGAGCAATAGAAGATCTGAGTATGTTCAATCTGAGCGGCGAAATAGGAGGAGTACAGGCGTGACCTTACCCTGCTATTACTACCAGCGGAATGGGCATCAAAGTAGGCAGTGCAGGAAACTCAAATCAGATGGTGAGAAGGGCAGACATGAGGATCGTTCGAATTCCCCACTGCCGGCTCTGGCATTTGCGACAGACACGTTAAGCTATTTGATTTTTACAGCATTTTGATCAGTGTCGGCATCTGTAGGGCAGGGACAATTGCTTCCTGATAGTAGGTGTAGCACTCACGTCACTAGAAGGAAAGAACACTTTTCCTCATATGTTGCAGTCACGACAGTCAAGGGGAAGATATCTGTGACAAACAAGGTCAAGATTGATGCTCTTGCGGAAGGTCAAGTGACACTAGCCAAGTGGGAAGAAAAGGGAAGGAGAGAGAGAAACCTTGTGATTCCTGGAGTGTTACATGTGCCCAAGTGTGGAAGGAACAATTTACTTTCAGTCTTCTACCTATGTAACTCAGGCTACTACGTTGACTTTCATCCGACCAGGAGAGTTGCATTAGGGCGTGATGATGGACTGGGTGTCACACTGTGGGAAGTCAATTGGCTCTACACCTTACAGACATGGTCAGGACAAGGGAGTGTGAGAGCACTGGCAGCCAATGGTGGTGAATAAGATGAAGAGAAAGCAGCAAGCAGGGAAGCACCCTTATGGCTTTTTCATTTAGTACATTTGGGAGCAGATGCAGTTTGCAGACTGTCCATGGAAGATAACGCAATACCAAGGGTAGCAGTTGTGCCTCGTTGCCTTTGCACGAGATGCATATATGGAAAGATGGTACACAATCTACATATTGATGGAGGAGGCGAGTATACCTCCAACGAGTTCGGCCATCTTCTCAAGCAAGAAGGCATCGAAGCTCAACGAACTACACTGTAATTGGCACAGTCAGAAGGAACCAGCGAACAAGCGAAGAGAACGATAATTTGTACGAGATAGGCTCCCTTGTATGCTGTTAACGCACCTAAGAAATATTGGGGTAAAGCGGGAATGACAGCCATTTACGATCGTAATCGGTTACGTACCAATCCTATAGCGTGTAGAGAAACACCGTATGAATGGTGGTTTGGGAGGAAACTGTCATATAGGAACTTACGTGTTTGGGGATGCCTGACATACATTCAGATCCCAAAGGAGACGTGCGAGAAGGTGGACAAGACGGCCCGAAAATGCATGTTCATTGGCTACACAAGTACTGCAGAGCAGTATAGGCTTGATAATCAGATTGATTGCAAAATTCTTCTATCACCAGATGTCATCTTCAAGGAATCCTCATCATATTTTGTGTTAGAAGACTTCGATAATAGTGCAGCACACCCTTGCTATACACCAGCAACCTACCCATGGGAAGAACAGTTAGCCTAGAATGACGAGTTTGACGAGCCAGGTAGTGATCATAAGGCCTTGGCAAGAGTTACGAATGAAATCTTGCCTAAGGAAGATGAAGAAGAAGAAGAAGAAGAAGCCGTTGACTGGCAGGAAGCTACAGAAGTACTGGGACCATTTTGGCTACGCAAACCACAAATTGAGCAGGAGTTTGGTGGAGAACCTTTGAGTTGAGATGTGGTATTCTGATGGGTAGCAAAGGAAGGAAACAGAGAACCACATATGATGAGCATTACCCGTAAAAGGGAAATGTAGGTTTTGGGATGCAGAGCCAGGGGAGCTACCTGAAGTACAGCAAGGAGGACTTATGCGCGGTCAACAAGAAAATGGGAGTAGCTCAACTCAAGCCATGATATCTGCAGTTTATATGGTAGAAGCGGGTCCAGTTAACTACAAAGCAGCTATGGAGGCCCCCAAAGCTGTGCAATGGCAAGAGGCTATAGACTCCCAGTGTTCATCTGTTGTGAAGAACAAGATTATAATATTGGTTGATTCGATTCCTACCGGAAAGAAAGCCATTCCAACAAGGCTGATACTCTAATGGAAGCTCTGATCTGGGGGAGAGACGATAAGGTACAAAGCGCGAGTTGGAGCACAGGGTTTTGAGCAAGTCGAAGGCTTAGATTTTTGCTGAAACATTGCTCTGGTAGCAAGTCTGTCAAGGGTGCGTATCACATTGCCAATAGCAGGTACGCACGGGTATACACTTCATCAGATGGATGTGGTAACAGCTTTTCTTGGGAGTAACCTGGATGAACAGAGCTATGTGCATCTACAGCTTGGAGTCCTGGGATGTCCAAGGATCGTACAACGCAATCACAGTCTATATGGCCACAATCAATCACCCCGGTGCTGGTCATCAGCAAAAAATATTCTACCTTATGTATTACATACTTATCTTCCTGTATCCTCTGGTAATACCATCCCTCTCTACCCCCCCTCTGCCTTTTACATCTCCTTCCTTCTCTCAAATCTCTGGTGGCCTTCAGGAGGCTCAAAACATACTCCTGGAGTCATCTATCTCATGCTTTTCTCTGGGTCCCTTAGCTCAGTCCAGTGGGGAATGGGTGTTGCAACACCGACCCCAGTGCTTTTGTGGTTCTTACCCTTTGGCCATGTTGGCCAGTGTGCAGCTCATTTGGGCTTGTGTACATTCGGAAAAGCCGACCCCTGTCTGGTACGCTTGTACTATATAGCAAGTTCTATCCCACTTGATTCCTCCATTATGGACTTCGTCCCCCTAGAGTCGCCTGTAGTCGCCCTTGAGCTGTTCTCCAGGCTATTTCTTTCCACCTACACGTACGAACATTCATTTTTTCCTTCACATGTTTCCACGTACAACTGTTCATTTCGGACTTTCAATTGTCCTTTTCGCAACCTCTCATGATTCTCTTAATCTTTCTCTATTTCTTGTATTATCCTTAGCTTATTCTTGGTTACAATATATACCATTTTGCATCTCTTATGCGCTGCTCTTCGTCTCTCTATACACAAATACAAGAATTTACTTTGTACAAAATCTGTTCAATATATCCTATTAATGGTGTCTAAATCAATCCAATTACTTACCTACCACTATTTGATGTCTATTTCAGCTGTCTCTGGTAGTACATATGCCATTCCCATAATTCATTTGATGCCAACCACTATCTCGATTGTTCTATTTACGCCTTGAGCCGTCCCAACAGTAACGGTAACTACTCCTGTAACATCGCTGAGCTTCCCCCAATTCTCAACATAGAGTCTGTCTACTAATACCAGTTGATCCACTAAACCAGTTGTTAACTCAGGCACTTGTATTATTGATAACAAACAAGCCGGATAAAAGGCATTTAATACTCCGTAAATACTTATATTGCCCAAATCTCCCCATTCCTAATCATTCCTAGTGTGCCCGGTTGACCACCAAATCTGAATTCCTGTGCACCGGAGAAGGTGCTAAGTAACCTCTTGCACGTCCTGAAGGTTCTCTACCCGGACACCTAAATGCCGACAAATCTTGACAGGGAACTGTTTAACTGCGCCTATCTCAACCTCATGGTCTATTGACAATTTCCAGCGGTAATAATCTAGTAAAAGGTCTGGCAAGCTTCACAAAATCGTCTTCAATTGCAAAATGTCTTCGACAGTTGGCGCCAACCCACTTAGTTGCTTGGTTACTAATGCGATCTGGCATTTGTGTTGTCTTTTATGTGGTTTATGCTGAATGGAATGTGGGATATTCGCTTCGACATTCATTTCATGAATTTTGAAGCTGTCCAGTCTAGCATATGTTTGTAGTATTTGATGACTCACCCCATTCCTATTTGACCGACAATAGCCTTCCTTGATCATCATTTTATAACTTGTCTCTCCCAATTCAGTAGAATACATTTGAATATCCCCAAAGCGCTGTACATGGTCTCTGAAGTAACTCAACAGAAGTATCTTAACAAAGTTAAAGTCCACCTCCTCCTCATATATATCTGCCATAATGCCATCTAAATCGCAATCTTGTTCATCTGCAATGCAACGTCTTTTAGCTGCAGTAGCGCCTGAAAGGCTGTTTTGATTAAGTACTTTCATAGATATAGATGAAATGTATATTAATAAGTTACAAAGGGGAAGAGGGGTGGAGGAGAGATGATAGGGCATGTATTGATTATTGTGGGACCAGAGTGGTGATCTTGTATGGGAAGGTCAAACCCTAATTTGTATGTGGGTTGAGTGGGTGGACCTTGAAGGCAAAAACGTATAATACGGAAGCTCTGCCTTTCTTTGTTTGCTCCTCATGCAACGTCTTCTGTATTTACTCCAATCCTACCTTACATATACATATCTCTTCTGCTTGGACAAAGTCATGTGACCTTCTACCTGATATTTTGTGTAAGCCTTTGCGGAACTCCAATCTATATCCTACCTTGTGTCTCCGTGAGAAGTACTTCACTATTCTCACCCCAAATCCTAGTAGTATTCTCTCTGACTTTCCTCATAGTAGACCTATCGTTTTGCTGCTCTTTAAAAATGTCTTTGTGATCATGAAAGTTGTTTACGTAGTGTTCGAGGTATTGAACTCATTGGTATGCCTTTTGTATTGGGAGATTAACATATCTGACAGCGAAGCGGGATGGCACACAGAAGCAGACACTTTAACCAAGAAATAAATAACGCAACTACTCCATCAATTCTGAACGAAATACAACCCAACTAAAATAGGTCAGTAGAGAAAGCGTATAAGAACCAGTCCAAGCAAGAAGAGAAGAAAAAATAAACACCAAGGAAAAGAAACTGGCAAAAAAAGTGAAAATTGAGAGGACAAAAAGACAAGAGAGACAGAAGAAATTTCAAAGCTTAGGATTTCATAAAATCAGGCCAAAAGGAGCTGTAGGTAACCTACGGTTTGTAGGAGTAGGTAGAGGGAGAATATAGGGTGGCTGTCGAAGGTGGCGGGGTAGTGGTATAAGCGAAGTGGGGGAGAATTCAGGTATATCACTGTCACTACTGACCGTGATGCTTTCGGGAGAGGAAGAGGTGATAATTGGAGAAGCGGAGGGTGTAATAAAAGTAACTTGAGGTCGGCGCACATGGGTGGTTTGAATTGGAAATTTTTGCGCCTTTTAGAACACGGTGGGGAAGGGTGTTTTGGCTTGCTTTTTGGCCTTTTCAGCATCCTGTTTATCACGAATCTGATAAAGCTGATGTGCCTTAGCACCATCAATAACCCACATAGTAGTTAGGCAATGTCTATCAGCCTTTTGACCAACTAATATCCATTTTGGTCAGTCCTTCTGGTGACATTCTTCTGCAATTTGCAAGCTTGCCTGCGCAGCCTCGCCCATCTCACCCAATCGTGAAATGAGCATACAAAGTTCTTCTGGAGTGACCTTTCCAACAGCAGCCAGTACTTTGTTTGTCTCCCAGCAAAAATCTGTACTTATGCAGGGGATTTTGACCTGCTTTGATAAGGTGGTAGAGGAGTGGTGTTGCTGTGTTTGAGTAAATTTGGAGGAGGCAGTAGAAAATTGAAGAGGGTCTAGAACAACCTTTTAACAAAAATGTATCAATCCAGTGGTTCGGAACCCAGCAAGAATATTATCAGAGGTTATAGCCTCTGAATGTGCCTTTTTCAATAAAGGCCAAAAAGTACCTTTGTGAATTCCTTCGCCCTGGTGGCGACAAAAGTCATCAACAGCCTGTCCATAACAGTGCTGCAAAGGGCTGAACACCCCAAATCCAGAGGTTGGAGTAGATGTATAGAATGAGCTGGAAGTCATAGGAGAATTATGTTGTGTTCTAAGCAGAACATACAGAAGTCCCAGTTGATATAGGATGAATAACCGTCTAGAATGATAAGGCGTTTGTGGTCGGCAGAGGCCGGTTTGGGAGCAAATTTGATACAATGCCTGGAGATATTCTCATAACCAAGAGAGTTATCTGTCCACCCCTTATTCGAGTAGGCTAATAGGACATTATGATTGTCGGGACTTGGATACCATCCCATTGAATGACCTGCTTTCGCTTTGAAAATGAGAAATGGAGCCATCGAAGAACCATCACCACAAATAGTCTCCAAGTTACTCATAAGCTCCCGTTTACTATCCTGTGTGACTCTAGGATTCCTTCTTGCTACCTTTGTAACAACCTTAGTTCTTCCCAATATTCCCATCATAAAGCCCTTCTCCTCAATATTGTAAATGTCCTCTGGTTGCAGGTTGTGTGTTATTCGAATATGATTAAATTTGAGAAAGTAGTTCTTGATCTTGTCTGTATCACTTGCATAGGCACATTGACGGTCTAAATTACCGCTATATTGGGATGCGATATCAGGATGACAAGTCAAAAACTGGGTGATCCATTGTTTTCCCACTCGTGCTCCAATAAGGCCTTATTTCTTTATTCCTACCAACATCCTTACCATTCCTCTGACCATATCCAACCCCGGTGGAAATCCCCAATCATCCAACTTTTTTATCTATCAGACAATGGCTTTCTCTTCGACTGGTGTCACAAGCTGGTGCTCGATATGTGCAACCTGCCGAGAAACTCTTTCACCATTTAACCTGTATGTAAGGGAAGATTTAGGCAGGTCGAATGCCTGGGTAAAGGAGATTAACGAGGGGTAATTGCCTTTCCGAAAGGCATGAATTGCTAGAGCAATATTCTTTTGATGAAGATCCATTTTCCTTGCATGAAGTGGACCCATCGTGTAACCGGTTGATGCTTTTTCTTTAGAGAATCATGTCTTTTTCACTTTTTATCTGCACTTTGTTCAGCCTCGCCACCACGGCCCACTTGGGCATCACGTTCTCCTTCCCCATTGGGAACGTTACAGTAAAGTCAACAATCAACTGGACACAAGTCAAAGCGTAATTTAATATGGTACATTGCACGGCACTGGGACGACGTAATGAGATTGCAAAACCTGGTAGTATAGCTTTAACTACATTTCTGATCTCTTTTCCAGTCCACTGAGAAATAATCCGACTGTACACCTTGTTCATTGCAGAATATGCGGGATAAACAGCTAAACTCTTCCAGATAGCATTAAATGTTTGCAACTGCTTGTACTTCTTTAGAAATCTGATTATCCTTTTCATAAGATGGGTTTCAAATATTCCGAGGTACACAACATAGAGAATATCTGGCTTTGGTATGTCCGATTGCTGAATGTTTGGAAGCAGCCAAAAGATGCTTGGAAGCAATTTGAAGCCATGATTGGTTAATTCTCTCGCAGGTTGCCGGTCACCATCTCCATATATTTTGAAAAGGTATTCATATTTTCTGTAATCTCACATGGCCGTAGAAGGTCTCAAATCAGATCCTAACTGTTGCGGTCGAACCTCATAGACAAGGCACTGATTTTGTTGAATGCAGTATAAGGTGACTGTTTCCAAGGGATCTGCAATCCAAGTAGAGAGACAAAGAAAACATAATCAGACATTTCCATGGGTGTATTCCATCTCAAGTCCAGATACGTCCTGTGCAGCCATTGGCACAAAGATTGCTTCCATTAAATCATAAAGAATCTCCTTGTTGACTTGCCTTTACCGTGCATCTCTTGCGGCTACACCAAGCATCTTCGGAGGGATTGGCAAAAGTACTAAAAGGACAGTTGGGTGTTTGGAAGGCTTATTCCTCTTTCTCAATAGGATATTACCGATGGTCATCTAGATTGCTCAGGCTTTCTTATCACAAGGGAAATTTGGCACAAGGGTGACATCTGAGAAACATATAATTGGTACAAGGGTGGCTCAATCCCGCAATCTAGCCTTTATTGGCTATCAATTTTGTATCCTAATATATATATAGACAGTAAACAAGTAACATGGAACATCGCATCTAAACCTACTTGCGTTTTCCACCACCAGTCTGCCATGTGCATCTTCGAATAAACACACTGTGGTGGTTCTTCACCATTCTATTCCTTTACAGGGGCGTAAACAATATCTTCAGTAAAGTATTTTTGACCCAGTAGATATCTTGGGTACTCAATTTCTCGGAAAACGAATCGCTATCTCCAGGAGGTTTCTTCTGGTTCTTCATTATCCGGATGTTCCTTTTTTCGGTTAGAATAAGCCGTTCTACAGATAGATTGACTTACTGCTTCGCTAAAGGATACAAACCCCTCCTTCCAGCTCCTCATCCCCATAACTAATTCCAACTGATCAACAGTATCAAAAAGCCGATACCAGATTTGATAGTATGATCCTGTGGCCCCAACTCCTGCTTGCAATATTTATCAATGTTGTCTTTGGGTTCCTTCACCTCAATAAACCACGCAGCCAGCTCAAAGTAAGTCTTGTTTTTGAATGGTAACCAAATCTCCTCTTCAGCCAATTCATGCCGTCCAAGATCTCTTAGCGACCGCCTGGCAGTCAGAAGTTTACATCAGCAATAATATTACCCTGGGTTCTGTGCGTTCTGTGCGTATGACGGACATGACATTGAAAATCAAATCGCGAATCAGGACGCAGCCACTCACCCACACCATGCATCTGATGCAACTTGACGCACCACCTAACCCTCAGGACGCACTAGACGTTGAACCTAATTCTCAGGACAAACCGGGCGCAGCACATAATTCTCTGGACGCGATCTGACGCCAAACTACATCTTCCCGAGATATGCGAAGGGTCCCCCCTTCACTTCTTTCTGACCTTGGTCACCCGGGTCACAACACATTTCATTCTGTCAAACTATTAAATTTACTACAAGAAGGCTACTATTGCTCCAATAAACATTCAGAGCCTGAACCCAGCCTCCCCCATCCAAGCCACCTTTCTTCCTGGGACCCTATGGCTCCATGGGCCATTGCCACTGTAGGGCATACCTTATACCTCTGTGTAGCTGGCGTTGAGCCCAACAATCTCCCGCAATCAGATCTAGGATCGGCCGTGCGGTTGTGGAGGAATCTGACATGGAGCTCTTGGAGCGCCAGGGGACCTATAAAGACAACCCCCACAAGTGTCAGCAATTTCATGGACTTTGATACGACAAGGATGTCCTTTATCCTGCTGCGTAGCTGGTATTCAGGCCAAGAATCCCCCGCAATCAGATCCAGGATCGGAGCTGTGGTTGTTGAGGAATCTCTCATGGAGTCCTGAGATCGCCAGCACTCCATTCAGCCCTGTAACCTCATGAATAAAGGTCGCAGAGGGATGGACCTTACATCATTGTGAGGCTGGCATCGAGCCCAACAGTCTTCCGCAATCAGATCCACAATAGGCCCAGCGGTTGTGGAGGAATCTGACATCAAGCTCTGCTAGCGCCAGAGTACCTATAAATACAATCCCCACAAGGGCCAGCGGGTTCATGACCTTTGATACGACAGAGACGTCCTTCATACCGCTGCGTAGCTGGCGTCGAGCCCAACAACCTCCCGCAATGGGATCTAGGATGGGCCCAGCGGTTGTGGAGGAATCTGACATCGAGCTCTGCAAGCGCCACGGTACCTATAAAGAAAATCCCCACAAGGGTAAGCGATTTCATGTGTTTTGATGCAACAGAGGCGTCCTTTATACCGCTGCGTAGCTGGCGCCGAGCCCAACAAGCTCCCGCAATCACATCCAGGATGGGCCCCGCGGCTGTGGAGGAATCTGCCATCGAGCTCTGGGATCGCCAGGGTACCTGTAAAAACAACCCCCACAAAGGTCAGCGACTTCATGAGTCTTGATGCCACAGAGACGTACCATTTACCATTGCATAGCTGGCATCGAGCCTAACAACCTCCCGCAAACGAAATCAAAATCCTATGATTAGCTGTGTAGATATCCGCCATCGAGTAAATTATCGCCAGCTCGATACTTGATGCACCGTTGACAAACAACAGCGACTTCATGAGTCTCAATGTGACAGGGACGTACCTTATACCATTGCGTTGCTGGCGTCGAGCCCAACAATCTCCCGCAATCGGATTCAGGATCGGAGCTGTGGTTGTGGAGGAATCTGCGATTTGGTTCTGGGATCACCAGGGTACCTATTACCCTAGTGGGAATAGCTTACCTAATAATTAAGAGCAAGGTATGTGGCTTCCCAGGATGACCATATATCCAAACCTATGATCCCGAAGTTATGAGCCTCCTAGAGGCATGTGGAAGATAACTCAGACCACTGGATAAGAGCACATTTCAAGATATGTTTAGCTGATTGGAACGATGTTTGGTGAACACAACTCCTCTCACTCTAGTCGCATATGCATGTTGCTGCATAATGCGTTGATAGCTGGATATTGGAACTAATCACGCGATATTCTATATTACTATTGGTATGTCGGCATTTGGACCGCAAATTCATACATAGTCTAGCAGGACGAAGAGATCGACGACTCTCTACTGGTGGAGTGGGGTCACCCTAAGATGAAATCGCAGTTCAGGAGATTCGCTGCGTTGAGCCGGGCAAGTTTTCAGGGTCACACGGTGTTCGCACTTTGTTCTGACAAACTGAATTGTTAAGAAGATACTGCTTAACTAAAGATGTCAAAGTAGCATGAACATTAGTATAAATAGTAGGCCTCTCCCCCAGTGGTTGAAGAATCATCAAGCAACGGAGAAGAGACCTTAACAATATAACAAGTTAGCGAGTTATATTTAACTTTTTGATATTTGACTACTCTCTATTACTTTACCTTTACCAAACGAATACTATCTACGACCCTTCCGAACTATTAATCAGTTGTCTCGAATATCCTTGGCCTAGTTGGTCTGGCATCCTACTGTATTAGGTACCCCGTAACACTATATTGTTATACTTCTGTCACCAAGGCTCACACCCTCCCTGATGCTATCAGACTTGATTGCCGGTCTGATCCTATATTATCTTTTTTGATCCTCCAAAACCCTACTGAGACTGCTATTGAGGTATCTCAACCAACCAAAGAGCCCTTGGACGATTGAGAACCAGAGTCAGAGGGAGGAGTTACATTACGGTGCTCCACTCCTTCGCCCCCACCAACCCTCCCGTCCCGATCGTCAACCCTGGAGACCATTGTTCATCTGTCTCCTCCTCTTGATCACTTGGATCAAATCTCAAAAGATTACCTGGAGTATATTGATTCATTTGAACAGAACTGGTTGCATACGCAATACGGATCCTTTTGTCATCTATTTCCTTCCAAAAAGTGAAAGAACAAAACCTATTCTGATCAGATTTGTTAATCTGATAGCTCAGTAAAATGTCAGAAAACCAACCTGGTTCACCTTTTCCCTTCGAAGCCTCCTCCCGTGACGAATCCCCAGATGATCCTATGGGATATGATAAAAGCTCAACACCTCTTGCTTCATCTTTCGCCCCGTCATGTGGACCGCTTATGATCCCCTCTGAACCTGGCTCAATAGCAATGAGTTGATCCACAAGCCCACCTTATCGGATCGGAAAGCCTTCCTTCCACTCAACCTCCCGCCACCACTCGAGTAACCCCACAAATCCTACCGAACTCCTTAAACGACAAATGGCTCAGGCATTCAAGATGAACTCGTCCACTATACATCAGAGCTAAGATGAAAATCTAATAGCTCGCGAGGCATTCTCATATAATGCTAAGGTGCAATACGGCAGCTTACAATTTCTACAAACTCGGTTAGCAAAGTGCGAATCAATTGTCGATCAGGAGCTAACCGATGCAAAGCAAGCATTAGGAACGTTGGAAGGAGCAACTCGAGTTGAGCGAGAACGTCTAACAGCTGAGATAGCTGGTGAATATAGATGACAGGAAGCACAGCAAAAATATGATGTGCAATTGGCAGAAGACCGCGATAAGATTCTGGAATGTGAAGTTCTCAGACTAAAAGATAAAGTCAAAAACCAGGACACTACCCGGCAACGAATACTCCATAGTGACGAGGGAGGAGTGGATTAGCTACTAAAGCTCCAAAAAGACAATGCTGCCGCTCAACAACAAAAAGACTGTCAAGAAGCAAGAGATCTCCTTGACAAGCAATGATTCGAATTTCAAGCATTAATACAAACCTCAACTGCAAGAATCGAGCGTGCTGAAAAACCTCAATATAACATTCCACCAACTGATGGTGGTGAGGGTGACCCTGGACCTTCTATCCAAGGGCAACGAAACCCTTGGATACCACCAGAAGGTATCAACTGTGACAAAGAATCAGCATCAACTCCCCGACAGAATAAAGAAAAGAAAGTTGATTTAGGAGGGAACAACCAACCGCCACCTCCACCAGGGAATACTGGTGGAGATCCCGACCCAGATGACGATGACGATAATGATAACGACAAAGATGGTGGCGATGGCAGGGGCAGGAGAGGCGGACGTCCGGAATGCAACCCTCGAAGACCATGGCTCTCAAGAGATACTTCTCCCAATACTAGGGCAATGCTGGAATTTATGCAAAGTCTTTGTACTTCTCAGCAACCAATAAAAAACACTACAGAACCTCCCTATTATTTCCAAGGAGAAGACAACCAAGACGGTAGAAACTGGTTAACCGCATCTGAAGATTACTTCGATCGCAACCCTACACAATGGGAGAACCACACATATTGCATCGTATTCGCCTTAGGACAGACTAAGGGAAATAAAGTTGCACCTTTTTCAGAGAGATACCGAAACGTCATGGGGGGTTTAAGTGGTTACACTCAAGACCCTAGCTATTCAAAGTGGGAAGGTTTTCGGCAAGTGATTATTGAACAATACATCGGGATCAAAGAGGAACGACAAGCCCTAGAAGAAATAGATACAATTATCGATAAGAGCAGAATTGATACATACCTGGTACTCCTCAAAAATCTCAACATCAAGGCCGGTCTCACAGGAATAGCGCGGAGGGTCAACGTTGAAAGCAAACTTCCGCAGGATATCCTTTGTCGATTATCCCACTTGAAGTTCAATCATGATGATCAGTGGATAGAAACTTTGCAGGAAGTTGGAAGACAGGAAGAAGAACTTCTCAAGCGTAGAAAATTGTCGAAATCCATATCGACCTCACACAACCCCGCACCAAAGCGCAAGCGAGATGGGTCAGAAATTGGCTTCAACACGAAGTTCCAAAAACAAGAATGATAAATCACGAAAGGATAATATCTCATGATGGAAATCTCCACGGACAACAACTGCGCAACGAACTGGAAATAATTCCAAGGATGAACATACCGACTGGAAGAAAGCCTATGAAGGAATCGCAGAAGATGTGGTTGAGAAATGAAAGACAGAAGACCAGTATACTCATTGCACTCTCGGGGACCATACCAGGAGAAAATGTCGAAAGCGGATCGTAGTGGCAACTACCTTCACTTAAAAGGATAGGGGAAATCCTAAACCTCATCGAAAGCCACGAACTTCAACCCTGGCCATTCACCACCCTCCGCCGTCGCGTTCAGAGCAAGTCCCTAAGGTTAACCGAGTACATCGAGGAATGCCTACCCAAGTCTGGAAATTATCTGATACAGAAATGTCATAGGTGTACGCATCGAAAAAGGATTTGAAGTATTTCCTTTGCTAAGTCTATAAGTCCTTATACTGCCTCGCTTAGTGGACAAACTAGGGTGGATGCCACCGTGTCTTTAAGAATGGCAAGGACTCGGGTAAGTTGTGTCTTAGATTCGAGAAACAAGCAGGGACCACTTATTATTAAGGCAAGCAGCAAGTGAATACGAAAAGAACTTTCTTTTTTTCATATACTAGTTACACCTTGGCATGTTTCAGAAGTTCTTGGCAAAGTCTTGGCGCTCATACAAAATTTCTCGCTGTACATGCTGGATGAGCCAACCGATCTGCAGGTACCGCCAGTATGTTTGGAATTAAGGGACAGACCTCCTTTTGTGTCCTCCCAAAGGAGGACAGAGGCTGCCCTCCTAGGAAGGACTTTTGGTGCCACCCAAAGGTGGACCCCCCAGGGGGGACTTTTTCATCATCCCGGAGGATGGAGACTAGGTGATGACGCCAGTACAACTTATATTTGTTCTTGCCCTTAGGAGGTGTTGAAAGGATGACCTTACGGGTAATACTAGAGGAGCCAATTCCAGCAAACCGCTAGACCACAGCGGACGGTTCAGAAATATGATCCGATAATCATGCCTTATACCCCATCCTCACGTAATAGCACGTTCATGCAACAACACCTGTTGCTATGCATCAACAAACAGAAGTCGCTACAACAACCATGTTATACGATAGCTAAGTTTTAATTTTATTTTTGCATATTTAGGCTTTGGTATTTGGCTCGTTTAGTGCGCTTTATAATTTTGGAAACCCCGCGGCAGGGGGTAAAGACCAGTGCATAGTGGACTGCCCAGAGGTATAAGATACCTTAATTTTTATCATGACAGTTTGTCTGATGAGACCTCAGTGGTCGAAACAACACGGGCGTTGTCACAAACACCGACAATTATACCATACACAGCATGCCTAAACGGGGCAAGCAACAACTTCAATTATACCCTAAGCGAAGGATCGACAGGCAGATCTTGATATACGAGAACCCGAACGCTATAACTGTCCTGAAGGACATGCACACATATATATCCTCGGCAAACGCTATCAAATTCCAGTTCTATTAGATTCTGGATCGAATATTTTCCTCATCAACGAGCAACTCGTTGAAGACCTACACATCGCGTACCACTCGAGAACTGATGCAGTTCAAATTCAAGGCTCCACGGGACAAACTATCCCTTCTGGAGTAACCAATTTCACGAAACCTCTATTCCTACAAATAGGAAACATTCAACATCTTTCTCGCGTTTCCTGCAAAATAGCTCCGGCAGGCAAATATGGTATGATAATACTATTTGGATGGTGGCATCAGGAACATCCTATCATGGATATCGCAAACCCAAAAACCTGGTCCTTTGACGATCACGATTGCTGATCGCACTTGGTTCCGGAAGACGAAGGAATCATAGGAGAATGGGATGAAGACATTTTAAATGCCCCAAACGCCGTGGTCATCGGGCGAATAGAAATGGTTGATGACGAAAAAGTTACTATTATCGACCTGTTACCCGAACGGTACCACGACTACCTCGACCTATTCTGTCCTTCTACAGCGGAAAGGTTAGCACCTCACCGTACCTGCGACCATGCAATTGACCGCAAACCTAATACCCAGCCCTCATGGGGTCCAATATACCCCTTATCTCTAAAACAACCTCAGGTGCTATGCAAATACCTCAATGATATGCTTAAACAAGGAAAGATTGCCCCGAGCATATCACCAGTTGGTGCACCCATCGTTTTCGTTCCAAAACTGGATGGTCACCTAAGACTTGTTGTTGACTACAATGGTGTTAGGTGGTAGCTTCAGCGTGAGGTATTCCAACAGCTAGGACCTGAGTCGTTATTATATCGGAGAACTCGTTAAGAAGACACGAGTAATGTAGGCTAGATATAAAGGTCACTTTGGTATAGATACTCGCAGTGTTGGTAACAATAAAGTAGAAAACTTATTATATTGATAAGATCTCTTCTCCGTGCTTGTTTTTCTTCATAGCAGCGAAGATGCTTCGATATTAATATTCCGCGTCTGAGTAATCGCGGTATACATGCTAACTCTATACTAACTAAGTATCTTGCTCACATTTCTGCGAACTTCACCTGAGTGCGAACACTCGTAGACCCTGAAAACTCTCTACGACACCTTTTACTCCCATGGCCAACTTATCGGTTAGCGCTTCCGTTATTCCTGATGGCGTGGAGACCACGTCAGGTGTCAGCTCATCCATTTATCCGTTAACAACAATGGTTACGAATTATCTTGCACCCGTGCTCTCTGAGGGTAGTCTAACTCGCTGGACAGAAGATGGCCAATCTTCTTTGCTTGGTTCCATCGAGAATTTGACATGCAACTGCATGTTGTATTCTGGTCTTCCAGCATTACACGACTTGTCCTCGCCATCATTGCCATGGGCTTTTTTCCTCAGACTCCATCTTTTACCAACCTGTCCTTTATGGATGCACCCAATCCCCTTACTGGGCATAGTTACCTCCTTCATACTCTACACGTCTTTGTAGGTACGCGGGGACTACCTTTCTTGCCAAGCGTCCCGTTACATTCGACCCCTCATCCGACTGTCTGTCTTCAGTGGTGTTTGTAACTTTATGCGCCGTCATCCGAATCACCTGCGTCCACTTGCATAAGGTGCCCGAAGGTCTCCCCTCATATATCCTATGAAGAGGAATCCTGTCGGAGTGACGGCCGCGACGTATATGGTGTTATAAGATGTGTTCCATTGATAGTTGTCTTTGGTATTGGGACGCAACTACTCAGGCCGCCAGTAATGACCTGCCGTCCCAACGTCGGGGCTCGAGGGGGGTGTTATCTTTTTCCTTCAAAGTTCATGCGTGTCAAGGTAGGGTAACTCTGCCCTGTTAATCCTTACGAGGAGTCCGTGCGCCTAACACATGGACTAAACAAAGCCACGATTCACAACACATATCCTATTCCCCTAATGACCGAATTGAGAGATCAAGTCCGTGATGCTCAAATCTTTACGAAGTTGGACCTGAAAGATGGGTGCCATCTGATCAGAGTTCGTAAAGGAGATGAATGGAAAATCACCTTTCGAACGTGGTATGGACATTATCAATACCAAGTAATGCCTTTTGGGTTAGTCAACGCACCAGCCACCTTTCAAACTATGATGAACAAGATGCTACAGGAATTTCTTGAACCAGGTGTTGTTGTATATATCGACGATATTCTTATCTACTCTAAGACGGTTGAAGAACATATTATACTTGTTCGCAAGGTTCTGCAAAGGCTCCGCGAATACCGAATGGCTATTTCCTTGGAGAAAAGCGTGTTTCAGGTAAAAAAGGTGGACATTTTGGGTTATGTTGTGGCAACGGATTGGGGAACAATGAATAAGAAGAAGGTGGAATCTGTGAAGGCTTGGAGAGCTCCAGCCTTGGTTAAAGATGTTCAGATTTTTATTGGGTTCGCCAACTTGTACGGACGATTCATTAAGACCTTCTCGGCTATCTGGACCCCGACAACTAATCTGTTAATAGGATACCCCAAGAAATTCTTTTGGGGCAAAGAATACCAAGAGGCCTTCGATGACCTCAAGCGCCGCTTCATATCTGCACCAATCCTATGTAATTTGTATCGGGAACTTGACACAGTTGTGGAAACAGATGCCAGCGATTATGCACTAGGATTCATCTTGTCGCAGTTTCATGGAAAAAGACTTCATCCTGTCACCTTCCATTCCTGAAAGCTTAGCCCAGCTGAGCGCAACTACGACATCCATGACAAAGAATTATTAGCTATCCTCGTTGCCTTCATAGAATGGAGACATTACTTGGAAAGAAGTGAGAAACCAATTACCGTCTATACCAATTATCAGAACCTACAGTATTTGCTTACAATAAAGGCCTGGAGGCACAGACAGATTGGGTGGGCACAGAAACTGTGTGGTTTTAATTTTAAAATCATCTACCGACCAGGCATCCAAGGAGACAAGCCTGACGCTTTAACCAGGCGGCCGGAGTACCACGCTGAAGAGGGAGCGACACATCGTGAACAACAAATTTTGAAATCTCAGCACCTCAGAAAATTCCCAATCGCCGTTGAGTGGGAGACAGATTCACAACAGCTCCAACAGGAATTGCCTCATATGGAAAAGGAAATAGGTATTCGGATTGAAAGGCTGGATGAGAAAGGTCGAATCCCCACAAAAGGGTCAAAGCTTGCAGCAGGACACGACCTCTATAGTATCGAAGACATACTTATCCCTGCCGACAACCGAGCACTAGTTAAAATCAGTTTAGCGATCGCAGTATCCGAAGGAACCTACCCTTGCATAGCACCTAGGAGTGGCTTAGCTACGAAAGGTATCACGGTAGATGCAGGGGTTATCGATGCAGATTACAGAGGAGAAGTCAAGGTTTTACTCGCTAATCATAGAAAGTTGGATTACAAGGTCAAGATAGGAGAGCGCATAGCGCAGTTGATGGGGGAAAGAATGGATGATCAGAAGTGGATGGAAACTGAAGAATTGGCTGAGACTGAGAGAGCTGAAAAGGGTGTCAGCAGTATCGGAACAGGGGTGGAGTTGAAAGAAACCCAACCAACCATATGCTTTCTTGAGGCAGATAGCAACCACGAATTCTACGATTCCTCCGATATTAACCAACACCTCATCTCACCCTAAGGGCAAGTGTTATTATCAAATACAATTATCGCCAAAGCAAATCTGAAAGGATTTGAACCCGACTTTTTGGCTAAGGTTCGTGAAATGGCCGAGGAAGATCTAGGGTGGATGCAGCGGAAGGAAGAGTTGGAATCGTTAAAGGAAAAAAGAAAGGAATTGCCTAAGCAATAGTCGATATCCGATGACCTTCTCTACTACAAGGACTGCCTATTTATCCCTGCAAATAAGGACCTCCAAACAGTTGTCGCTAAGGGATGTTACGACTCCCATGTGGCAGGTCACTTGGGACAAGAAAAAAATCTGGAAATTATAACACGGGATTTCTACTGGAAGGTATTAACTAACTGCGTAAATGATTACCTTCGTTCCTGCACCGCCTGTCAACAAGCGAAAGCTCCACGACATGCACGATTTGGGTAACTTAATTCCCTACAAGTACCCTATGCCGTGTGGGCTTCAACCTTGGTCGACTTCATCACACAGTTACCGAAATCAGCAGGATACACTCAGATCATGGTCGTAGTAGACCATTTCACAAAAATGGGCCACTTGATCGGATTAGATGAAAATGCGACTGCAAGAGATGTGGCAGAATCGTTCCTTAAGGAAGTGTGGAAACTTCAGGGGTTAGCTTCAGAAATCATTTCAGATATCGATGCGAAGTTGGCTGGAGAATTTTGGGAATCATTGTGCAAAAAGCTCGGCATCAAAAGAAAAATGTCGACAGCGTACCACCCTCAAACTGATGGACAAACGGAATGAGTTAACCAAGTGCTGAGAGGCTACCTCCGTATATTTATCATCTACGATCAGGACGAGTGGTATCATCTCCTACCCTTGGCCGAGTTCGCTTGTAACCACTCGGTAACCAACGCACACAATATGACCCCTTTCTTCACAAACTATGGCTATCATCCTCAAACTGAATTGCTGAAGGAATGGGAAGCACGAAATCCAGGAGCAACCCTTTACCCTCACAGGATGCAAACGATACATCAACAAGCGAGACAGTCTCTTGAAAAGACAGGGAACCCATGGTACGTTATTACGACCGGAAGGCTAAGCAACAACCTGACTTCAAATTAGGCGATATGGTTATACTTAACGCTAAGAATATCCGCACTAAACAGCCATCCAAGATATTAGTGCCTAAGCTATACAGCCTCTTCAAAATCTTGGAACAAGGTGGAGACCTCGCCTACAAACTCGAATTATCAGAACGTTGGAACTTGGAAAATGCACCCAGTATTTCATGTATCGCTACTCAAGCCCTATCAAACATCTATTCAACCAGCCTGTGCACAACCCCCTACAGAACCCGAAGAGGGTGATCGTGATCTTGAATAGGATGTGGAAAAAATCATTAAGAGTGAAATAATCTCTTATGGTCGGAGAGTCCGTGGCAGGATCAGGACCTTCGAAGGACTCTGCTACTTCGTAAAGTGGAGAGGGTGTTCGGAAAATGAGAACACCTGGGAACGACCTGAGCACTTAGAAAGTGGACCGGAATAGGCAGACGATTTTCATAGAGAAAATCCGGATATGCCAAGATTGGGCTAAGTAGTATTACATGGAAAGGGTTTCCTCCTGTGGCCAAGCAAACACGGAAGGTTTTTTACCCTACTCTCTAAAGTACTAAACAAATTTAATGTTCATTATGTATTACTTCGCATGTATTATTATATAAGGGATTTGAGGACACCCCCTTTTGAGGAGGGAGCTAATATTACCCTAGTGGGAATAGCTTACCTAATAATTAAGAGCGAGGTATATGGCTCAAATAGGATGACCATATATCCGAACCTATGCTCCCAAAGTTATGTGCTTCCTAGAGGCATCTGGAAGATAACTCGAACCACTGGATGAGAGCACATTTCAAGATATGTTTAGCTGATTGGAACGATGTTTGAAGAACACAACTCCTCTCACTCTAGTCGCATATGCATATTGCTGCATAATGCTTTGATAGCTGAATATCAAAACTGACCACGCAATATTCCATATTGCAATTGGTATGTAGGCATTTGGACCGCATATTCATACATAGTATATCATGACAAAGACAGCGAAGACTCTCTACTGGTGGAGTGGGGACACCCTCAGATGAAATTGCAGTTCGGGAGATTTTTCTGAGTTGAGCCGGGCAAGTTTTCCGCGTTAAGCTGTGTTCGCACTGTGTTCTGACAAACTGAATTGTTAAGAAGATACTTCTTAACTAAGGAAGTCGAAGTACATCAGCAAAAACGGATCCTGCGTCTGATCCGTCGGCGTTGCGTCCTGACGCAAGCGACGTATTTTCTGCGTCCCCTGCGTCCTGTGCGTCCTGACTTGCGTTCCAACGTTCCTTGCGTCCTGAC
>Ga0307517_10000625_pt1 | contig 60563 bp, 48 predicted proteins | sample 23_EM_MG_FD_194515 | JGI IMG/M metagenome (GOLD analysis project Ga0307517, IMG submission 194515) | Populus trichocarpa ectomycorrhiza microbial communities from riparian zone in the Pacific Northwest, United States - 23_EM | ecosystem: Host-associated > Plants > Roots > Unclassified | place...
TCATATTCCGTAATTGGGAAACATTTACGGTGAATTTTGCTGTTGACACAGAGCAGCCGCTCACTATGAGTGGGTCGGCCGAAGCCGTATAGGCCGGCCTAGGCTATATAGGCCAGGCCGGCCTATCGGGCAGCCGGGAAAAAGCCTATATGGCCTATAGGCGGGCCCGGCCAGGCCAGGCTCAGGCTTAACCAGGCCTGCAGGCTCGGGCCAGGCTAGATCTGAGAGAATTTCGACAGGCCGGGCCCGGCTTTACCGAAGCCTGGCCGGCCTGGCCCGTTGGGAACACTGGATCAATTGTGGCTTTCTTTTGTTCAGATGTAGTGATTCGAATACGGTAGAAATTGAGTTAGATCCCGAGTTAGCGAGCCGACAGCTCAGCTACTGTTACCCGTCGAAGGTGAATTGGGAGCCGGGCTAGGATTTGGTGGGCTCACCCGCATAGCTGCTGCTTGGGCTGTGTCGATGTACTCGGGCACTCGAGCACAAGGGCAGGAGCCCGGCAACACGAACACACTCGCGCAGCGTATTGCTCGAGAAAACGCAGCGGAGGTGCTTGTGTCACCGGTCCCGACTTTTTGCTACCACCAAAAAATCCTCACATGCTATCACTCGAATTCCCTAATCCGGCGTAGTCCCCATACAAATTCCGCGCCGCGTAATAAAGGTGGGCCCGACTTTTGTCTACCCCCTAGTACTCGAGTACCGAGGTACAAGGCCTAAGTTTTGCAGGTTCTACAAGCGAGGTTTGCTGCCTTCACCCCCGTGGAACTCACAAAACTCACGCCTTGTTACTCCGTAGGTTGCTGCCATCGAAAGCGGGACTAACGCCACGCGGCAAGCGATTACAGAGTCTCAACCCATACCCGCGAGGAAACTAGGCATGCGGCGCACAAGGGTAACTTTATTTGATTGGCAAAAACTAAATTGTCAAGGTTAGGGTTATAAAAAAAAATCACGCGTAATTGATCCCACCAATTTTGCTAGTGAGCGCGGGAGAGGCTGCAGAACCTCCCATCAGTAGGCAGGAGCTCTCCAAGTTTGGGACATGCTCGGCAAAAGAATTCTGTAGTCCTGCGGGTCTTCGCATCCCCGGAAGGTCTTCTCATGGCAAACTAAGTATCATAACCGAGGGCGCATAAACCATTTGTGGAGTCCCATTCGCAGCTCTAAATTTGACAAGACCACCGGTATTAGCGCGGAAACCTCCCTTAAGGCGGAATATTGGGTATCATAGGTATTATTCGAGAATCCCCCGTGTGTCGCTTGTGAAGACTATCAGAATCCCTTTTACTGAAAAAATCACCATCGCTTGGTCGGCGTAGGGGGTGTTAATTTGCCTAGGACCTCCGGTTTTTTGCGAGCAATACCGCGACCCCCTTGTGACTGTAGTGGCGATAGAGGGAGTAGCCAGGTATCTGATGGTAGAACCTCCGCCAAATTAAGTGGGAAAACTTGCGATACCACAACCAGAAACACACGATATCGCTACAGATGGTGCTCGTAGTTTCGTTCGAAAGATTCCCTTAGAGTGTCGACCACCGAGGCTCATAGAAATCACTGGGTTGTTCTGCGATTAGTAATTAGGAGTTTTCGTAAATTAGTACGAGTCGCTATCGTAGTAATGTATTAAATAGGATCGCACCGTACCCGTAGCGACTCATGCGGTAGGCTACGAGCGGCCTATGGACAAAGCGGTCACGTGCCTTGTCTAGGGGCACTGCAACCGCCAGGTTCACTAAATTTTCTTATCAGATCCACGTGACTGTTATACCGGTATGATAGAACTCGACGTTGGGCTACAGTATGATATCGTAGCACAACTGTGCCAGCCGCCAGAACCTGTATCCAGGCCTGGCTGTCTGGCCGAGATATTTCCCTTGAATGGATTGACACTACCACCAAGGACTGGGTTGCGTGAGGGTGGTTTGCAAATGCTTCCGCATCGTACCATTCACATATGAATCACATTAATACATCATACTACGATAAAAGCAGCACTTTTAACAAGATCCGTGTGTCTAACTATTTTATACTGCTGCCTAGCGTACATCAAATTAACCCTCCATATATCATACCTCTAAACTCAGCCCCCGAATCAATCAATTCTCTTCTTAAAATTCCCCAACCACTTCCTCAGGGCGGTGGTGAAAATCTTTCTCGCCTTCACGCTCTCCGGTAGTTGGGTCCCGAGATCCCAGCCGTGGGCTCCACCTTTGAGAAGGTATCCGAACACCTCTCCTTGACCCGTTGAAACCCCCTCCTCCGGAATATCCTGTGTCAATTTAACACCTTTTGGCGCCCAAGGCTCCTCGGATAACAGCGATAAGGTTAGCCATGGGTCGTATTCACCACCTGATGCTTGGTTAGCCACAAACAACAACACAAGGGGTTTGAGTAATACCGGTGGTAAACACGTTCGAAGGTCGAAGGTCCCAACCACCGTATTCCAGATTAGTTTCGTCCACATTCGGCTGCCGAGGTAGCAGGCCACTGGAAAGCCCTTGAGGAAATAGCTTGTAACAGTTATCTTGTTGACTCTTGAGACTATAATAAGATGATACGATTTGATTTGGCCCAAGATTAGCCGATTGGAAGAACCCTAATCAGTTCGTTAGATAATGCTTCCCATCTTCCAAGTACAGGTTTTTACCCCATTCGGTACAAAACTGATACGTCCAAGATATCATGGTCGGATCTGCAGATAGATCATCGAGTCGACAGTTCGGTATTCCTACAGTACTGTTTCCATCATATCCAGCACAACTTGTATTCTTCCCCCGATTAACCTAAGTGGCAGGTGAGCATTTGATCTCTAACTTTAATGCTAGATTAGGTGACTAACAAAATTCCCGAATAGCGGCCATGTAGCCCAACGATCAGAAGTAAATTTAGCTCCTTTGCTCTTTGCCCACCCTTCTTGCCCAGAGACCTCTCCGGTCTCAGGATTCGTAGAAATCCAATCGCAGAATAACCTCAAACCCGGGTCTATCCACACCTATCAGATTAATTCTTGATCAGATTTCCCATCTTCAAGGCTAAACCCTACCTGCACTGCCCTCAACCAGAGCGCTCTGCCAAGATCCATAGATAAGCTTCAGGGCACCTGCAAAGCCCTCATTAGAGTATTTCTCAGCTCCAGCTCCTAAATATTGTTTCTTTATAGCCGCCGCGGTGTTTTCTCTGGAAAGTTGGTCATCGATGTACTTGATCACTGCAACAATGTCATTGGTGCAATTTTTGAACCCAACCGCACCGAGCCCACGATATAGGTGATCCCAATATACCGACATATCGATCTGAGCATGGACCGGAGCGGATGAAGAAAGCGAGGCAAATATTGTCTCCGGGTACTTTTCCCGAACAAGTGCTGCACGTATACCAGGATAGCTGGCGCCGAGGAACACCCAGGGTGTAGAGGCTGGCGTCAAGTCTATGCTGGAGAAATTGGAAACAGTGAAGTTGTTGGCAAATGCCTAGTTATCAATCAGTGAAAGCCATTGGTGAGATCAATAAACTGTGCTACCGGGATATCGGCAAGGGCTTGAGCAGTGGTCAGCCACTGAAACTCCTCCACAGGCGTGGTAAGAGTGATGTTAACATGCGATGACTCTCCGTAGTATCTAAACAATTAGCCCATTGGCCGTTGCTACTCATCAAACAGCTTGGGATTGTATAACACTTACCGATGTTCCCAAACAATCCCAATCCCATTAAATTCTTGGACCATTTGCCGAAAGGGCGAGGTCTCGTCGACAAGACTAAGCGGAACCGCTTGTTCTGCGTTACCTTCCCCGACGTCAAATACTTGATACCCGTTAGCCTATCACCAAGCACCACATGATCGGGCGCACAAACTGAAGACTGGACTCCCGGGCTGGTAGAATTCTTCAAGAACCCAATACCTATTTTCGAATGTTCCAGGACAGTCTCCAAAGTGGTCAAGAGGGAGCTACAGGAGCAAGTATGCAACAGATATTAGATCTCGATAGTGAAGAGAGGATGAGGGGAAGGCCAATCACCGTGACTGTTTTAGCTAACACATTCGCTGCTTGAACATTGTCCGATACCCCACCAACCTCAACATCGGCTCGCTTCCGATGATGAAAAATAGGCCCCGGACCTATCACCGCCTCAGCAAGACCAAGAAGCATCAACCCTATCACTTGTTGTTTCCACATTTTTCAAGTCTGTCACTTCGCTCTGGGGAACTCGCAAGTATGGGAAAACTAAACGTACCTGAGGGGGGATTCAGTTTGCCTTTAAATCCAGGAGATCGAGGCCCCCATAGCAATGCCCGCACCGTGGAAAGGGGGACTAGCTGAGGACCTTCCTGACACTCTTTTTGGTGCTGACAACTCTAAAAGTAAGGGCGCGTTGGAAAATTGTGAATAATCCGCTGTAAAACGCACCGTGTATATGAAATATCCCTGCGGAGAAGGGGCATCCCCCAAGATTTAGCTCCTCTTCTGGATAGCCATGGTTGCTTACTGCTGCTAGTCTACTATTGAGCGGGCAAAATTACCACCCCCCCCCAAGAGACACATGACAGCGGTGAACCGTTTCCGTGATCTAGGACTCGCAGGTAGCAAAACCGTAGACTGGCGCCCTTTCATTCGCTTTCACCAAACGCGGGGTTTTTACAACATACCTACCTCAGCAGAAGCAACGTGTGTCGTTTTCCTACAGGATCAGCAGATACGAGAGGCGAAAGGAAATTTACGATGCAAAAAATCCTCAGGCTTAGCTACCACCCCCAGTGAAAGGGTCTACCTGCAGTGAAAGGCTGATTCCAATGCCGCCCCCCAGGACCTTCCTTGGCAGTGCCAGAAACGACAGCACGATAAAAGTAGTTAATGGTATAAAGTCCCTAGAAGCGCTGAGAACCGATAATCTAAACCCAGGGAACAAAAAAAAAGTACCGACATTCCCTGAATGTCGAGATTGGATATCCCTCAATCAAAGAGTTCTATTCAGGAAATCCGAATATGACTCCAAAACGGTGCTTCGGCAGCTGGAGCGGGGTCCTGAAATATGCTTATCAGTTGGATGGTCAGTGCTCAGCTAGGCTCTGAGATCTCGGAAACGGCTGCCAGGTGTCTGCCTCCTGCAGGTACAAACTCCCGCGGGGAGTTATGGAATATCTATTCGGTTAACTAGCCAAATATATCCCTGCCACTCCCAGTTAATAGCTCCAACCCCTGTTACCGAGGGCTCATTATAATTCACCAGGTGAAAAAAGGAGTATGTCAGCCTCTCAACCCAGCCCGGGACAGCCGTTTGTCCGCAGATCTACATCTACAAGAGGAAGGAGGTTGGCTTCCCAGCCTATCGGAAGAGAATAGCCGAAGCTCAGCGAAGCCTAGTTGTACCGTGATAGGAGTATATCAAACAGCTCTCGTAAGCACATACCGCTTTAAGTCAGCTGTAGTATAAACTCGTTCCTACACACCACAGTGTTCAGTCAGCAGTGCATTCCCCAAGAACCTAGGCACACCGTACACACTCGTTTGAAAATCCTCGTTGCCACACTACCGGTAGTATAGTGCGTGGACAAAATTAAAGGCGGAAGGACCATTGATAGCAACGCAACGCCCCACATCACCCTGCATTTTCAACACCATCTAATTAGTTTTTTATGTATTCTACTATGAATCCTTCTTTTTCTTTGTTTTTTTTAGTTCTCATGATATTGGGGTTGGTGGGGGAGTGCTGTTGTCATGGCCCGAGTTTTTCATGTTCGTTGATCCGCGGTTAATTTTGTCAACGGACCATACATCTATGTGGTTGTGGCTGATGCTCAGCTAGCACCAACATCCCACGCCAGCCACAACCGCACGAATGTACCGTACCATACCAGTGTCGATACGAGGGATTTCCAACTGGGAGTGTATATAGCGATCAAAACGTAGAACACCAGTAGGATGATAATCTTTAAACAAGAGGCGCTGCGGCTTCGCCGGTGCGATATGATACCGCACGAGTACAAGCGAGAGGGCGGGATCTCAGATGTGTTTGCTGACAACCACAGGAAAAAAACCTCCGCGAGGACTCGAGTACAAGCACCAAGATGTCTCCGTACAAGGGTTTCAAAGTAAATCCTTTAGTGGTGGTTGGAGAAGCAAGAACATCGAAAAGCGTGGCAAGGCGGCAAGGCGGCAAAGTGGCAGTGTGGCAACACGCTACTACCGGTATTTTTTCATATTGAATAGACTCGACGTCCTATCCCTGCTATTTTCACCTCGGAGGAAAACATCTTGCCGTGTGCTTATCGATAGAGTGCTTATTACCTCAGCACCAGCTAGTAGGACATGTCAGATTAGGCGGAAGCGGATAGATGACAGGGATGATGGGGGCGGATAATTTCCAGGGCCGACGGACAGGGATAAAAAATGCCCCCAGCGATTTCATTGGTTGTGGGGTCGAAGGGATCTGACGGGAGGCTTTATTGTCATGTCTTTCCTTGATTATTATGACTGAAGTCAGCAGGCAATTGGGGTCAGAAATCGAGAGAAATTGACTGGTGTGGGAAGCGATGGAATTATTAAAGCGGTTTCAGCATTGTATAATAATAATATGATATTATAATAATATAATATCATACTTATGTTTTGGTTAGTTCGAAGACGAGTAAATAAAAGTTTCGGGTAATACCTATCGTGGTCTAACCCTAGAGCCACCCCGCGATCGAACACGGCAGCTCAGCCGGACTTGGACATAGACTATGTAAATACAGTATCCCTCTCGCGCGAAAGGGCCAGTGGGAGGACAGAGGTCACGTGACCTGCTTTAGTATAGTTCTTGGACAAAAGTCATCGTAGGTGGGCACAGGAAACGGAATGTAACCGTAAATGATCCAGACGAAAATCATCAGCTTTCCAATCACTTTTTTCCCCATGTCAAACCAAAATACTAATTAGTCGCCCCCCCCAAATCCCATGGTAGGGGTTGGTCAAATTAGCGGTCTTTCGATCGCTCTTTGCCACAGGCTGGTATAGCTGAAAAGACCCCAAGCTGGCTAAAATCTGCAGTCTACCCAACGCCGGTTTGCACCCCCCCCTTTAATCAATTAATACCAAGGAATTACTAACAAATAACTAAAGCTCCACTGAATCCAAAATTCGGATTTCTATACAGAATTCCTTTGCTCTGTGGGCAGTGCTCGTCAACTTGCATGCCACATCTTCAAACCTGAGCAAGGTGCCGAGAATTGGTATAGGCTCTCTTAGAAAAAGATATTGCCACACAATATCAAAAAAGAACTGAACGCGCCAAGGTAGCAACGGGAAATTTTTTTACCACTCCAACAGTCGGTGCTTATTGCAGGGCGCGTATTTAATTCCAATAGTTACCTAGGGGTGTTCAGTTATTTTTGATAATATGTAATGATACATGTTGTAAAAATCACCAATTTACGCCATGACAATCCATTCAGTATTTCACCATATGCTCTAATATTGATATGCCGCAATTAGATAATCCAGAACTAGCATACTATAAAGAATTGATCCACCCGCCTCTTTCGTAGTCGAGTTCTAGAACTCCAAAAAGCGACATTTGTGGTGTAAAAGTGGCCACCAATGGTGACTTTCGTCATGGAATTTTATGATACCAGCACAACGCAGTACTAAAAATTAAAAATTAAAAAATTGGCATCTGAAGAGGAGCTGCTATAGAATATGTACTAAAGGCTATAACGCATCGAACAAGGTGAAATGATATCTATGCTAGTAGGGAATTCCGAGAGAGTCCCGCTCCGTAAAAAAAGTTATAAAAAAAAGTTATAAAAAAAAGTTATAAAAAATTGCCGCAGGGGGCACTCAGGTATGAAATGCAAAGCCGAACCCGGCTCCTCGGCCATGCTGGATTGTATGGTCTATGAAAAAATTAACAGCGCACCAACCATAGATTGCAACACAACCCTCTCCACCACCACCTTCACGGATTCTCTTAGGGATTTACATTTTTAATTTCAATTGTTTTAGTCCCGATGATAGTAGGGTTAGTGAGGGAATGCCGTTGCCATGACCGAAGTTTCCCCTGTTGCTTGTTGCGCGGCTAATTTGTCCAGAAACAACACATACGGGGCTCACAAGTACCGTTTTGTAGAATAAGGGTATCTGAACCCACAAAACCTGCGGAAAAAAGTGGCCGGAGAGATTGCCTGGTGCCATACCGTAGTCCTCCCTATTGAACTGAATATCAGCCCATAATTACTGCACCACGGAATTTTGTGAGTTTTCTTCTACCAACACAGCATCCGAAGCCTCGCAAAGCCAGTACGCCGTATCGTATATTCTGGGGCTCCCCCGTATCAATGCAATGAAGGAATTTTAGGAGCTGAATACACCCCTGGCAACCGAAGAGGAAAGGCGCAGTGTGCGGATCAAGCTTTTGCATGGTTCCAGGGGGACTTGGGGCGCATCCCAGTGCTGAGCCCGAGGCTCCGTCATCGCTTCTACCTATGGAAACTAGCAGATCGGGAGAGACGCCCAGTAGCACATGCCTGCCCGAGCCCGATGCAACTAACCTTTCAGCTTGCATCCCCCCCTCGGGAAGAAGTTTTAATGATCACATAATCCACAACAAACTCAGGGTCAAAAATACACCAACCTTTGTCATTAGACATTGACGCTTACTAAAATTTAAACAGATTGTTTGTCCCCCGTTATTTACCACCTGGCCCCCAGCAGACAAACCCAAGACCCAAAACCACAATACGTGATCAAGCATGTCCTTGACCGCTTGATTTATACCACGAGGGAGGGATCAACGAACAGGGGGCCAGCGAACAACCCAAACGGGATCGCCACTTGCCAAGTCATTTTAGCATCGGGGGTGCTGAATCCCCCTATTCGTTGACCCCTCCCCTATGAATACCGAAAGAAGAAACAACTAACGTGTTCGGCCATAGAACGACGAAAATTTCGCATCCCGTCCGCTCTGCGGTAAACAAGCATCGTATCGTCCGGTTAGTACTACAGTGGGTGATCATGTGGGAATCCCGGATGCTGAACTCTTTTGAGATTCTTTTTTTTGCTCATGATGTGGGTAAGTAAATGGTCGGGCTGTCTTATATCCTTCTTGAGACTGAACCTTTCCTCCTACAGCATACTTCCTGTGCATGCCATATATCTCCCACACAGTCGTCTTCCCTCCTACTTCACCGAATCACATCCGAGGTGAAACCCGAATGGCCGAGGATGTAGTTAACCAGCCTGCCGAAGATTGAGTAGATAACCCAGGATGCTGGTGATGTTCGGCTGTAGTGAGTGTTCATGGTTGGTTGTAGATCGGTCGGTGTTTGATGCTATCGCATTCAATATGCAGGGTTGATGTCAGAGCTTGGAGCCGACAATATATCGGAGACGCGAAAGGCTCAGGAAAATAACGTGTGAATGAGGATTGGGAGACACCCACGGTGCTGCGATTGACAGGTGGAGGCGCAGGGTGGGGATAAGTCGAAATTCGGAATGGCGGCTTTGAGTGTGGATTAGTCACGCGGAACGGCAATTGACGACGCGTGAGCTCTGCCATGCCCTCGCAGTCCAGTTCGGCTCTACGAATTTCAATGGCGACAACGTCCCTTCGATGTCGACACCGGTGAACTGCTGTCAAGGGCTTATTACTGTGGATGGAGGGGCATCAACAGTGCGACTGATCCAGTTTACATTCCAAGAATATCTTTCCACCTCTCCCGATATCTTCAGTAGACCTCACTCAACAATGGCTGAGATCTGCTTGACGTATCTGAATTCCAAACAGGTCATGGCCATTCCAGCTGATGGTTCTCCCGGTATATTTGACACGCCCTTTATAAAATACAGCTCTCTCTATTGGGGTTCACACGCCAAAAAGGAACTCTCAGATCGCGGAAGATCACTTGTGCTCCAGCTCCTGCAGGAATGTGATGGCCACATATCCACCGAATTGCTCTTGGAACAAGCAGGACATTAGATCTTAAGGGTGTGGGCATGCGTTTTCCGTTCAGCGGGCTACACTGCGCATCTTTCCTCGGAGTTGTTGAGGTTGTGGCTGCTTTGATAGAGACGAGATCTTATGATCCGACGCAGAGGATTTTGGGGGGTATACACCGCTCGCATGGTCTGCGCAAATGGCCATGAGGAAGTGGTGAAAATCCTACTTAAACTGGGAGAAGTCAACCCCAACAAGCCAAATGACCACGGCCGGACACCCCTCTCGCTTGCCGCTTCAAATGGACATGAGGAGGCCTTGAAAATACTCCTCGATCGTAACGAGGTCAATCCCGACATGCCAGATAGTCATGGCCGAACGCCCCTCTCGCATGCCGCTTCGAGTAGGCATAAGCAAGTGTTGAAAATACTCCTCGGGCGTGAAGAGGTCAGTCCCGACAAACCAGATAACGGTGGAACACCCCTCTCGTATGCCGCTTCGAATGGACATGAGGAAGTGTTGAAAATACTCCTTGGGCGTGAAGAGGTCAATTCCGACAGGCCTGATGCTTATGCCCGAACACCCCTCCTGTATGCCGTTTTGCAAGGGCACGAGGGAGTAGTGAAAACCCTGCTCGAGCGGGAAGACGTCAACCCCGAGAAGCAAAACCATCGGGGCCAAACACCGCTCTCGTGTGCTGTTCAGCATGGGCATGAGGGAATAGTTAAAATGCTACTCCGACGAGAAGGGGTCAACCCCGATAGGCTGGATAAGTATGGCCGAACACCGCGCATATACGCGGCTAGGGGCGGCCATAAGAAGGTGATAGCACTACTACAGCCTCACGAAGAGCTAACCCCCGGCGCGACTTGAGGCCTAGGGGACACCAATTCGTCGAACTCACCCCCGATATTTCCCTTTTGAAGCTTGTTTTTTATGGAAGTCGTGTGTGGACCCTACCCATTCTAAGCGAAGGAAATCCGGTGGAGTGGAAATGCACATATGTATTACGGAGGTAGAGCTCCTAAGTTTTGTATGTTACACAGGGGGTAAGGACAGCAAACCTCGCTTGTGGAACATACAAAACTTAGGCGCTGTACCTCTGTACCCACCAGTGATACTCCCTGCCTAAATGAGTCGAGTAACGAAGTACGAGTTTCCGTTAACAAAGTACAGTACAGTAGCGTCTGGTTAGTGGAGTAAAATAGTTCCGTCATGGCGGGGAGGTTCAGTGTATAGCCTGCAGTTTTCCTCCTATCACATTTAGTTTCCTTCTCACTGTAAATTCTTCCTTGTACCTTTCTCTTCTTTCTCTCATACTCCTTTTGTCTCCTTCCTTTTCTCTTCTCCTACCTCTTTCCTGGGTGGTAGATGAACTATGTATAGAGTGTTTCTTTTCAAATAGAGGAATAGCGGTATACGGTAGCGCATGGGTTCTTGAGACGGTTGTGAACAGTACAAAGAGTGTACCTGAATTCATCGTCGGGGGTTAGTCACCCTAAATGATATAGTTTAAAGAGGGATAATACTATTCTCTCCTGCGGCGGGCCCGCCAACGCCGCCGAAGGCTCAGCCACCCTAACAGTATGCGTTCCGGGATCGTCGGGAAAGGACATCCCGAGACAATTGCTGAAAGTCTGCCCAACAATCCAGAGCTCCCCACTAATGAGCTGATGAGAGTGTCAACTGAATCATTTTTAGACATGGATCGACGGCGACGACAACCAAACGAAACGCCAAGAGTTCACACAACGAAAACACGATCGCACAACTCAGGGGCGGGGAAGTTTTGCCCGTTCAACCTCGTCTTCTCGAACTAAATAACGGTAAAGACAGAACTAGGTATAACTACGACAAAATCCTCCTATCGTCCCATGGATTACCAAACATCCCATGCTATTGCACGTATGTCTCCCCTTCCCCCTGCCCACCCCCGTGCTAACAAAGGGAGGCTAAACTCCCGCTATTCATACACTCCGGGCATATATCCTTCATGCGTCTAACACTTCCACGCTTCCCATACAGCTTTCCCGGCGGATGCATCGACCCAGGAGCTAATCACATTCCTGCAGCCGAAATGTTTCCCCGAAAGCCAAAGCACTCTCAAAGCCGAAAGCGCGTTCCCAAAACCACAAACAAGCGCGTTCCCTGAAACTATCCGAGCAACAAACCATCCGTCATGAGAGCATGTCGAGCAACAACTCACGATTTCCAGCAAGCGAAATCTCAGCTCTTCAATTCCCGTCTAGAGATGCTCCGGTCTAAGCCAAAAACAAAGGAACCAAAAGCCCATAACCTCGTACGGTTCGGTCTACTGGCGGATTAGAGGGGGGAAAGTAGGATGAATAGTGGTTTTTAACAAAATCTGGGGAGAAATGGGCAGCGGTTGATAAAGAGGTATGTGACAGAACAAGAGATATCAAAGACTAATATTTCAGTGACCTACAGCTTTTACAACTATGGGTCGAAGCCGCCCTTAAATACAAAAGATCAAGGAGACTCTTCCGGGAGTTTCCTAACTATGATCACACCATTTCCGCCATATCTCGCGCCATCTCCTTTACCTCCCCGCTTCCTCTCCTCCACCGCTTTTCCTTCTCCGCTTCCCCCAGTGGGTCAGTCTTCGGCCCCACTTCTCGGATCTTTTACCGAGTCGCCGATGGTTCTACGGAGAACTGTCCGACATCCTTCTAGTACGGTATGTTCTAACCGGGTACGATGTCCGGTGACAAACGGAATGAGTGCCGGTGAATCACAATAGTTTTCTTGTGTGGGATAGTGTCGGTTGGGTTGGAATCCGTATTATGCGATAGGATACCGGTAGAGTATTCCCGGCAAAGCGAGTCCCCTCTCCCTTCGTTTGATTTCGCGACTTGCCCCCCCCCCCTCCCCCGGCGGTGTTGCAGCGACACCTAGGTGAGCGCGATGCCAATAAGAGTATCATTAACTATGCAATTGGCCATTACCCTCTAAACATTTAGCACCCACTCGGGTTTGAAAGGGTAGACCATAGCTATTTAAGTAATTAGGAGCAAATATCCGTAGACAGTCTTGCGTTCATCATGCCCATTCTATGTGCGACTAATTTTGCTCCATTCTGAGCTCTACACTGCTCCTCAAGCAGGAAGCTTTCAACATCACGATTACAAAGAGCGACTGGTGCTCAAAATTTTCAAGGAGTTTAAATATCATCACATTTTAATGTATACTTGGCTCGTTACCGGCCTGTCATTGCTATTGCAGTGCTAAAAAGCTTTGAAGTTCGGAAAACAAACGCGGGGATAGTGAGAATACTCATATAAATTCCGATGAGTGTTCTCGCTTCGTCGTGTTCTCGCCTCACCGTGAGTTGCTATGGTCCAGCGTTGCAAAGGAGGCCTTCGGTCATCGAACCAGTGGGGTTAGGGGGGATTTAGATAGGGACTTCTGAAAATCGGGATTGAAGGGAGTTCTTCGATGTCTTAGTAAGCCAGAATAGCAGGAACATTTATCGGAATTTCCACCTTCAATCCGTATGTGTGCGTATCTATTGCTCTGATGTAGAGAAAGGGGAGTACCGATGCTAGCTTATTTGTTTCTTCTGCTACATTTTGCCTCCTTTTCCGATCACTTTATTTGTTTTTTTGCTCCCAACTGCCTTCAAATGTTATTGTTTACCTTGTTTATGATACTATGATATTTTATGCTAGAAGGAGTTCTATTTTATAACCCCCCGGTTCGAAAAAGCGTGTTCCTAATCCTTCGATCATTTTTGATCCAATCTCCCCTTCGTTGCAATATTGATGTGGACTGCAGTTGGATTTCCGGTCAGCGAGCATACGGTTAAGGTGCTGCTCGCTGTCGAGGGCGGATCCGGTGGGAGTCTCCTAGGGCGGGGAGACTGAGCGCAATGATAAGCACTCCGAAATTATTGAAAACAACGCACGGCATACAATAAAAACAACCACAGCGCAATCCATTTTTTTGACCAAAAAATCCTTCAAATAAGTCCTCTAAGATATGGGACTAAAAGTGTCAATAGTGGTAATTTTTAATTCTGTGGTGAGAGTATGCGTGATAAATTGGAGGCAACACGATCAGAAATATTTGATGTGGTTCCATTTCAGGAAAGAAGGCAGCTTGGCATCGCAGAACACACAGAGAATTCTGGATTAGGTTGCGCTCAGTCTCCCCGCCCTAGGAGTCTCCGTCGGAGCTGGCCGGCGTTTCGTCAGTTCACCCGCATACCATACCCCATGTCCAATCACACTCAAGACTGAGCCCGCCGGGGGAGAGCTAGGCAGCCGCGCCCATTGGCAAACACTACTCTCGATGGGGGCACGTTCTTACCGATTTACTGAGCATCACCTTGGGTATAGATGTTGTGGGTGATTACTAATGAAGTGGCTTGTTGTGCCATGACCGTCGCCGGTTGAATGCGCAGTGCTCGGCTGAGTTAATGTGGTAATATGGCGGTGGACAAAATTAACTGCGCACCAACGATAGATAGCAACCCAACCCTCCCAGCATCTGCACCCTCAACACCACATAAAGAAATTTCTCTAGATCAGATATTAGTTTCTACTATGTATTCTACTATGAATTTGGATTTTTAATTTGGATTTTTTGGTTTTAATGCTATTGGGGTTGGTGGAGGAGTCCTTTTGTCATACCTAGGGTTTTTCATGTTCGTTGATGCGCGGTTAATTTTGTCCACGTACGAACAATCGAATCTTAAGCTACCTTTTTAGATCACTCCATCAGTATGGGAAAGAGCTGCCCCATGTTTAGGCATACCAAGTGCGGCCTTTCTGTGGTAGCTACAAGTAACTACTCCGTTTATCTCGCGGCTTGATATATACCTACAAAGTTTATTATAACGGCCTGAGCAGCAGGGGGCGCAGAAACTTGGCGGGGGTCCGATCGGCCTCGGGACTCCCAAAAGGTTAATCGGTGGGAGATATTTTACGTGCCTCAAGGTGGAATGTCGGGTAAGAACTCTCAGAGAATAGCTTGTGTGACTCTGGTAAAGACTGTTGCTATTTCTTAACCGAATAAGCCACCATCATTCACCTTACGTAAGGCGCTTGTAATTTGCCTAGGATATCATACTTAATCTTTGACTGCTTTCACCAGCAACGGTGGTGGCAATGTACTGAGTTCGGTTGGAGGAGATCTTCTGGGAAGTAGGAAAGCTTGGCATACCTTAGTTTGAAACTCATGATATTGTCACTCCCCAGGGCGTTTGTAGTTTTTACTAAAAAATTGCTCCCCAGGGACGTTAGTCGGGACTAAATTAATGGATAGATGCATTCTAGTGTTGGCGTCAGGGAATTTTCGAGGTGGCTAGCGGGATTATGCCCCGGGTTTTCTCGCGCCACAGGCTAAGACATAAAAAACTGGGCATAGGCGCCTCATCCTGCAGTGCCGAGAAAGCAGCAACTAGAATGACATTGTTTTTACGGCCCTCTTGTGGCTTATTGTAATGTCCTTTGGCAACATAGGTAGCTAGAGGCACAACTCTGCTTTAGACCACCCCTTGGCTGGTACCATACCCCACTTTTCTCACGCTCCCAGGAATACCGTCAACCACCAATCCTCGGCAACTCATCTTGAACTGAACAAACAACAAAGAGCGGAAGATGTCCCAATATACAATCAATGATAGCAACCACTGCCTCAATACTACGAACTATACTAATAATGTGTGGAACAACTGTACCTTTTCTGATGATCAATCTCAACTCCTTACCTGGCTATCGCCTCTTGCGCCTAGCTTACGGCATTATGACATTCAAGAGCGCCGTGTGGACAATATCGGAGAATGGCTCACGCAAACCGAGGAATTCAAAAGATGGTGCCGATTGGATGAGGGAAGTCGTGGCGAGGGGGCAGTTCTGCTTTGTTATGGAGATCCGGGAGTCGGTAAGACATTTATCAGGTAGGAAGGATTATTTCACAATTGGAAAAAAGGAAGACAGCTCGGGCTAACGAATGGCGATGGCAGTTCGCTGGTGGTGGACAAGCTTTGCGATCAGGAAAACACGGCGGTTTTATGTTTTTACTTTGACTTTGCGGCGCGGAAGGAGCAATCGGCAACCAATATGTTGGGCTCTTTAGTGAAACAAATGGTTGAAGGAATGGAAAATATTCCGGAGGATATAACGAGGGCCTTCCAGCAGCAGAAGAGGACAATGGGTGGGCGCAGACCCCAACTCGCTAATCTCGCGAAAATGCTGAAGGCAATCGCATTCTCACGGCCAACGTTTATGTGCATTGACGCTCTTGATGAATGCGCTGGAGTGGAACGATTCAGGCTCCTTGATTCGCTGAAGGAGGTCCTCGAACAGGCACCGGGAATCCGAATATTCGTGACTGGAAGGCCCCATATTCGGACTGAGATTGAAAGCCGTCTTGCTGGACACGTGGAAAGTGTCTGTATAAGTTCCACCAGAGCCGATATCACGAGATATCTTCATGTTAGGATGGGCCACGATGAAACCCCAGATGCCATGGACGAGACTCTGAAGGCAGAAATTCTGGACAAGATTCACGAAACTATATCAGAGATGTAGGTAGCAGAATCGCTCCTCCAAATCCCGTCCCGCTTTATCCGCTGATGGATTTGTTTAGGTTTCTACTCGTTTCCTTAAATATTGAAGCAATCTTGCAGGAATCGACCAAATATCGGAGACGAGAGAGACTTAGGAAAATTACAGACGGATTGGGATTAGGGGATGCTTATGAAGCGACGATTGAGCGGATAAAGGCGCAGGGCGGGGATAAACCGAGGATTGGGATGGAAGCTTTGATGTGGATCAGCCATGCGGAGCGGCCGTTGAAGGCAGATGAACTCTGCCACGCCCTAGGAGTCGAGCTGGGCTCAACTGATCTTAACGGCGACAACCTTCCCTCGGTAACGACATTAGTGACCTCCTGTCAAGGGCTTATTACTGTGGATAGAGAAGCATCAACTGTGCGACTAATCCATTTTACTCTAAAGGAGTATCTTTCCGCTCGTCCCGATATTTTCAATAGACCTCACTCGACCATGGCTGAGGTCTGCTTGACCTATCTGAATTTCGAACAGGTTAGGGCCGTTTCAGCCGATCTCCCTTCGGACGTCCTTGGCACCTCCTTCCTAGAATATTGTTCTTCATACTGGGGGGTCCATGCAAAACGAGAACTCTCCGACGACGCAATGGCACTCGCTTTGTACTTGTTTGAGGAATACGATGGCCACATATCCGCAAAATTGCTTTTAGAGCAGGTAGAGGGTGTGCATATTCCGCCTTTTCAAACGAGTTTCCGGTTCAGTGGACTACACTGCGCCTCGTTCTTTGGAATTAATGAATTAGTAGTTGCTTTGATAGAGCTGCAATGGTGTGATGTCAACGAAGGAGATTTTCGGGGGTATTCACCACTTGCATGGGCTTCTCACAACGGACATGATGGAATTGTAAAAATTCTGCTCGAGCTGGAAGTGGTTAGTGCCGACCAGCCAAATGATTATGGAAAAACTCCTTTCTCGCATGCTGCTCAGAATGGGCATGGGGCGGTGGTGGAAATTCTACTCGAGAGGCAAGAGATCAGCCCGGACGAGCCAGACATGGAGGGCCTAACACCGCTTTCAAGGGCAGCCGGTAGTGGGCATGAGGATGTAGTGACAATCCTACTCGGACATGAGGGGGTCAGCCCCGACAGACCAAGTAATAACGGACGAACACCGCTGGTGTATTCCGCATGGAATGGCCATGAGGGGGTGGTAAAAATACTGCTCCGGCTGGTAGAGGTCAATCCTGACAAACCTGACTGTCTTGGCCAGACGGCACTCTTACATGCCTCGTGGTCTGGGCATGAGGGAGTGGTGAGGATGCTACTTGGGCGGGAAGAGGTTGATCCTGATAGGGCAAATATTCTCGGCCGAACCCCGCTGTCGTTTGGTGCTTGGTGTGGACATGAGGGAGTCATAGGGATACTGCTCGGGCGGGAAGAGGTCAACCCCGACAAGCCGGATGATTACGGCCTAACACCGCTTGCGCATGCTGCTCAAACGGGGCATCCAGGAGTGGCAAAAATGCTGCTTGAGCGGGAAGATGTCAACGCCGACAAACCAGATAATATTAACCGAACACCGCTCTCGCGTGCGGCTGAATGTGGACATAGCGGAGTAGTGAGAATACTACTGGGGCTGGAAGAGGTTGACCCCAACAAGCCAGATGATTACAATAAAACTCCGCTTTTGCATGCCGCTCAAAATGGACAGGCGGAAGTAGTGAAAATACTGCTTGGGCGAGGAGAAGTCAACCCCGACGAGCCAGATGATCACGGAAATACGGCGCTCTCGCAGGCTGCTTCGTGGGGGCATGAAAATGTGGTGAGAATACTACTCGGGGGACGGGGGGTCGGTCCCGGGGAGCAGGATAATGGTAGTCAAACACCGCTCTTGCTCGAAGCCGTAACCCAAGACCCTCTCTCGGGCCCAGGAGTCACCACCCCTTAGATATCACCACCATCCCTTCCCTCTTCGAGCACGTTACTCGTGGAAGCCGTCCTGGGACCTCTTTTTGACAGAAGGGCATCCCCAACGTTGAGCCCGCATATATAATACTTATCACATCCGACTAAAACCTGGTGTCTAACTTAGCCGTATGGGAATGCGAATTTCTGTTTAAAGAGTGCAGCAGGGGTTGGTGGGTAGAGAAATTTTTTTATTATCGTGAGAAAGTTCAGTCTGTGGCGTGCGGTTTTCATCCTATCCTCTTGAATTTGCCTCTAAGACTAGTTCCAAACACCTTGCTTCGCCTTTTCTATTCTGCCCTGTTGTTTTCTCCTCCACATTTTCACTCTGTCCTACCCCTTCTGTGCCATATAATTCCCCAAGCTATACATAAGCTGTGTAGTGCATAGAGTATTTTTTCTTCTAATTAGAGTGCTGGTGGTGTGCGCTAGCGCAAGGATTTGTATAGCAATCGTGAACTGTTTCCCTACCTTACCTATAATAGGACACTTTGTACTATAACTGATATGATTGAGCTGATGGCGCGGCATTGAACTTGGCGAATACCAGATCATTACATCCTCTATCGGTGAGTAAATCCCAAAGTCGGGCCTCCGGTAGGATAAATATTAGTTCCCAGGTTCACCTTTCATGAAATACCTAGCTGGCGCAGTGGTTAACACTCCTGTCGCAATAGCGGGAGCCCAGGAGTTCAATCCATGCTGACAATCAGTTATTATTGAATAATCCGTCATGTAGGGCAGGAGAATTAAAGAAATCCTGCCCTATGGGAACTGGGAGATTGAAGAACTTAGCCCTAATCAATAGGGCTGTGGGGTTTAACAATCCTGCTACGAGGTGGTAGAATCCGACTCTAGACCTTAAAGGTTGGCGATTGGCGGGTAGCAGAAGCAAATGGGACGGGGGTTGGCAAGAAAAGAAGAAAAAAAGAAAAAGAAAAAGAAAAAAATAGTAAGAATATAATTTATTTATTTATTTACTTCTGTTTCTTTGGGAAGGCAGATGTTACCGCTCTCCCTATTCATTGCCTTGTGTACATAACTTTTTTTATTAGTAAAGCGAGGTAGTACTAGTAGAGCTGTACTACCCGGTCTACAAGCATATGGAGTTGAAACTGAATATGGCTGGGCCTAGTATTTCTCGCTTGCACCGGAATCGTTAAGTGTCTTAAAAACTCTTTTGTGCGTTGTACTTGTATAGTGGAAACATCAAATGTTGGATATCAAATAGACTAGCACTAGTTATCAACTATGATACTCAATTAGTATGGGTATCATTTGCGATGCGAGACAGTTTAGAATTTCCTGCATTTCGTTTCCGTCTTTCCTTTTGTGTGCCTCTGACTTCCGCGGACCCTGTCTCTATAAGAGACCCTATTGTTCCTGTTTCTTTTGTTTTCTGATAACGCTTATTCTTATTGTCTTCTTTCTTTCACTTAGATAATCATAATCTAATCAAGTGTGAAATAGAAAAACAAATTTAGGGCACGTTTACATATAGACGGCCGTCTGGCAACCGGAGACGGTGCCGACTGTTAAGGAAGGCTACACGGTGGGAGGTGTTTAGGGTGCATGGATGGGGTGTGTTTACCTAAATATACCGTCTCCTATAGTTTAGTGTGAAAAATTTGATCAACTGAGGGAAGATGTGCAAGCATGTAGCTTTCATCTCTCAACAGTGCTCAGCAACAGATATATTGGACTCACCAAGAACGCGGCCTCACAAATGGAAGATAGGAATTTTGTCTCTGAACTCACCCTGGGTTATGATAGAATGGATTGCTGATTGCGCAAAAAAAATAGAGCTGATTAGTCGTTATTCTTATGATTGCGTGCATGATGTATGGGTGGTGTTGATAGACGGTGGTTGCAAAAGGGCCTGTTGAGCTGCGTCAGGTTTTGACCGTCTAGCAGCTAGAATATAAGACCGTGGAAAATTAGCTAAACAGTTTTGCTACGTCTAATAGAACAGGATGTCGATCGAGATGCCACCGTCTAGTTTCACCACCAAAATTTCAGAACTAGAAGGTTAGGTAAACGGGCACTTAATAGAGTTCTCAGTGTAAATATTACCAATTTCTCCCAAGACTGCCTGTGCGGGAATTTCTCAATTTCTTTTCTCTTTCTCTCGGACCGTAATGTCCGACAATCTACATACATACTTTTAGCTGTGAACTTTGTCTCTCTCGGTGGGGGAGCCAATATGTAGGTGATTCTTGGCCTCTCCCAACAGGGCCTGGGTGTATTTTTTCGGGTAAGCGAGTCGCCCTGGCCCTTCAGGTTCAGAATGTTATGAGCTAGATTAAAATCATGTTCTCTGGCGGGTTCCATAGGCTAAAACATGCGAGGCTAGAGCGATTCCATAATCGTAATTAGCAGATGGAACTGGCGCAAGTGTTTGCATAGCAACCATTAAAATGACGTTAGACTCACGCATTCGGGATGGCTGAATCGGACTTTGCTTTTGTACTATCTGGCCTCTGCAAAGTTTCTTTAAAACTGGCACACCCCCGCGCCTATCCAACTTCTAGGTATATCACTAAGTCACTATACAAAAGAACCCCTACCACTCAACAGTGCAAGAAGCAGCCGAAGATGACTCGATATACCGCCAGTGGTTACGACAGCGTCTATAATACTACCAACCATTTTTACAATGCGGGGGGGGGCTGTAGTGTTGACAAGGATCGGTCTCAAATCCTAACCTGGTTATCACCCCTGAAGCCAATGATACAACATCAAGAGGTTCAGGAGCGCCGGGTTGGTGATGTCGGGGGCTGGCTTATGCAAAGGGAGGAATTTAGAAGATGGAATGGATTGGAAGGGGAAAGTGAAGGTGGTAATCCAGTGCTGTTTTGCTATGGAGCTCCAGGGGTAGGGAAGACATTTATCAGGTAACACGGATTAGTTCCGACGGGAAGCGGGGGGTGCTCTTGTGCTAACGTGCCGCACTGGCAGTTCGTTAGTAGTAGACTGGCTGTGCGACCATAGCCGAGAGCATAACGCTGCCGTGGCGTGGTTATACCTTGACTTGGGGGCCGGAAAGGAGCAGTCTGCGACCAGTATGCTGGGCTCCTTGCTCATGCAGATGGTTAGTGGAATGGAAAGGATTCCGCAGCAAATATTGCAGCCCTTTCACCGGCGGATGAAGGCTATTGACAGACGCAGACTGCAACTGGGTGATATTGTCAATATTCTACAGATCATCACATATGCACAGCCCACTTTTATATGCGTTGATGCTGTGGACGAATGCGGTGGAGTGCAACGAGCCGAGCTCCTCGATTCACTTAAAGAAATCCTAGAGAGATCCCCGCGCACCCGAATATTTCTGACAGGAAGACCGCATATCCAAGCAGAGGTCGAAAAACGTCTTGCTCAGCGAGTTGTAAGTGTACCTATTAGTCCCACCAATGGAGATATCACCAAGTACCTCAGTACTAGGCTGGGTGAAGATGAAACCCCAGATGCCATGGACAAGAGTCTGGAGGAGGACATTCTGAAGAAGATTCCCAATAATACATCGGAAATGTGCGTAGGGCAATGGTGCTTGGTATCCCGCCCTAGATCACACGCTAATGGAACTATTTAGGTTTCGACTCGCTTCTTTATATATCGAAGCAATTTTGCAAGAGCCGACAACATATCGGAGACGAAAATGTCTCGGTGAGACAGCTGGTGGATTACGGTTAGGAGATGCCTACGATGAGACTATCAAACGGATAAAGGACCAGGGTGGGAACAAAGCGAGACTAGGGATGGCAGCGTTGATGTGGGTTAGTCACGCTCAACGGCTATTGACAGCGCAGGAGCTCTGCTACGCCCTAGGAGTGGATCCGGACTCCAAAACCTTCAATAGGGACGACGTTCCTTCTGTCACGACATTATTGGTCTGCTGTCAGGGGCTTATTGTTGTGGATCAGGAGACATCAGCGGTGCGACTGATCCACTTTAGCCTCAAGATATATCTTTCCTCCAATCGCGATATGTTCAGTCAACCTCACCGGACGATGTCAAAGATCTGCTCGGGCTATTTGAAATCCGAACAGGTCAAGGCCATTCCGACCGATACAGCTCCCACCGCCCTTGGCACATCCTTTCTAGAATATTGTGCTAAATACGGGGATATTCATGAGCGAAAGGGTATGTCAGATTCAGAAGCGCTGGTGGTCTTGATAGCTCTTGTTGTAACCTTTTCAATTGTATACTTGATGTTTATTTGAGCTCATAGACGTTAACTGGGTAATTTCCAGGAAAGCAGAAGCATGTTAAGGGCCCGTTTACCTATAGACGGCCGTCTAAAATCTTGAAACGATGCCGACCGTTAAGAGGGGCTTGACAATGGAGGACTGTGTGGCAAAGTAGATGGCGTTTAGCTAGAGTAGGCAATGTAACTTTTTGACGGTCAAGCTACAAGAATCTAGGACTGTGGAAAATTTGGCAAACACCTTCGCACCGCTTACCAGATAATGCTTCAGACGCCACCGTCTAGTACAACCACGATTACAAATTTGATTTTTAGAAAGAGACTGACAGTTGAAGGCATGTAAAGTAAACAGAATTATTGCACGCCCAGCTAATATACTGTATAGTATATAACTGAAAGCCCGTTTACATAACTGACTTGCTTTGACGGTCGGCACTGCCTCTGGTTGCTAGACGGCCGTCTATAGGTAAACGGGCCCTAAAACAATCGCCGATTTCTGTGATTTCTTTTTAAAAAACTTCTTTGTCTTGCTTCTGATAAAAGATATTGAAAGTAAGGAAATATTTTCTTGCGGGTCCCATTTTACAATCTTACCTGTGGTATCACATGCCTCGACCAAAAATAGTATTGTAAAGTACCCTTTCTGTGTTGCATGATATTGCATTGGGTCTGGGGTTGCTTACCGGACTGTGACTGCAATGGCACAGCACCGGCGGGAGTGACGTAGTTTTCACTCATTCCGCGTGGCCTAACTGGAGTTGGCTTTCGCACAACGCGGTAGTTTCTGCAACGACACAAGTACAGCTCCCACTTCTTTAACTTCCACAAACACCTCAACCGCACGATACCCACAACTCACCATCTTCAACAGTTCAAGAAATAGAGGGTGGAACATGGCTCAATATACCATCAATGGTGGTAACAATTACTTCAATTGCACGATCTCTCCTCATACTCTGGGGGAAAACTGGGAAGTTGTCGATTATCGCTCTCAACTCCTGACTTGGCTATCACCCTTGGAGCCTAGGTTACAGCACCGTGACATTCAGGAGCGCCGTGTTACCGATGTCGGAGAATGGGTTTTCCAAACTGAGGAATTTAGGAGTTGGTGCGGACAGGGTGGGGAACTTGAAAGTTCAAAGCCCATTCTATTTTTTTACGGAGATCCAGGGGTCGGCAAAACATTTATTAGGTACGTAGGATTATTCTCCGGGGAGGGAGGGTGAGGATGGGCTAACAAACCGGGAGGACAGTTCACTAGTGATAGACCGGTTGTGCGATCAAGCCAGAGGACAAAACACTGCCGTTACATGTTTCTACCTTGACTGGGCAGCTGGGAAAGATCAGTCTGCAACCAGGATGCTAGGCTCCTTGCTAAAACAGATGGTTAGCCGAATGGAGGTGATTCCGGAGGAAATATCGAGGGCCTTTGAAGAGGAGAGGAAGGTCATTGGTGGGCGCGGGCCTCAGCTGGTTGATATTGTGAAGATGTTGCAGCTTGCCTCATCCTTACAGCCCACATTCATGTGCGTTGACGGTCTGGACGAATGTTCAGGGGTGCAGCTAGTCAGGGTCCTTAATTCGCTCAAACAAATTCTTGACAAGTCCCCGTCCACTCGAATATTCTTATCCGGAAGGTTTCATATAAAGCCCGAGGTCGAAAGGGCTCTGGTTGGGCAAGTGGTCAGTGTATCCATAGCTCCTACCGAGAGTGATGTTACCGGATACATTCGTGCCAGGCTAAGGGAGGACGAAACACCAGATGCCATGGATGAGATTCTCGAGGCAAATATTCTAGCGAAGGTACCTCAAAGGATATCTCAAATGTGAGTAGGAGTAGCGATGCCAAGGATTCTGCTATACACTATTGGCTAATACATATGTTTAGGTTTCTACTCCTTTCGGTAAATATCGAGGCAATCTTACAAGAACCGACCATATATCGGAGACGAGAGAGGCTTAGCCAAATCAGCGATGGATTAGAGTTGGGAGATGCTTATGGAACCATAATCGAAAGGATAAGGGCGCAGGGAGCGAGTAAATCGAGAATTGGGATGGAGGCTTTAATGTGGATCAGTCACGCGGAACGGCCGTTGACACCGGGAGAGCTCTGCCAAGTCCTTGCCGTCGAGCTTGGCTCCACCGATTTCAAAAGCGACAACGCCCCTTCCATATCCACAGTGGTGGGCTGTTGTCAAGGCCTTATTACTGTGGGTGAGGAAGGATCAACCGTACGATTAATCCATGTTAGTCTCAAAGAGTATCTTTCTGCTAGTACTGATATTTTCTCCCGACCACACGCCGCGATGGCAGAGATCTGCCTCACCTATCTCAATTCCGAGACGGTAAGGGCCTTGTCAGCCGATACCTATTCCGATAGCACTGATACACCCTTGCTACACTATTGCTCAGTCTACTGGGGAGTCCATGCTAAAAGGGAACTCTCGGACAATGCAACATCACTTGCCCTAGATCTTCTTCGTGAATATGATGCCCACATATCGAGAAAATTGCTTCTAGAGCAAGCGGAGTGTCTTAAAGAGAGAGATTTTGCTACCCTTTCCCCATTCAGTGGACTCCACTGTGCATCGTTTTTCGGAATAATTGAGGTCGTGGCTTCCTTGATCAAGATGGGTTGTTATGATATCAACTCAGGAGATTTTGGGGGGCATACATCACTTGCATGGGCTGCTCACAACGGACATGATGATGTGGTAAAAATGCTACTCGAGCTTGAGCAAGTTGATCCCAACAAGCCCAACGATAAAGGCCGAACACCGCTCTCGCATGCAGCTCACAATGGACACGACGGAGTGGTAAAAATCCTGCTTGGCAGGAAAGAGGTTAAACCTAATAAGACAGATGATGAGGGGCTAACACCGCTAGCTCGCGCAGCTGAGATGGAACATGCGGGCGTGGTAGAAATACTGCTAGAGCGGGAAGGGGTCAAGCCCGATAAGGCTGATGGTGAGGGCCGAACACCTCTCATGTGGGCGGCTGACGCAGGAGATGAAGAAGTGGTGAAAATATTACTTGGGCGGGAAGAGGTTAATCCCGACAAAGTAGATCATGAGGGCTGGACACCGCTCTTCTATGCGGCTTGCACTGGATATGCGGAGATAGTGAAAAGGCTCCTCCGGCGGGATGAGGTCGACCCCAGCAGACTAGACAGTGAGGGCGAAACACCCCTTTTTGTTGCTGCAAGCTTTGGAAATGAGGAAGTGGTGAAACTACTACTCGAGATGCAAAGCGTTAACCCCGACAAGCCGGATAAGGATGGACGAACGCCACTCTCTTCGGCCGCGGAAGAGGGAGAAGAGGGAGTGGTAAAAATACTCCTCGAGCAGGAAGGAGTTAACCCGGACAGGTCAGATAATGCCAGCAGGACGCCACTATCCTGGGCAGCCCAGGCGGGACATGCGGGAGTGGTAAAAATACTGCTAGGTCGGAAGGAGGTCAACCCTGGCAGGCCCGATTCTGGTGGTCAAACGCCGCTCATGTATGCAGTTAGGCTTGGCCAACAGAGGGTGATAGAGCTCCTTCGGCTTCATCAAGCGGCATCCCACAGTGTTATTTGAGCCCCCTGGGCCACCACTTTCTGGAAATCACCCCCCCTGGATTCTGTACGATGATACTCATTGGGATTGAGCTCGGACCTCATGCTGGATAGGGGAAGGAAATCCCTTAACATAGAAAATGTACATGTTTGTTCTTACTCCAGTTGGGCGCGGCCCGTCCAACTTAGTTAAATAACAATTTACGGATTCCCTTCCCAAAGTACAGTAGAGTCTAACTTAGTCCGTGTGTGGGGTAGTCATAATACCGTGACGAATTTTAGTTAGTGCTCTTCTTCTCTCCTTGTCGAAATTGCTTCTTCCGCCGGTAAACTATTGCCAGGACCATGTTTCCTGCCTTGCTTTCCTCCCCTCCGCATCTTCCCTCCTCGGCCGTAGAGCAACGGCATACACACGCAGTTCGCCTATAACAGGGATATATTATTCATGTGAAGGGGTGCAAGAGTCCTTGTTAAGATTGTGGAAGGGTACGCAAACACAACAGGTACCTCAGAGAAATGATTGCCCCACGCGACATAGCCAAAAGAATTAGTCGGGTGTTGAGCTTGGGGGATAACTACTAACTCCCCGTGTTATATACCCGAGTCCTGAGAGTTTTGAGGGCTCCTAGCAAACAGAGTTCATGTGAACTATTGGTCGTCCCTATTCCGCGCTTAACATGGTAATTTGAAAATATGACATGGTTGAACAGGCTGCGAGAGACTTCAAGAGAGCAGTAAAGAACGACCTTGATTCGATCGGAAACGATCGAAGAGAGCCACCTCTTCACGGGACGATGATCCGAGCAGTAGGAGGTTGCAGTATTAGAAGTGGCGAGTAAGAGAACATATGGGGAAGAGTAGGAGTGTGGACGTATAAGCTGGCGAAGGCATCAAAGGATGTATAAGATAATCCGAGGATAGGTTTTCTCATACTGAGTATGATACCGTAAGAGCTGGGGGAATTAAACTTTGCGTTAAGACGTCCAAAATCCAGCCCTCCGCGATGAGGTGAGAGAATACTGCGAAAACAGATCGCTTCAGTCCTGGGATTAAGACACTGGAAAAAATAAATAAGTCCCTGACATCCCTAGTAGTAAATGCAACTCCAACCTTCTAGAGAGTTTTACAAATCGGCTAAGGTTGGATGGCGAATAACGGCAGCGAGTCGGCGGCGAGTGACCGGTTGTGAAACGAAACAATAAATGCCAAGGCAAGGAGTAAGACTAAACGATCGCACAAAAGCGGGGGAAAACCTTTTCTTCAACAACACACTCTCTCTCACGATGCTCGATGATGCTATCTAACTAACCAACTAACATAACTAACGAAGACAGGAGTATATAGGAAAAAACAACAATATCTTCCTTCCACCCACCGAGTCCAATCCTCGCATCAATCGTCATACTGATCCACGCTCTTCCACGCATACCGCCGCTTCCATGCCGGCCCCGAGACCTTCCACGCAGGTTTCCCTTTTCCTTCCGTAAAACAAACATGCTAACAAATAACAGAACAAAGAAAAATCTTCCAGGCTCCATAGCCTACTGGCATTCGAGTCGTTCTCACCGATCGCAAGTGCCTCCCCGGGGCTTTGTCGAACGATAACGGTGCATGCTGTACCGATGCTGAGTTTGCTGGACAAATATGCTTCCGGGTGTTCGCTTTCCTTCCGATGGATGTATTGATCCAGCGCTCATGTCAGATAGTTCTTTGTATGAACGATAACGGGGTAGGATAGGTGCGGGGCCGCCGGGCCAGGCAGGGTTCCGAATGGTCGGCGGAAGACTGGACTGGACTAGCTAGTCAGGTCGAAAGTCAAGTCTAGTCCAATGGTGGAAATTAGACCGACTGGACAGTCAGGATAATGGAAACCGACTTGACTAGGACTAGTCTAACTAGGCCTACCAAGCAATAGGATATGCTATTTTTATCACAATATATTACGTTCAAATAAAGCATTTCTTAATCAAACTTATTGTTTCCGTGAATTATATGGTGGAGATAGTGCCTCGATTAGATTAGGGGTGGCGAAAATAGGTTCGCGAGTATCCAACTATTTTTGGTTCACTAAGTGAGTGATATTACATGACCACATGGCACAATACCGGTATTGGATGCGACTTATCCATCAGGCAATTGTATTTCCACCGCATATTATCCTCTCCAGGATGTTCTATCAACTGTTATTGAGGGGCTGTTGATTTATAACATGAGAGGGGACATTAAGATCCTCGTATACCTATACTTCTATTCTTACCAAGTGTTAGGCTGGGTGCCATTCAGACTCTCATTTGATCTTTTATAAAGACTGGTCTGGGACCAATCCAAACCAGACCAGACCACCCAAGTTAGTCGGGTCCAGTCATCGCCATCACGAGGACTGGCCAGCCTGGTCCTGCCTCCAAGACTTGACCAGTCGGACTATTCGGAACCCTGGGGCCAGGTGCATAGCCGGGGGGCGGGGGGGGTTAACTGGTGTTTCGCCCGGGGCCTTTAGTATGGTGAGCAGCAATCAACCATTTCCAACAGAGAGGGGTTCGGTTATTCCGGTATGATATGTAAGACCATCATAGGTTACATAAACCCTTGGCTCCCGAAATCGCAGTGGTTGTGAATGTAGCGTGGGAAGCCTGGGCTATATTGAGCAGGGGAGATAGGGGCGGATTAATTTGAAATTCTGTAGTGCCGTCTGGTAAGGCTACAGCTCGGCGGTAGAGCGGGGTCTGCCCGCTTCCAATACCAAAGGTCGCGAAAAATGTGTTGGGGGGCTACAGGCATTTTTCACATATGAATCCCTGACCCACAATGAACAGTATAATTTTGTTAATGTATGTAGGGTGAAACTCTGGAAATTTAGTATCCTAATCGTTAGTAGTATCCCTGTAAATCAGGATGACCTCCGGCCTGGCTTGCGGAACTAATGTAATTTAAGGGCTCTTGGCCGGGATGTGGCTCACCATGGCAACTACAGGAACACAAATGTATATTTGATTATCTGCATACCTTGTACTGGCAACATATTGAAAATTAGTTAAATAGTATTTTTGAATATAGTGATTCAGAATCTGGTATTTTCATTTGATAATATAAGACTCTTCTTCTTGTATATTAACTTTATTATGAACTGGTTCAAATAACATTCTTTCTACAATAGTAGTAAAGAAAATTGAAACCAACAGTAAATACAATAGTTTAAGCATGTAATAAGGTGTTATAGGGGTGGTATTTGATCCGAAAAGTATTTTATTATTGGATTGTAGCTATGTTAGAAGATACTATGACGGTAAAAAAAACAATCGCAAAATATATATCTTATAAACCAGATAAGATGATATCTGCTAATGGGGTTTACCTAAGAGTCAAATACTTTCTGATATACTTCTATTAAGTAATTCAAGATATGATATAAACATTCAAGGCAGTTGGTTAAGCCTTGCATATTGTATTCAATGTTTATTCTATTTAATGTTTATTGGAAAGAAACTTGGCAGGAAATAATATCCTTTAGCTACAACTATAAAGCCCACATATGTGAGATAAGGCCAAAAGCTGATTTATAGTATCTACTAATATATTTAAAGCTAGGTAATAAGTTTTAGTGAGATTGGGTATTGGAATTTGGAGATTTCGCATCTCAACCTTAAAACACCAAATATCCAGAGCAAAATTCAGGGTTTTTGGAGTTCACATGCCAAATCGCCAAATCCCAATATCCAATCTCAGTAAAACTTCTTGGATAGCTTTAAATATATTAGCAGATACGATAACTCAGCTTTTAGCCTTATCTTGTATATGTAGCCTCCATGGTTGTGGCTAAAGAGTATTAGTTGCTACTAAATTACTTACCAATAATTATAGAATAAAATTTGCAAGACTTAACCAACTGTCTTGAAAGTTTATATCATATCTCGAATTACTTAATTGAAGTGTATCAGAAAGTATTGGAATCTTAGGTAAGCCCCATTAGCAGATATCATCTTATCGAGTTTATAGGGCATAGATTTCGCTATTCTTGTTTTTACTGTCACAGCATCTTCCAACATAGCTACAAGGCAATAATAAAACACTTTTCACCTCAAATACTAGCCCTATAAGATCTTATTATATGCTTAAACTATCATATTTTCTGTTGGTTTCACCTTTTGCTACAACTATTATAGAACAAATACTATTTGAACCAGTTCAGACTAAAGTTAATATACAAGAAGAAGAGTCTTTTATTATCAAATAGAAATACCAGATTCTGAATCTTCATATTCAAAAGTACTATTTACAAAATTTTCATTATCTTACTAGTACAATGTATGAAGATAATCAAATATCCATTTGATGTTCCTGTGGTTGTCATAGTGAGCCACATCCAGGTGAAGAGCTGCATGGCCGTAAATTAAATTATCATAAAATGTTAGTGTATCTGTGGTTATTATTACCTTGAAGCTTCCCCTGCAATCCTCCAAAATTGATACGCCCCTTCCATGATGGCTACTTCCTGTCCCAGACGTATCATGGTTGAAAGTTTTTTTGAATTATTGTGTTACTTTTTCATTGATTTCATGTGCCCGGCACCTTACATGAAATGCATGTCACACCCTCACACGACTGCTTAGCTGTATTTGATTCTGATATAACATCAGTGTTTGCCTGGACTATACAGAGAAAGCCACGAAGTCCTTGACCCACCCAAGGCCAGAGCAACCAGCCCGTTAGACAGTGCTTGTTTTTCCCATTTACCTCATCGTCAGTCATGTTTTCTTAATTTAATTATATGCTTCTTGAGTTGCTAACTATTTAATAGAAGCTTGAAGCAAACACCACCGTCGGTACCAGCTGAACTGACCTCCTGACACACCACTATGAAAGTGTACACACCATCAATCGAAGACAACTTGTAGCCGAGATTGTAGGTAAGCCTGCCAAACATGGCTCACTGAATTTCAAACTAAATAGCAACTAAGAGTTCGCCGTACCTTTGCTGACATCCTACTAGGTGCAGAACGACTCTTACCAACCCGGATTATGCCTCCAATGGAAGTGACAGCTCTGATTCCAGCATCTATCAAGGCAATGTTGTACCAACTATGCAAGTAATTTTATGAGGTACGGTGTTACTTTTGACAAGGTTTGTGGATAGTGAGGCCAGGTTGGCTTAAGAGGGCATCAATTGTCCCAAATCGTGACTAAGGAAGGCAGATTTCAAATGACTAATGCTTATTAGTCACAGGTTATGTTGGTTTTACATGGTAATGTCACTTGACTAATAGTTTTCACATGACTGCGCACTTGCGAGTCATCGTTATATTATGATTGGTGGATTGTTTCACAACTTACAATTGTAACATCATATGAAGTAATGACCTTCGCACATGACTCACATTATGAGTCATGAGTTTCACGCATGTGACTCATTTCAACACATGACTTGGGTTAAGGGTTTTGATTGGTTAAAGGATGTTGCGCAGGGGGCTCAAGAGAGTCACCTGATAGATTAGACGCAATGACTCACAATGAGTCATAGAGGTAGCATGATACGAGGTGGTGAGTCACCAGGTTCAGGGTTGTGAGAAGATGCATATGTTAGGGGCTTGGTTCCGACCGAGAGATATCTTCACGCAATCATGTAAGCCCCTTTCTATACTAGAGGTTGCATGCGATTACCCTTTCTCTCTCTCCATACACTCCTCCTCTACCAGAGGCTACCCTCTAGGAACCTAGAGAGTATCGTGATAGTCTTACCAACGAGTCGCTGAATATAGTGATATTGTGATAGTTCAATCAAGACACAACAGACCACCCTTCTTACTCTCTGACAAGATAGCATTCTTCCAAACAATGAAGCCGGTTACGTACTATGTGACAAGATAGTACCTCGCTACCCCTGGATTGAGAAACATGAGACCCGCTTATGCAGGAGACAACTGTCATTGCCTGTTGCATAGCTGAGCAACAACTGGATTGTTAGAGTGATCTTCATGAAGAAGTCACCAGACGGTTTCCGGATATCAATGCCCATTTCGCGAAACAGTACTACACAGATTTGGCTAACATCTGTCCGGATTTTGGGCAACAATTGGTTCAACAGTTTGCGGATCTTGGTGTGGATTTTTGCTAACAATTGGTTAAACAATATGTCCTTATTTGTGCGAATTTCGGCAAAGAATTGGTCAAACCGTATAGCGATGACCTTTCAGAGTTGGGCACACAATTGGTTCAACACGGAGCTGATGTTCATACAGATTTCGGTAAACAATTAGTTCAACAGTGTGGCAATGTTCGTGCAAAATCTGTGAAAACAATTGGTTCAACAGTGTAGCCATGTACGTTCCAATTGAGGCAAACAATAGGTTCACCAGTGTGCTGATATTTATTCCGATATTGGTACACGGTTTGTGGAACTTCGTGCAGATATGTGTGATGAATCCTACAAGACTGACAGTGAAATTCAGAACCTTAGCAATAAGACAGTACAGGACAGAGCTGAAGTTCACATCCATTTGAACCAGATCGATGATCATCTGAGGGAGTTGAACATCCAGCTTCTTCATAGTACTGTACAGGCTGCATGTGCGAATGACGGTTTGGACGATATTGATAACCGTTTGGAGGAACCAATAAAGACCCAAAGTGATTAGGATGTTGCTCTTGCAGGATAGTTTGTCACCCTTTTGGTAAGGCTGCTCTCTATGTTGACTCACTGTGTGGGGTGTATGGGGTTTGGATAATGGTCTGGGAAACTGGTGGTTGGTGGGATGTAAAAGACAATAGGGAAGAAATGTCAACAAGGGTATGAGGGTTGGTATTGCTTTAACAGGGGTTTTCTATGGGTCTTTTCTAATTAGATATTTATTTCCTGTTACAATAGGCTAGATCCTGCACATAGAGTTCGTTACGGGGCGGGCGGGGGTCTCTGTTAATAATAGGTTGTAACAAATACGGTTCTGTATAGGGAAGGGGGCAGGGTGGGAATTACCTGAAAAATACCCCTCAGGGCCCTGTGTATGGGTGGGATCTTGCGCGTAAAAAAACGCCCAACCCGAGCATGTAACGAACACTACTTCCACATTATTGGGACCGTCATTGTGAAATAAATAGATGAAAAACCCCATCTATCTAGTTCCGGATTTTCTTTCTTTGCATTCAGATATCTCCTTCCCTTCCATGGCCCAATACCGTACTCCTGAACATTGAATATGCCACAAATCAACCCAATGAGCAGTGGAGAAGAAGAAACAAGCTTGATAACGAAACAATACAAGAAACTGACCTCATGCTGATTTCTAAGCTTGCTCCATTTCCAATTCGCGGTCAACGATTACACCCTCCCTTAGAGGGAATGTTGAACACCATGGCAAAAGGTGCCTTCATATTCATGCTGGTATCTATCCCACTCTGCTTAGGGGTCAATCCCTACAACCTTGAGAGACCGATGAACTTAATGCTCTAGACTAAGGGGGATTTTAGAGGACTATTACATGAGAGATTATTTTTACAATTCAATAGGACGACAGATCTTTCCAGGCGCAACCGAGCGATATCGGATGGAACTTGAGGGATCTTGGCCAGAAATTAAAATATAATTGACAATATCACTTGGGGATTGGGGGGGGGGTCAAGAAACAAAATTGATATAAAGTTCGGCTGCTTGGTGATGCTTATCATTGCTGGCTTTGTTTTGAAAGGCGGGTTTGATAGTTACTAGCACGAACGCGCGGATTTCCCAAACAGATGTTGGTTGTGAATTGCTCCAGTGTTAGTAAGTGGGCTCGCATAAGACGATTAGTCAACTATTGCTGGCGGCAAAATATTATTTCTGGCGATACTACATGTAAGATAAGTGGACAGCCCATAGAGGTTCTTTGGTGAGTGGGGGGAACTAATTCTTTTGGGTCGAATCTTGATGAGAGGGGAATACAAAATAATCACTCTCCAAACTCTGTTACTGGATCAGCCTCACCCTAAGGGAATAAGGAACACCCAATCACAAAAGCAGTGCCAGGACAACCAAGAACCCTTAGTTCCGCCGATTGATATTTGCCTGAAATACCCTACGTGCCAAGGAAAAATGAGGCTGTGTTCTCTACTTAGTCAGCTTGAATTTCAGGGTGGCCTACTGAGGCCTGTAGCACCAAAACCCCTCTCCGCCCAAATCTTAAAACATCAAAATCCAAAAACCTAAAATGTCCACAACCAACAGAACTTTGCAAGCAAAAGGCTTAATTGTCATCATAGGTATCACTGGGTACTTGAAAATAGCCATGCTAGAAAAAGGGCCATAAGATGGTTGGAGAAAAAGCTTACGTGTTACATTTCTTTCACTGGTATACTCAGAAAGTTCATGTCCGTAATTTGATCTCACTCATAGTTTATCATCAAGCATATCATGTGCCATATTCGTAAACTAATAAGCAAGGAAGAATACATCATAATGAAACAAAAAAGTCAACAGTGTTTGTCAAATTAAAACTTAGAAACCACTGGTATGGATCTGCAAGGTAAAGGTATCCTTGCCGGAGAGGGTCCTAGCACTATAATGGTCGGAAAGCTCTCATATTAGCTGCAGATATCCAGATCCAAGATGGTCAATTGAGTTTCCCTGTAACTCTTCAGGAAAATCCCTGGCATTGTGCTTCCATTTAACTTCAGTTGCCTTAGTTCTTTGGGTTTTTTGCAAAATCACTATTACTAGGATTAAAGCACAAGACTTGGCAAAGTATTGTAAAGGAAAAATAAGCCTCACAGCTGGATGATTGGCTCGATATTATCTTGATACTTGGAGCACTTGATGATCTGTTTAACTTTCTTTGTTTTCTCCCAGGCACACTGCTTATTGTGTAGACCATACACCATATCACTCATAGTTTGTCTGCAACCCCCTGCCGTCCCCAGAAATTCCCGGCCACGCCCCTTATTTTTCTCCACATGTGCCTAGCCATCATTCCTAAGACGTGCTATCTGTGGCCTTCCTCGCAGTCCTTACCAACCCCCTACCATCTTCTGATACCTCTTATAGCTCCTCCTGCAATCTTGGCACCCCCATGCTGTCTGCCAAAGCTGCCGTTTTTCCATTTGTCACACTATAATAAATTCCTTGCATGTATGGCCGGCTGTCCGCCAGGTTATTGGGCCCATGGAGGTCAGCCGCTAGTGGTCCGAGCCCCTCCTATCCCGTCCATTCCTCTTGGCATTGTGCCCTCTGTCCCTATGGGTTCCATGGTACCGAATAGTCTGACCAGTGAAGTCTTGAGGCCAGGACCAGTTAGACAGTTGGCATTGGTGTTAACGAGTAGACCGGCTTAGTTCGAGTGGTCAGGTCACCTCCGGTACTAGTCCCACCCGGGTCTCTGTCACACCATTGCATAAATGTGCGAGACCCCCAAAAGTACCAACCGATGGCGGTTGTGACCATATTTGTCTTTCTTTTATTAGCATAGAAGTCGGTGAAAGAGTCAAGAAGCAGTGTACAGACGCTGGATGTCCGAATGCAATGAGTAATAGGAGCTAGCATGTTTGTCCTTTGTTTTTTACCATGCAAGTTTATGAAAAAGTTAGGGAAAGGGGAAAAACGTGAAGCATTTGGGTATCCTATGTGCAATGAGAGTGACAACCACCCCTCTCCCCCAAATACCTTCGAGGTCGGGGAATAGACCAATGGAATGTACTTTGAAGAGAAAAAACCTCTGTTGCGATTGATTCAAGATGAGGGAGCTTTTCTCCTTGAGATTAATTTTTCTCTATACAATTAGCAAATGAGTAAGTGGAGTGTGCTAGTGAGTGTGGGTGAATGAGAGAGAACTTCGACACACCTCTATTACCGATCGAGGTCTTCACATGATTTACACTTGACCTTGCATCTAGGGTCTCTGTAAGGGTTTTAACAAGTCGGTGGTTGCCTTTAAGCAAAGAAGGCGCAAATCAATACACCTTGTATCACTCAGTTTTCACCCGGTCCACCTAGTTTGACTGAGCCTTGTCCCGTCAGTTTCAACAATCACAACGCTCTGGTCCGTCTAATTTCTACCATTAGACTTGACTAGACTTGGACCTGATCTTGCAAGTGTGAGCGAGTTGTCGGCCTAGTATTCGCAACCATGATGGCTTTCCCGGACGGTTGAGAAGACTGAACTCACTGTCGGAGGAGCCTGGTGGTAGTATATATAGTTGTGGCTGTAGACTTGTTCGTGTCAAGAAATGTTCCATATTTTATCTTTTTCCGAACAACTACCAATCCTATATAAAGAAGCTTAGGAGAGAATGAAAAGACGTAGGAGAGGAACAAACTATTCGCTGACTTGTCTTCTACAGTTGTGCTTGAACCGAACCCTTAAGTACAAAAGCCCAGATCTCCTCGTTCTCATAGTCTTCCCACTAACATCATACCATATGGTCGCATTGACGCTATCCTCTTACCCCTCACTGCATCGGTCAAGCTCTCACCGATTTACCCCTCTTTTTCTCACCGCTACTCCGCCTTTCCTTTACTGCTAGCCCGCCTGGCCTTCACCGCTACCCCGCCTTGCCTTCACCGCTACCACGCCTTTCGCACTATTCACGGGGTTGTATACGCTAGTGTGACAGTGCGGAAGAGAGTGCCGGTAAGAGTGCCGGTGAATTATAATACCATAGTCCACTGATCCTCAGCCTATAGTGTAGCTTTTTACTACGCCTCCTCAGTCACACCTTTCACCCTTGAGTAATACTCCGTGCACTTTGTCAAATTGGCAATTGGTTATCCCTACCTGATTCCACCTTTATTACATGCTGTTTAATAGAGTAACCCTATCTTGAGATACCATACCAGGACATATTAGCTAGTAGATAATTGGGACATTCACATATGTTGAGGATGACTGGTATTCAATATGGGAATGCGGCACAATCTATTCTATAGGGATAATACTTCGCAAGTCCGAGGGGGGTCGCAAGGCAAGCTTAGGGACAAGGTGGAGAAGGGATTGGTAAGAGTTCTGGTTCTTACTTCTTCTAACCCAGGTGGGCAGTAGCACCTTGTTTATAGAAAAGTATATGTCCATATACGCAAGAAAAATATAGGAAAAACAATGTAAGAAACATAAGTGCAAACATGTTTGACCATGAAATCCAGCCAAGTAAATCCCAAATAATGTGTGTGAAAACAAAAGGATGTGGAGTGATGATTAGAAATAGTATGACCAAGAATGGTGCATAAGAGATGCATAAACAACCGTAAATCCTAAACACCTGATTTGAAAGCACATGTTAAATCCCAAGATATTATCCTGAAATAAACAATAAAACACCATAATATCTATTTAGCTATGGTAATGTAAGCGGTGGGCAGGCGGAGCCGAAACACAAACTAAGTCAAAGAATACACGTTAGTGTGTTGAATATACCTAGGAACTATACAGAGAATTTCAACAACTGACATATCAGATGTTTGTGTAATAGAGAGTCCAGTGCGCATGAGTGGCTATGACAAATTGTTTTTAGTCTCAGCCTCGTTTTCTTTCTGCCTACTTGATAACCAACATGACTCTACATATTCAATAGGGGAAACACTTTAGTTCGCCTGCCACCTTCGTTCGGGATTTCTTTTCATAAGGCTCGCCTCATGGCAGCCTCCTAGCTGTGTTGTATTGTTGCAGTCGCTCCTGGGCACAGCCAGACCTCTATCCCTTTGTTCTTCGAAATTCTTGTTTCACAGCATTGCTTTCTCTCCTCTTCGTTTTTAAAGTTTTCTTTCCATTCCTCACTTTCTAACATTCTCCGTCTCGGCATTAATCATTCCCAATCTTACCCATGCTAACAATTATAAATAACCCCATGGAATTTTGATCGTTGAGGGGATTTTTATCTTTTTGGATGTTTAACTTTTAAGATTTGGGCGTAGTAGCGGTTTTGGTACTATAGGCCGCCGTACAAGACCTTTTTATGGTATCATATGACAAAAAGATATGGACGAATGTTGAAAATCCGGTACGGAATAATTGCTCAATCTCTAGTAAGTTTCCCTGAGAATCTGTTACTGCTTTACCTGACTGCTTGGACATATATACCGCAAAGTGAGAACAGATCACGCAATCCCCCTGGTACACACAAAGACTATCTCCTAGAGAGACGCAACAAGCGAATTTAGTATGTTCATAAAATTACCGGTAATAGAACAATGGACAATCGCATAATTCTTCCGGTCACTAGCACTTTCCTAAGGCAGCTCCTCAACCAAAAAGTCAGAGATAGCTTCTGGTAAGTAAACTAAATTCATAGCAGTAATTCTTAGAATATGATACCTTCAATCAATCCCCACAAAAAAAAACACAAGGTATCATATACCGCAAGAACTAGAATAAATGAGCCTCGCGCTAAGACGTCTGCAATTCCCCTCTCTGCGCAGAGGGGAAACTGAACCCCCCAGACCCAGCTTAAGACAAAAAAATAAAAATAGCCAGACCCTACCAGCGAACGCAACTCCAATTATTTCACTTCTTGCGGTATTATAATAATATTATTATGTAGGTTGATCAGTAATGATTTGGTGGAGGTTTGTTACTAGGAACTCGCTTAGCTGTTCGGTTAATTTTGTCAAGGGACAATAGCTAGGCTGATTCTACAAGTTACAGGCATATAGAACCCGAACATAGGGATAAAGAATCCGCATACACGGAAAATTGCCTATGCGTATCTGACCCCCCATAAAAAATTCGGACTCAAGTGTGCGGGCTTTATATGCCTGTAACTTGTAGTATTGGTGTGGGCTAAGGGCGGTTGATAACCACAACCCCCAAAAGCTCGCATGCCGCAACCGGGGGACACTCCAAGGGAGTACCTGCCAGCTCAACGATAAACTTACACAATAATACTTTCCCGCTAAATGATAAACCCGTAAAAGCAATAATTTCGTAGGTGGAATTCCTGCAGTGAACCTGCAGTGCTCCGCTTTACATGATAGTGTTTCCGCTCCTCCTTTCCACCTTCCACATATAGCATCTTGATTGATTGTGACAACTTGATGGAAATGAAAGGCCCGAGGAAAGTTGTATAAAGGAAGGAAGGTATAATACGTTGCGAGAGAAGAAAATAGGAAGGAAGCAAGAAGGTGAAACAGGGAGGTGAAAACATTTTCATAGCTTGCACGTCCTTTGACTGGTGCGTACGTATACCACTACGACCTCAGACATTGGCTATTAAGCTACCATTTCTAACATCGGGCAACCCCTCGCGATCCGAGGGATACTTGGTGAGACCCCCGAAGCAGGCCCCCACTCTTATAAGATTTTTCGCCACACAATCGCCAGGCGCACCAGCAGTCGGGCATATATGGGTCGAATTGCGTTTAGGGCGATGTTCTCGTTGAGACCCAATTTCCAAACGGAAGATCGGTGGTGCTCAGGCGCTATCGAATCTTAGTGGACCAAATTCCACTAACTGGGGCATGAGATGTTCCTAATTCCCCGACGTCAAACTTTATCTCGACGACAGCTTATCTTGTTCACAGACTATCCCTGTACTGTAATTAGGCAGATCAAAGTTTTCGAAAAGAGCCGCAGTGTCTTGGAGACCGTTGGAGAGCAGATCGCCAATAAACCACTCGACTATTCCTGATGTGGCGAGCCGAGCCTATCCACGTAGCCTGCCACCTCCTGGAGCCTCCTAGGGCGGGTAGACTGAGCTCAATGATAAGCACTTCAAAATTATTGGGGGGAGCAATATCCACGGGGGTCATAATAACGCGACCGGGAGTAGGTACTGTGGAGCAAACAGAGCGACTATGGATGGCTAGATAGATATTTTATTTCTTTTATGTTCTGGGCCTCGAGCGAGCTGTTTAGTTAGTTTTTACTGGGCGGTGAAAGGTGTTGTGACTCCTGGGGAGGGCGTGATTTGTAATCAGCGGGTTGTATCGTGGGGTTTCAAGCAAGGATAGGGGGGAACACGGAAGGAGACAGCTTTGTACCTACATATACATCGGATAGAGAAGGTTTTCACTTTTCGGGTTTCCTTTCATCAGAGTTCTGTGATCCACATTGACGATACTTTACCAGTTCTTGTAAATGTGAGAGGCGTTTGCCCACTTAGGTTCTGCTAAGGCATTTCCAACGGTTTGATCATTTCTCTCTGTTTGGTTTCCTTGTTATGTTTGGGAACTTCACTCGGAGAATATCCTCCTCTGGCCAGAAAACATTGTTTCATTACTCAGCATTGCAACGCATGTACCGCAGGTGGTCAAAAAAACGCGCACCCCTTCATGTATCAACCGAGTTCCCCACCTGAAGGTCGGTGAAAGTGTTTCCTTCGGTCGCAACCAAACCTTTCATCATAACCAAACCATCGCAACCAAATCAAAATGGTGCGGCATATTTTTAAGTGTATTTAATTTTTTTTTTGTCTCTCTTGTTGTGGTTGTCCGAATTATTATTGCTTGTTTTAATATGGGGTACTTGGTTGTTACCCGAAAGGGTTCGCGTTTTTTTTGACCACTCGCGGGATGATACCTCGACTCAAGACAATACGAAGTGGTAATAGAAGTAACAATATAGATATAAAAGTGATAATAAAATCTATAGAAGTAAATAAGTGGTTCACCACCCACTAGTGTTTTTCTTCTCAGGCATGCTCCGGGCTAGAGTACAGAAGAAATCAGAGCTCAATAGCCTGGGCAATTGATGTAGTGAGAGTTTTGTCGGTGATGAGCTAGCCATGTGGAGTTGAGTAGGGGTACATCACTTGCAACGCTGGCTACCTACCCCCGGTCGCGTTATTATGACCCCCCTGGATACACCACATACAATAAAACAATCACGGCGCAATGGATTTTTTTGGACCAAAAAAATTCTGCAAATGAGTCCTCTAGGATATGGGGCTAACAGTGTCAATAGTGAAATTTTTTAAATTTGTGGTGAGGGTATGTGTAATAAATTGGAGGCAACACGATGAGAAATATTCTATAATATTATGGTTGCATTTCAGGAAAGTAAGCGGCTTGGCATCGCAGAACACACAGAAAATTCTGGATTAGGTTGCGCTCATTCTCCCCCAGTCTAGGAGTCTCCGGGTTGTAGCGCAGTCACAACCCTGGCACGAGTAGGGCGGTTTTAGCAGTCGTGGGCCTCGTTTCGCCCACGCAAATTTCTCACACTGGTATGATAGATAGCTTGTGACACAGAATTTTTTCTGTCATTAGCATATCTGGCTTGTGCAATAAGCCGGGACAGTCTCACCTGAATCTTCTCCACACCGCCTAAGTAACTTTAGCGATATCCGCAACTCCACTCTAACACCAGCAAACTCCTGCTTTCTTCCCCCCCTTTTCGTCCACTTCAAACATCATCAACCAACCATACGCAATAACCCGCACTGTTCAACACTGTGGGAAATAAAGGGTGGAAGATGCCTTAGTATGCCCCCAATCATGGCAAAAACTGCTTAAATGCTACGGAGACTTCTAATTAATTATGGGTGGAAAAATAGCACTATCCCGGATGATCGATCTCGACTCCCAACCAACCTATCACAACTGGAGCACGGCTTACAGCATGGGGACATTCAAGAGCGCCGTGTCGAAGGTGTCGGAGAATGGCTCATACAAACTGAGGAATTCAAGAAATGGTGCGGATTGGGAGGTGGAGGTGGAGGTGATGAGGCTGTTCTGTTTTGCTACGGAGGTTCTGGTGTTGGAAAGACATTTATCAGGTAAAGGGGGTTATTCGCAGGGGATAGAAGAGAGCTCGTGCTAACAGACTACGATGATAGTTCGCTTGTAGTGGACAGGTTGCATGATCTAGCCGGGGAAAAAAACACCACCGTTACATGTTTTTACCCTGACTTCGCGGCCCGAAAGGAGCTGTCTGCCACCGATATACTAGGTTCCTTGCTGAAGAATATCGTCAATGGAATGAAAGTCGTTCCCGGGGAAATATCGAGGGGCTTGCGAGAGCAGAGAAATTCCTTTCACGGACCCGTACCGCGGCTCGTTAACATCGTGCAAATGCTGCAGCTTATCACATCCTCACAGCCCGTATTTTTGTGCATTGACGCCCTTGACGAATGTGCGGGGGTCGAATTGGCCAAGGTTCTTGAGTCATTGAAACAAATCCTCGAGAGGTCCCTCGACACCCGAATATTCGTGACAGGGAGACCCCATATTCAGGCCAAGATAGAAGAGCACCTCTCTGGGCGAGTGGCAAGTGTATCTGCGGGTCCCAGAAAAGACGATATCACCACATACGTTCGCGCTAGACTGGCCAAGGACAGCCCTCCAGATGTCATGGACGAGTGTTTGGAAGCAGATATTGTGGAGAATACTCTGGGAAGTGCATCGGGAACGTGAGTGGAGTCAACGATTCAGCCCCTCATTGCCCGCTAATAGACATTTTAGGTTTCTACTCCTTTCTCTGAATATTGAAGCAATCCTCCAGGAATCGACGATATCCCAGAGACGAGAAAGGCTCCTGAGTATGGCAAATAAATTGGGGGTGGAAGATGCTTATGGTGCGGCGATAGAACGGATAAAGGCACAGGGTGGGGATAAATCCAGGCTCGGAATTGATGCCTTGATGTGGATTACTCATGCGGAGCGGGCATTGAGGGCGGATGAGCTCTGCCATGCCCTAGCAGTCCAACCCGGCTCTCTTGGTTTCAATCCCGACAATGTCCCTTCGATGTCGGCAGTGGTGGGCTACTGTCAGGGGCTCATCACCGTGGATAAGAAGGGATTATGTACTCGACTGATCCACTCTACCCTCCAAGAGTACCTTTCCCGCCGCCCTGATATTTTTGGTACGCCTCACTCGGCAATAGCAGAGTCATGCTTGACCTATCTCAATTCCGCACAGGTCAAGACTCTTTCAACCGACCCCTCACCCACCACCCAGGAAACGCCCTTTCTAGACTACTCTTCTCTAAACTGGGGAATCCATGCCGGGAGGGAACTCTCAGACCGTGCCAAGTCACTTGCGCTCCAGATGTTTCAAGAGTATGATGGTCACATATCTGTCAAATTGCTTTTGCAACAACCAAGCTATAATTTTGTGTATTCTGAGGATGGTTTCCCGTTCACTGGGCTCCACTGTGCATCGTACTTTGGAATTGTGGAGCTTGTGACTTCATTGATAGAGATGCGCTCTTCTGGTGTCAACAAAGCGGGCTTTGGGAGATATACTCCACTGATATGGGCTGCTCGAAATGGACATGAGGAAGTGGTCAAATTACTACTTAAGCAGGGGCGGGCCACCCCAGACAAACGAGATGTCAATAACGAAACACCACTCTCACATGCTGCTCGTAACGGGCATGTGGAAGTGGTGAAAATATTGCTCGCATGGGGCAATGTCAACCACAACAACCCTGGTAGTTGCGGCCGAACACCACTCTTATATGCAGCTCAGAATGGGCACAAGAAAGTGGTGAGAGTTCTACTCAAACGGAAAGATGTCAACCCCGACCAAACAGGTTATGACGGCAAAAAAACCCCGCTCTCACATGCCGCAGAGGGTGGACATGAGGGAGTCGTCAAAGCACTACTAAGATGCGAGAAGGTCAGCCTGGACAGACCCGATGGTCAAGACATAAGGCCGGTTTCCTATGCGGCCAGGAATGGGCACGAGGGAGTGGTGGAAATGCTACTCCGGCGGCAAGAGGTCTGCCCTGACAAGCCATGTAGTCTGTACGGCAGAACAGCACTCTCTTATGCTGCCGAGAATGGACACGAGGGGGTGGTTAAACGACTGCTCAAACGGGAAGACATCAACCCAGACAAGCAAGATAAGGATGGCCGAACACCGCTCTCGTATGCCGCTTGGTGTGGACGTGAGGAGGTGGTTAGGATTCTCCTCACAGGTGAAGGGGTCAACCCTGACAAGGCTTCCTATGGCGGTCGAACACCGCTCTCATATGCCTCTCAGAAAGGGCATATGGGAGTAGTGAAAATACTGCTCGCGTGGGAAGGGGTCACTCCCGACAAGCCGGATCATCAGGCCAAAACGCCGCTCCTATATGCTTCTCGAGGAGGGCATCTGGGAGTGGTGAAACTATTACTCAAGCGGAAAGAAGTCGATCCCAACACGGCAGATCATACCGGCCAAACGGCTCTCGCATATTCAGCTAGTAATGGGCATGCCCAGGTGGTAAGGGTTCTACTCAGACGCGCCAAGGTTGACCCCGATAAACCGTGTAACGAGGGTAGTACACCGCTCGCGCAGGCTATATGGTCTGGGAAGGAGGAAATTGTGAAAGCACTGCTCGAGCGCGAAGAGGTCAATCCCGACAGCCAAGACAATTGCGGCCGAACCCCTCTGCTGCGTGCCGCTTCTAATGGGCATGAGGGAATAGTGAAAATACTGCTCAGCAGAGAAGAGGTCAACCCCGACAGCCAAGATAATGAGGGGCGAACGCCCCTTATGGCTGCTGCTGCGCGGGGGCATGACGGTGTGGTGAAGATGCTCCTCGAGCGGAAAGAGGTAACCCCTGACAAGCCTGATGATCGCGGCCAAACGCCTCTCATGTCCGCGTGCATGAAGGGCCATAAGAGGGTGGTGGCGCTTCTAGAGCCTCTGGAAGCGGTTGAACCAAAGCGGAAGTGCAAGGGCTCAAGATTCCGCATGGTAGCATACTTCTGAGATTGGAATTCACATATATGCTATCCCCCCGTCTAGAACTCTCTGTCTTACTTTGCAAGGTGGATATTTCTGAGCGCGTGTTTATAAAGCACAATAACCTTAAGTCGGCGGGGTGGAATAGTTCTATTGTTATGAAATGGGTCAGTTAGTGGCTTCCTGTTTTCCCTTATTGTATTTAATTTGCCCTCTCGTGGTAATTCATTGCACACCTCTTTATTTTGTTGTACTATTTCTTTCTTGTGCCCGAACTCTCCCCTTACCTTTTTTCCTGTATTACAGGTGACGTGAATACATTATTTTCCCTATATCGATTAAAGGCAGCGTACAATACTCCACGGAGTTTTCAAGTGACCAAGAGCAACTCGACAAAGGCCATATCCAGGATAAGTCGGGGGTTGTCACAAATGACAGGCCAGGAATTGTTGAAATTCACGAAGGTTCCATACCCAGGGGATAGGCGAAACATTGGTGGGAGAAATAGTGTAAGAGGACGAAACTCTGAGGATGGAATTAGTGAGAAGAAGTTTCGGGAAACTTCTAGGGAGTTGGGTGGATGGAGCGAGGATAGGAGGAAAGGGTTGTGAGTGCTGCGGACGAAGAGTCTTCCTGTCTAAAGTCAAGTTTGTGTATATATAGCACACGTCCGCAGACGCAGAAAGAGCAAGAATCCCAATAGACTCTCTACCCAACATAGCCTTATTTTATTAGGAATCGGATGATACCACACTCGGCCAGTTCCGATTTCTGGCCAGGCTATAAATGTCATTAAGGAGGTCCGAGGAGGCCAACCAGCCACGCTTTCCACCTACCTCATGACCCACATTTTCCATTTTTTTTTCTCTATCAATTTAGTTACATGAAGCATACCAGCCGAGAAACAACCAAGAAGAATCCTGTCCTGTAAGCTGAAAGGTATTAGCGACCACAAGAGTAGAACTATAAAAGCTACAGCCCAAGAAACATGATCACATTCAGTATGATACTGTTAGATCTCCCGCGTCTAGTGTTTATTTTACCGGTGTTGGAAATAGTGCTGTAGCAGTTAAGGTTCCCGTGACCCTGGCCGGCAGGCGAAAGCTCAAGGGAGCATAGTATATATAATACTCGCAAAAAAGAAAATCTGCCCCCCCACCCTAAGCTATATTCGGGGAGCACGGTTCAGAACTGTGCTTCGCTCATGGCAACAGGTGGGGTTCTGGTGCGATGCCCGTGTATGGGCAACTTGAAACGTGGGGGATGGAACCTTTTTCGTTCGATTTTTGGCGGGTAAAGAAAGGCTTCTAGTGGAGCCCGAAGGATGATTGCCGAACGCTATTCAGCCACAGGAAAGGGGGGTTCCGGTACCGAAAAAAAAAACTCTGGTAAGGTATATTTTCTCCTCCCTCTAGGAATTACTTTCAATTGTGGAGGACTGAATGGCTTGTTGGATTGCCCATAGGAAAGCCGTTTATGGGGGTTTTTATTCGACATCCGATTCGATGAGGGCGCAATGTTTTTAATTGGTCAGGTTGGGGAATTTTGTGGGAACGCTTTGAGCAAGATAACCGAAAATGTAAAAAAACTGTCATTCCTCGCTAGTGGTTGTTGTTGTGGTTTCGGCGAAGAATCAATTTGAGGTATTGGTGTGCTCGGGAATGCTCACAGTGAACTGGTAGGATACCGGCGCTTGGGAGCCCCATTGGGCGCACTGCTATTCCGAGGCTTGGCACTGCTTTGGCCCTGCTTTTGGTCCGGGTAACCATACCCCTATCTTAGTCGGGAAGTTTCCACCATGGCCCCTTGCTCATCTCTGCCATCTCCACGACACCCATGAGGGCACAATACCAGCAAGATAGCTTCCTATAATTCAGATAAATGCAAGTAATGGTAAAGGTAAACTGGGGATGCTGTAGACTACTGAACTTGAGTTTTGGGCCTCCCTGTGGGGGGGGGCAACACTAGCGATTCTGGCAGGAGGTTGCCGAGCGCGCCCGACTTTTGTCCTTCACCTATTGCGATCATGAGGGATCATGCAAATTTCCTAATCTGTGGTAGTTTCCACCTAAATACCCGACCCGTTTTGGAAGTGCGCCCGACTTTTGGTTGCCTCCGGAGGCCATATTTACTCATAATCGACTACTGTATTTGCGTATGCAGGGCTATCTCCATGATCAGAGACAAAAGCCCCTAAGAAGGATTAGTGTTTCCCTCACACGGTCAAGCCTGAGTGTGCTCAGTGTGCATGATCCCGCTAACTGGTATTCGCAATTCTGTTAACCTGTCAAACTAAACCTATAGTGGGCTGAGCCAGGGATTGACGGAGATAGCCTCGCATACAGAGATAGTGGATTATATGGAGTAAATACGGTATTTGATTTGCGCCCGAGCAATCCCGCCAAGAGAGCCCGTTACCCATGGCTGTGCATGCACTTCGATAAGAATTTGGTGTGACACCAGCCAACCCTACTTTCGTTTAACCAGGCCCCTTTTTCCCTTTCACAGCCGGGAATATCATCAACCACCGATACCGGTATTCCGAAACTTCAGCCCTTCAACAGAGAAATCAATAAACAGTCGGAGATGTTTCGATATACCATCAGGGATAATACAAACTGCCTCAATACTACGAATTCTTATATTACTCATGTGTCGAACAACTATTCTGCTACCGACGATCGGTCTCAACTCCTTTCCTGGTTATCACCCCTGGATCCGGGCTTACGGCATTGGGACATCCAAGAGCGCCGTGTGGAGGGTGTTGGGGAATGGCTAATACAAACTAAGGAATTCGGAAGATGGTGCGGATTGAGTGGGGAAGGTGACGCTGATAATGCTGTTCTGTTTTGTTATGGAGATCCGGGGGTGGGTAAGACATTCATCAAGTAAGCATGATTATTCTTTGTCCGGACAAAGAGTTCAATGCTAACAGACCGTGGTCATAGTTCGCTCGTGGTGGACAGACTGTGCGATCAAGCCACAGGACAAAGCACCGCCGTTACCTGTTTTTACTTCGACTTTGCAGTGCAAAAGGAGCAGTCCGCGGCTAGCATGCTAGGTTCCTTGCTGAAGCAGATCGTCAACGGAATGGAGAAGATTCCAGAGGAGATATGGCGCGCCTTCCGAGAGCAGAAAAAAACCATCGGCGGACGCAGGCTTCAACTCGCGGACGGCATGAAGATGCTACAGCTCGTTACGTCTTCACAAAACACATTTATTTGTATTGACGCCTTGGATGAATGCGCCGGACCACAGCGGGCCAGGCTCCTTGATTCGCTGTGCGAAATTCTTGCGAAGTCACCAGGCACCCGAATATTCGTGACCGGGAGGCCTTATATTCAGGCGGAGACCGAGAGGCGACTTTTCGGACGAGTGATAAGTGTATCCGTAGGCCCCACCAGAAGCGATATCATCACATACATTCGTGCTCGGCTGAGAGATGATGAAATACCAGATGCCATGGATGAGAGCTTGGGGGAAGACATTCTGGAGAAGATTCGTGATAATATATCCGAACTGTGCGTAACCGCTGTGATGCCGAGAACCCCGCCCTACACTATCGGCTAATGAATATATATAGGTTTCTACTCGTTTCCTTGAACATCGAGGCAATCCTGCAAGAATCGACGGTATATCGGAGACGAGAACAACTCAGCAAAATCACGGATGGGTTAGGGTTAGGAGACGCTTATTGTACGACAATTGAACGGATAAAGGCACAGGGCGGGGGCAAATCGCGGCTCGGAATTGCTGCTTTGATGTGGATCAGTCATGCGGAACGGCCCTTGACGGCGGGTGAGCTCTGCCACGCCCTAGCAGTCGAGCTAGGCTCCAAGGATTTCAATGCCAGCAACGTCCCTTCTATATCGACAGTTGTGAGCTGTTGTCAAGGTCTTATTCGTTTGGATAAAGAGGTGTTAGTTGTGCGACTGATCCACTTTACCCTCAAAGAATATCTCTCCACCCATCGTGATATTTTCAGCAATCCTCACGCTGTAATGGCGGAAATCTGCCTCACCTATCTGAATTCGAACCAGGTCAAAACCCTTTCACCCTACCCCTCTTCCAACTCCCGAGAAACGACCTTTCTCGAATATTGCTCTCTATACTGGGGAGTCCATGCGAAGAAGGAACTTTCTCACCACACCAAGTCACTTGCACTGGAGCTCTTTCGGGAAAACGGTGGCCCGGGCCATCAATCGACCGCATTGCTTCTAGATATAGCGCTGGGCTGGGACAATTGGTATTTTGGGGCCTATTTTTCGTTCAATGGATTACACTGCACATCGTTTTTTGGAATTGTTGAGGTTGTGGCCGCTTTAATAGAAATGGAACATAGCGATCTTAACGGAGGAGATTTTCGGGGATATACTCCGCTTTCATGGGCAGCTTGTAATGGGCATGAGGAGGTGGTGAGAATATTGCTTGGACAGGCAGCGATAGATCCCGACAAGCCAGGTAATGACAACCGAACACCACTCTTGCGCGCCGCCTGTGGCGGACATGTGGAAGTAGTAAAGTTGCTACTCGGGCAGGAAGATGTTAACCCTGACAAGCCAGATTGGCTCGGCAGGACACCGCTCTCTTATGCCGCTCGGGAGGGACATGAGGGAGTTGTGAGAATGCTACTCGGACGGGAAGAGGTCAACCCTAACAAGCCAGACGATTCAGGCAGGACACCGCTCTCGTATGCGGCTCGGGAGGGACGTGAGGGACTGGTGAAAATACTCCTCCAACGGGAGGATGTTCACCCTGACAAGCCAGACAATCACGGCAGCACACCGCTCTCCCTTGCTGCTGAGTGTGGACGTGAGGATGTGGTAAAAACACTTCTCGGGAGTGCAGAGGTCGATCCCGAGAGTCTTGATCATGATGGCGAAACACCGCTCGCATGTGCTGCCGTGGGTGGATCTGAGGGAGTGGTAAGAATACTACTCGGGCAGGAAGGCGTTGACCCTGACAAGCCAAATTATGCCGGTCAAACACCGCTCTCGATTGCTGCTCAAGGCGGATTTGAAGGAGTGGTACAAATATTACTTGAGCAGAAAGAGGTAAACCCCAACCAGGCTGATAATGATGGCCAAACGCCACTCCAGTACGCAGCCCAGCATCGCCATCATGGAGTGATAGAGTTACTGCAACATTACGAGCGGTAATACGGGGCGCCTTATCAGGCCTCGGAGAGACCACCCCTTAGCGATCACCGCCATTCTTTCCCTCTGGAGCGGGTTGCTCGTAGCAGCCTTCATTAGACACCATCCTTCCCAAAAGAAAATCCTTTGTGATCAGGGCGCATATGAAATAGTTGCCATCACACTCATCTGAAACTCCGTGTCTAACTTGGGTGTGTGGGGGTACAACTTCCTGCCCAGAGAGTAGGGTAGGGTCTGGTGGGCGGGGTGAAATAGTTGATCACTCTCAGAAGGCCCGGATTATCGCCGGCAGTTTCCATCCCATCCTATTCAACCCCCCTCCACTTCCTTTTTTTCTTACCCCCGCCTTCCCTCTTTTTCTGTCCTCTCTCCTTTCATCCTCTCTCTTCCCTATTATTTTCTCTGTAATATAATTCTCGGAGTGATAAATAAGCTGTTTATGGTATCTTTTATTTTTTTAGACAGGGAAGGCCGTGTAGAGTGACGCGAAGATTGTTAATATAATTGTAAGCTATACCCCGGCCTTACTTACCCCAAGCCGCCAGTTACCGTAAATGACTTGACTTAATTAGTTGCACGGATATTGCCCTTCGAGGATACCTAACTACCCCCCCCTCCGCGAAACACGTCAGTAGGAAAGGTGAGGTGAGCCTAGTCGATGGGTATATGTCGACCCCCACCAACCCCACCGAAGCTGGGATCTACTTGATAGCGTGCAGCATGTTAGTTGTGAGCCCACGAAGACAGGTTGTTGTGGATAGTGACTGACAATTTCACTCTTCCCGTATAACCTAGACTAGAACTGAATAGCTGTTGAAAATTCTCGAAGCTCCCGTATCTCGCACATATGCTCCAAACACACATGGCGGACGGCTGAGAATAATTTCTTTTGGAAATGTTCCATGATTGAGCAATATGGTATCAGAAGGGCCGGCGGCGTCATTGGCTCAGCTTTCAGTTCGAAGCAGCAATGCTCGGGATGTTTTAGGAATCAGCACAAGGGAATAAACGAGGCCTGGAATTAAGTTTTTCTAGGGGTTGGAACAGATCGGTGTCGCGCTATGATTAGAAAATAGAGGACACTGTCAGGACTGTAGAGGATTGCAGAAGACGAAGGAGATAGTGTTTGAGGACGACGAAACCGGAAAGGGGATTATTGAATAAGCGATTTGAGAAAGTTGGAAAGAGTTGAGTGGAGGGATGCAGAAGTTGACGGGAGATGGGAGAAATTCCCGGCGATCATGCGGTAGAAGAGTCTTTTCTGTAAATTCATGATTGTGTATATGTGAGACATAAAAGACGACATAAAATCAAAAGGATCCCGAGACGCTCTATCGAAAATAGCCTAATTTTATTAGTTGGATGCTTCTCGACATGCTCAAGTTAGTTTTTCACCTCGGACAGTTTGCCCAAATGCTCTGGGGCTTCGGGGATGAACTTGATACATGAGCCGCAAAGGAGCCGGAAGAGCCGGTAGTGAGTGTGAGAGAGTTGGATGCAGGGAGAGACAAAGAAAACCGGCGGAATCTTTGCCCTTCGTTTAGTAGAGGGTACACAAAAGGGAAAGCGGGACATGCCTCCACAAGAGTAGATGTATGGTGATCCGTTGAAAGGTTCGCTGTGATCAATATACACTGCGGTTAGCTAGTAGTTAGTTGAGAGAGAACGAGAGGGGGTGAGGCATAGAGGACAGGCGAACCTCGCTACTGACTCCACAGTCATGAGCTGGTCATCGTATATTGGGGATAACTCTCGCTGTTTGTTTGCCTTCACCGGCAATCTGTCTAAAAGACACTCGGTTCACGGAAGACCTTTGAGCGGAATGGGGGAAGTGCGGGCATCCTTCAAGCAATCGCCGATTTCTCCTGGAAATTTTTGTAAAATTCACGGTATTTGTTTCAGGGGGTAGGAAGACATCGAAAGTATGGAAACATTTGGTTGCGGGTCGCATTTTGAAATCTTGCTTATTGTATGTCTCGGCTAAGAATCGTACTGCAAAAGTACCCTTGCTGTGTTGCATAATAATGCATAGGGTCTGGGGTTTCTTGCCGGGCTGTGACTGCACTAGCACCGCACCGGCGGGAATGACGTAGTTTTCACTCATTCCGGGTGGCCCACAAGATGGTGGTTTCTACAACGACAAAAGTACACCTTCCACTTTTTTAAGTTCCACAAACACCTCAACCGACTATACCCACAACTCCCCATCTTCAACAGTTCAAGAAATAGAGGGTGGAACATGGCTCAATACACCATCAATGGTAGGAACATTTACTTCAATTGCACGAACTCTCCTCATACCCTGGGGGGGAACAGGGAAGTTGCCGATCATCGCCCTCAACTCCTGACTTGGCTATCACCTTTGGAGCCCAGATTACAGCACCGTGACATTCAGGAGCGCCGTGTTAACGATGTCGGAGAATGGGTTTTCCAAACTAAGGAATTTAGGAATTGGTGCGGACAGGGTGGGGAAACTGAAGGTTCTAAGCCTATTCTATTTTGCTACGGAGATCCAGGAGTCGGCAAAACATTTATTAGGTAAGTGGGCTTATCCTCCAGGGAGGGAAGGTGAGTTGAGCTAACAAGCCCGGAGGATAGTTCGCTAGTGATAGACCGGTTATGCGATCAGGCCAGAAGACAAAACACTGCTGTTACATGTTTCTACTTTGACTGGGCAGCCGGGAAAGATCAGTCAGCAACCAGGATGCTAGGTTCCTTGCTGAAACAGATAGTTAGCCGGATGGAGATGATTCCGGAGGAAATATCGAGGGCCTTTGAAGAGGAGAAAAAGGTCATTGGTGGGCGCGGGCCTCAGCTGGTTGATGTCGTGAAGATGTTGCAGCTCGCCGTTTCCTTACAGCCCACATTCATGTGCGTTGACGGTCTGGACGAATGTTCAGGGGTGCAGCTAGTCAGGGTCCTTAATTCGCTGAAACAAATTCTTGACAAGTCCCCGGCCACACGAATATTCTTATCCGGAAGATTTCATATAAAGCCCGAGGTCGAAAGGGCTCTGGTTGGGCAAGTGGTCAGTGTATCCATAGCTCCTACCGAGAGTGACGTTACCGGATACATTCGTGCCAGGCTGAGGGAAGACGAAACACCAAATGCCATGGATGAGATTCTCGAGGCAAATATTCTAGCGAAGGTTCCTCAAAAGATATCTCAAATGTGAGTTGGAGTAACAATACCAAGGATTCTGCTATACACTATTGGCTAATACATATGTTTAGGTTTCTACTCCTTTCGGTAAATATCGAGGCAATCTTACAGGAGCCGACGATATATCGGAGACGAGAGAGGCTCAGCAAAATCAGTGATGGGTTAGAGTTGGGAGATGCTTACGGCACCACGATCCAACGGATAAGGGCGCAGGGAACGAGTAAATCGAGAATTGGGATGGACGCTTTAATGTGGATCAGTCACGCGGAACGGCCGTTGACACCGGGAGAGCTCTGCCAAGTCCTTGCCGTCGAGCTTGGCTCTACCGATTTCAATGGCGACAACGCCCCTTCGATATCCGCAGTGGTGGGCTGCTCCCAAGGTCTTATTACTGTGGATGGGGAGGGATCAGCCGTACGCTTAACCCACGTTAGTCTCAAAGAGCATCTTTCTGCCAGTCCAGATATTTTCTCTAGACCTCATGCTGCTATGGCAGAGATCTGCCTCACCTATCTGAATTCTAAGACGGTAAAGGCCTTGTCAGCCGATACCTCTTCCGATAGCACTGATACACCCTTGCTAGTCTACTGGGGAGTCCATGCTAAAAGGGAACTCTCGGACAATGGAACATCACTTGCGCTAGATCTTCTTCGTGGATATGATTCCCACATATCCAAAAAATTGCTTTTAGAGCAAGTGGAGTACCTGGAAGCGAGAGATTTTACTCCGTTTTCCCCATTCAGTGGACTCCACTGGGCGTCGTTTTTCGGAATAACCGAGGTAGTGGCTTCATTGATCAAAATGGGGTTTTTCTATGATATCAACTCAGGAGACTTTTGGGGACAAACACCACTTGCATGGGCTGCTCGCAACGGACATGATGATGTGGTAAAAATGCTACTCGAGTTTGAGCAAGTTGATCCCAACAAGACAAATGATGATGGACTAACACCGCTAGCTTTGGCAGCTCAGGAGAAGCATGCGGGCGTGGTAGAAATACTGCTCGGGCGAGAAGGGGTCCAGCCTGATAGGTCTGATGATGATCGCCGAACACCTCTCATGTGGGCGGCTGACGCAGGAGCTGAAGAAGTGGTCAAAATATTACTTGGGCGGGAAGATGTTAACCCCGACAAGGCAGATTTTTACGGTTCGACACCGCTCTTCTATGCCGCTTGCATGGGATATGAAGGGATAGTGGAAAGGCTCCTCTGGCGGCATGAGGTCAACCCCAACAGACCAGAAACACGTGAAGGCCAAACACCACTTCTTGTTACCGCGATCCGTGGACATGAGGGAGTGGTGAAACTACTACTCGGGATAGGGGGCGTTAAACCCGACGGGCCGGATAGGCATGGCCGAACGCCGCTCTCATTGGCAGCGGAGAAGGGACATGAGGGAGTGGTAAAGATACTACTCGAGCAGAAGGGTGTTAACCCGGACAGGGCAGATAATGTCGGCAGGACGCCACTATCCTGGGCCGCTTATGAGGGACATGCGGGAGTGGCCAAAATGCTGCTGGGAAGGAAGGAAGTCAACCCTGACAGGCCTGATACCGGAGGTCAAACACCGCTCATGTACGCATCTAGGAGTGGCCATGAGAGGGTAGTGGCACTGCTTCAGCTTCACCAAGCTGTTTCCCACAACGCTATTTGAGCCTCCCCGGGCTACCGCCTCATCGAAATCACTCCCCACCTCCGATACCCCACGTTGTTGCTAATAGGGAATGCATTCGGAATTCATGTTGCATAGGTGAAGGAAATTCCTCTAGATAGGAAATGCACATATTTTTATAACTCCCGTCCGACCAACTTGGTTGAGTGGTGTCTGTGCATTTCTGTTTCCACATTCCGGTAGATTCTGGTTTGTGGGGTGAAATAGTAATAATAGCGTGAGATTTTAGTTATACAGTGCAGCCATTCCCTCGCTCTTATCGCATTTACTTCCCGTGCCTGTAAACTATTTTGAGGACCTTGTTTTCCTTTCTTCCTTTCCTCCGGTTCCCACAGGCCCTCCTCACATATAAACCAATTTCATGCGAGGAGTTCTCTTAGAAAAGGAAAATTTTTGGGGTGTGAAGGGGTGAAAGGATGCTCGGGGAGATTGTGGAAAAGTACGAGATTGGTGACAAGATTCGTGGCCCCCCCCCATTTTACACCAGAAATGGCCATTTCCACCCCACAAAACCACATCCAGCTGCCTCGCAAATGAAGGTTAAAATTCCTCAGTCTTTAGACTCATCTAGATATTATCATTTATATGTGCCAAGCTCTGGTAGTTAATGCCCATGGTGCGATACTAGAAATAATGATAGTGGGCAAAAGATACCTCTGATTTTGTATGAGAGTCCCATACAAGGGGTACATTGCAACCTCATCTGTTGACAATCCTCAGCCTCCAACTCGCACAGGACAATGGGGGGATCCCCATAATTTTTACCTAGCAAGTTTAAACAATTGCGTACACTATATCTTGGTTTTGTTGAATCAATAGGGTTTTGGATGAGTTATGAGGGACACAAATCAGCCATTTCCGGTGTGGAACGTGGGGGGGGGCCACGAATTTTGTCGCCAAGATCGTACAAAAACATAACATATATCATACCTCAAGGGACGGATTCCCCCGCGTGACATTTTGAAATGAATTAATTGGGGGTTGTGGTTGAAGGATACCTACCAACACCCCGTGTTGTGTACTGTACGCAAGTCCCGCCAGTTTAGAATGCTCCTTTCAAACCGGCGTTCATTTCAATCACCGACCTCCCCTGTCGCGTGCTTGACTTGGTTAACGGAAAATGTGGCATTGTGGAACAGGGCGCAGGAGATTTCGGAAGTGCGATAAGGAATAGATTTAATCCGGCCGGAAAAAGAACAAAGAGACCTACAGTTTCACGGGACGATGACCCAGCGTTGAGTACGGGGGCATGGTATCGGGTTGGGAAAAGGCATAGCCGTTCGCCTCTCAAGCGCGCGGTCCAAACTCAGCAACTAGGGATCTGTGCACAGTACCACCGGTACATATACCACGAGATCACCTCCACCTCAGGGACTTTATTGCTGTATTCTTTATTGTTCCACCAGCCTCCCTTATCAGACATCGAAGGGCCCCCACTATCATCCTGGGATATATCGGTGGCTACGATCTCCGGCGACAAGGGTAGAGACAACCACACCAAGGCCTCAGGCAATGGAAGAACGATTTTATCAAAAAATAATAATACGGGGAATGTAGTTCGGTGTTTCTTTGGATTCTAATCGTTTCCCCTAGTGATGGGCACGATCATGATCGAGCAGAAAATTTAGCCGATGCTCGAGCATAAATCGTGCTCGAGCACACCAAAAAATTATGATCGAGCATGATCGTGCCCATCACTAGTTTCCCCCCCTTCTTGGTGTTTCTCTTATCAGTTCTGTTCATAATACACTGGCTGGGCTGGGGAAAATTGTTGGGGATGTTGGGAAGAGATTGAGACAACTAGGGAATCAAAAGATGTATAAAGTGATCAATCGAGAAGGTTTTTCCACACTGAGTACTGTAAGAACTAGGCTTAAAGCACCGGAGCCGATTGGAGCCAGGGGTCGGACATGGCTTTGCTTTTGGAAAGCAGCACTCAACCTTAACGATAATACCCAGAAATTGTATTAATATTATCATATCTTGAGTGAATATAGTGAGAGTATTCGCGAGGGTGGGTTATTTTCCATTCATTCAGGAAACAAATTGAGTGATGAAGGAAAAGCTGAAATTAATTACCCTATCTCGCCCGGTCCGATTGTCGGCAACCTATCAAAACACTCTTTATTTCCGTCGCGGTGACGCTATGGTGTATAAGATGCCGATGGCGGCAGGAATATTCAATGATCTAGCCTGATCTTCAGATATCTGCCGGAATCTTCACATATCTGCAGTCATCTTTGAATCACCACAAGTATTCTTTTGCGGGCATCTGAAGATCTCCGATGTGTATAATTCAAATATTTACTAACCTAATCGAACATTTCGGAAGCCTGTCGGTCCTGCTGGGGATCTACGAAGCATGCAGTCTTCCCAAAAACCTGATCGTGCCGGACTGTAGATCAACTGTAAAATCTCGGGAAAGTCGGAAATGCGCTAGTGATGATTTTCTTGAACCCGCCCAATCGCCGCTCTGTATATGTTTAAACTGTGGCAACTTGGTGTTCTCCGTGCCTTCATATTGGTTCGGCTGCCTTGGTTTCACCTTATTTCGCTTTAGCGCCATTCCGACTTTCATAAGATTCTACTCGTACGGTACCTGCTATCTGCAGGCTAGCCTCGCCACCGGTGGATGCTGTCTCGGACCGTTGAGGACACTGGGCATGGTGTGAAGCCTTAGGTAAAGATCTGGTAACATGCGAAATCGCCTGTGTACTGGCACCAGTGTTCCCAACGGGCCAGGCCGGCCAGGCTTCGGTAAAGCCGGGCCCGGCCTATCCAAATTCTCTCGGATCTAGCCTGGCCCGAGCCTGCAGGACTGGTTAAGCCTGAGCCTGGCGTGGCCGGGCCCGCCTATAGGCCATATAGGCTTTTTCTCGGCTGCCTGATAGGCCGGCCTGGCCTATATAGCCTAGGCCGGCCTATACGGCTTCGGCCGACCCACTCATAGTGAGTGGCTGCTCTGTGTCAACAGCAAAATTCACCGTAAATGTTTCCCAATTACGGAATATGATTAAAAATAAAGTAACGGTTTCGCGTATTAGAGAGGGGAAGGGAGGGAAACACAAAAAAATACTAGAGGTAGTGAATTAATTAGTTGAATTAATTGTAGAAAAAGAGTTGCTGTTGGTGGATCAACTGTGTGCAGTAGGACGGTGACTATTTCGAAGGCATCAATAGGAGAGGTTGACTGTAAATAGTTTACAAAATAGGGGGGAATGATGGTATGATAGGGTTGTGCTCGTGACCCTGGAGGTAAATTTCTAAGGCTTTATTGTGTTGGTTGAGTATCACTCGTTTTGTGATTAATTAAGAAGTATCATAATAGTCGAAGGTAAAGGAGGAAAGAAAACCACAGGCGATAAACTCGGAATAGCGGGGGTGGGGGTTGAATACCCTTAACGCAATCTGTTCTCAACGCTAATCTCCGGGCCTATAGGCGCCTATCAGGCCTGATAGGCTTTCGTAGGCCGGTCGGATTCGGCCTATATGGGCCTAGGCTGTCTTCCGGAGCGGCCTGCCTTAGCCCGGCCTACGGCCTATAGGCCGGCCTACCATCGGCCTGGCCCGTTGGGAACACTGACTGGCACATTACACTCACACTAGTACTACCTCGCTTTAACCAAGAAAAAGCTATGTATACAAGGCAATAAAAAAGGAGTGGGGGGAACAGTTGCCTCCCCATGATAAAAAAAACTATTTTTTTATATTACTTTTTTTTATTTCTTGTTTTACTAACCCCCCGTCCCATCTGCTTCTGCTATCCGCCGATCGCCAACCTTTAAGGTCTAGAGTCGGATTCTACCACCTCGTAGCAGGATTGTTAAACCCCACAGCCCTATTGATGAGGGCTAAGTTCTTCAATCTCCCAGTTCCCATAGGGCAGGATTTCTTTAATTCTCCTGCCCTACATGACGGATTGTTCAATAATAACTGATTGTCAGCATGGATTGAACTCCTGGGCTCCCGCTATTGCGACAGGAGTGTTAACCACTGCGCCAGCTAGGTATTTCATGAAAGGTAAACTTGGGAACTAATATTTATCCTACTAGAAGTCCGATTTGGGAATTTAATGGGTGGGTGGTGTCTATTCCCGAGTTGCTGATAGATTTCAAGGGGGTGTTTCTTACTCAGGTGTTTAATGAGAGATTCTGCTTTGTGGGCTTGTTACTCTGGTATGATACAGCTAGCAAAGCTCCACTCGAGACCTCGAGCCTCCCTACTTGCTCCCATATGTGTTATCTCACTATAGTCTTCTGCTCGTTCCAGTGTTCTGTGGAGGTTTTTTTTCTTTTCCTTTCCTTTTTTTTCCTTTCCTTTTCTTTCTTTCTTGCATTCCGCCTGGGTTGCTAGGGATGCCTCATTTCTGCCGCGGGGGGAGTGTTGCAAGTCACCGGCGATCACTCCGCTCTCACGCATTTTTCCTTTGTACCTTTTTCTCTCTCGTTCATCAATCGTTACTAGTTTTATTTATCACTCATTATAAAGCGGAGAAGGGGGGATTATTGTACCTGGTTGTATAGTACACCGGAGAATGCGCACACATAGCCGAAGTCGATTTGAAAGCAAAGCGAGGAGGATAGAGAAGACCGGAATTCCGCTGATGGGGTACTATGACCGGATGGACTTCTGACTGTTCCACGGAAGGTGTTGGAACCTTCCTCGTATCCTGGGGACAGGAGCTGAGTGCACGGGAATGCTCTTGTATTTTTTATATCAATCCAGTAGTTCTCCATAGATAGAACATGGATGGGAGCCTGGAGGAAGACATTCCGGAGAAGATTCGTGAGAATATATCCCAAATGTGCGTAACCGCTGTGATGCCTGGGATCCCGCCCTACACTATCGGCTAATGAATAAATATAGGTTTCTACTCGTTTCCTTAAACATACACGCGATCCTAGGAGAATCGACAATACATCGGAGACGAGAACAACTTAGCAAAATCACGGATGTATTAGGGTTGGGGGGCGCTTATTGTAGGACAATTGAGCGGATAAAGGCGCAGGGTGGGGGCAAATCACGGCTTGGAATTGCAGCGCTGATGTGGGTCAGTCATGTCTTATCTTTTTCTGAAAAAGTACCAATCGTATATAAAGAAGCCCAGGAGAGAATTAAAAGACGTAGGAGAGGAACAAAATGGTGGTCAAACACCACTCCAGCACGCAGCCAAGCATGGCCATCATGGAGTGATGGAGTTACTGCAACATCACGAGCGGTAACCCGCGGCGCGCTCTCAGGCCGCGGAGAGACCACCCCTTAGTGATCACCGCCATTCCGTCCCTTTGAAGAGGGTTTCTCGTAACAGCCTTGGTTGGACACCATCCTTCCTTGCAAAGGAAATCCCCTGTGATCAGCGCGCATTTGAAATAGTTGCGATCACACTCATCTGAAACTCCGGCTCTAACATGGATGCGTGGGTGTGCGATTTCCTGCTTAGAGAGTACAGTAGCGTCTGGTGGGCGGGGTGAAATAGTTTATTATTCTGAGAGGGCTCGGTTTATCGCGTGCAGTTCCCATTCCATCCTATTCAATCTTCTTGCCCCGCCTTCTTTCTTTTTCTGTACTTTCCTTTTTCATCCCCTCTCTTCCCTATTATTTCTCTGTAATATAATTCTCGAAGTGATAGATATCTGTTTATAGTATTATTATTTTTTGGACAGGGAAGTACGTGTAGAATACCGCGAAGATTGTTGAGATAATTGCAAGCCATACCCCTGCCTTACCTAATGTAAGCCACCAGTTGCCATAAATGACCTGACCTTATGGGTTGCGCGGATATTGCCCTTCGAGGATTCCTGATTGGGGGGGCGCCGGCCGCGGCCCGGGGCAGA
>Ga0307517_10000626_pt1 | contig 60508 bp, 74 predicted proteins | sample 23_EM_MG_FD_194515 | JGI IMG/M metagenome (GOLD analysis project Ga0307517, IMG submission 194515) | Populus trichocarpa ectomycorrhiza microbial communities from riparian zone in the Pacific Northwest, United States - 23_EM | ecosystem: Host-associated > Plants > Roots > Unclassified | place...
CCGGAAGACAAGAATACGAGATGCAGTTGCATACCGAATTCTCGACGGAACCAACCAAAGAAGAATGGCCATCTTCTGTCCAGCGAGTTAGACTACCTTCGACGAGCACGAGGGCAAGATAATTCGTAACCACTGTTGTCAACGGATAAACGGATGAGCTGACACCTGACGTGGTCTCCACACCATCAGGAATAATGGAAGCCCAGACCGATAAGTTGGCTATGGGAGCAAGAGGTGTGGGAGAGAGTTTTCAGGGTCTACGAGTGTTCGCACTCAGGTACTATTCGCAGAATTGACGGCAAGGTACTTAGTTAGTATAGAGTTAGCATGAATACCGCGATTGCTCAGACGCGGAATATAAATATCGAAGCATCTTCGCGGCTATTAGACACAACAAGCACGGAGAAGAGATCTTATCAATATAATAAGTTATTCTACACTTTTATATCGTTACCAATACTTCGACGATCTATATCGAAGCAAACCATTATATCTAGCCTTCCATTACTGGTGTCTTCTTAACGAGTTCTCCGATGTAATCACGATTAAGGTCCTAGCTGTCGGAATACCTCACGCCGAAGCTACCACCTAACAGTATATTGATACTTCTCATCGTTACCGAGCCGAATGTTTGGCAGAGACTCTCACACTCCCAAACCCACAAAACCTTTCGAACCAAGACCCCTGAGGACTATCGGAATACAAGAAGTCCTCACTCCTATACCCGAATTAGGGACTCAAGAGCCCTACTATGAATCTTATTTCTGGTGGATAAACCCAGAAAACACCATTACCCTCAAAGATATTGCCGCACTATACCAACACCAGTACGGTGAAGACTTTGCCTACCACACCCCCTCGGAGAAATCAAACTCCATTTGGCACACCCCGTACCCAGAAAGCGATCAACGCTCAAGTCAGCCTTTTGAGATACCAGTAGTTTGGGGAGGAAACAAAAGATAAGTTTTCCTTATAGAAGTCAAAGAAATGTCTTCTGACCCCAAAGCTCCGGAAGCCATGGAATGGCAAGGAGGAGAAGGAGCCGGAGGAGATGAAGGAGATGAGGGAGGTAATGAACTGTCCCGAACCTCAGCCCCTAGCGTGGAGAGCACGGTCACCCACCTGGCCCGAACACATTCGGCCGACCGCACACCCCGATCCCCTGTCGGCTTAGGCTTCCTAGAAAAATACGGAAAGGGACGACGACCAGGAGGTCGACGAACGCCCGAGCCTACCAGCGAATCCCTCATGGCCGTTAGAATCAGAAGATTAGATCAAATCCTCGGCCGCTTTGACCCATAACTCACCCCAAGCCAAGATAGAGAACATCTTGCATTCAGCTCCCTTCCGACCAATATCTTATTAATGGCCCAAGAACTGGTGACTGTGAAAAATCAGTTGAAGTCTGGGGTCCAGATAGTTGGTCGAAAACTCACCCGAATAGATGAGCAAGTTCAGCTTTTGGACTTGGAATCTCAGAAGGTCCAAGAAAGCTTCGCCACCCAAGTCGCGGAACGACTTGGTGAAACGGATGAGCGACAGACCAGACATGAGGCTGTCACCTCTCACCTTCACGAAGCAGTGCAAGGAACTGGCGAACAGTCAATGCACCGGGATCTACTCCTCGACCAGGAGATTGTTTGAATAAACGAACAACATAAACGGGAGATAAAAAATCAAGAGATAAGCATTAATCTGGTAAGGGATGAGCTGCAGCGCCAACAGGAGTCTAGAGAAGCCCAAGATGGTGAGATCGCGGTGCTTAAGGCTCTGGTGGAACAGTTGTTAGGACGGGTCAATGGAAAAGGGAAGGTGTCAGACCCGACACCAGAGGTTTCTGGGGCAGGAGGAGGAAGACCACCACCACCACGACACGGAGCGGCAGGAGCTCCAGGCGGAGGCGGGGGAGGAGACCCCGATGATGAGGGAGAAGGCTCTGGCAGGAAGCCAGATGAGAGTCGGAAAGGAAGACGGGACGAGAGACCCGCACCCCAGCCAGAAGGAGATGACTATGACATCGAGAATCATGAACAGTTTAATCTGTTCTCTCGAGTAATGGCCAACCCCTTGGGACAACGAACGAGAATCCCAGCGGAACCCCCTGCAATGTTTAGGAACGAGAAACACCAAGACATCCGCATGTCGCTAATGACATGTACGGATTATTTTGGGCGAAATAGCTGGCAGTGGGAGGACGAGGCACAACGAATCCGATACGCCATAAGCCGAATGGACGGGAAGGAAGTCGCACCGTTTGCATTAACCTACCGACGACAAATGACCGGGGAAATAGGTTATACGAGACAAGAAGGATACAAGTTCTGGCACGTTTTTGCAGAACAAGTCCTGCGACGCTTCGGACCCACCCATGAAGCGGAAAAATCCCTCCGAGAAATGGGATCGGTTAAATATCGCGACGATGTCGCCAAATTCTTGATGGAAATGGAAAATCTCAACATCCATCCAAGAGTGACTGGGATAGCCAGGAGGAAAATGATTGAAGACGAACTCCCCATAGAAGCATGGCGACGACTCTGGCATAGAGAATATGTCGACGATGGGGAATGGTTAGAAGCAGTCAGGACCGTAACCCGAGCGGAAGAACATTTCAAGGAAAGAAAAGATCTTTGAGGAGGCGGGCCCTCCGGCACAACACGAGGCGAGAAAAGGAAGTTCGAGGATTCGAGGCCAACGGTTGCTCCCAAGCGTGTAAAAAAGCAATACACAGCTACGGAAAAGGCGGCCTACCAGAAGAAAAAGGCTGGGGAAAGAAAGGGGAAAAAAGAAGCATCGGTGGCACCGAAGGGGGAGGTTAGATATACCGTGTTGTCGGAAGCACACCAGGGCGTCGATCAGAAGGTTGTCGACAAACGGAAATCTGACAACGAATGCACGCGATGCGGAATGAAAAACCATACTTGGAAATACTGTTGAAAACCGATACAAGTATCGGCTATATATCGAGGGCAATCCAAGCCCAAACGACAGCCCGCACTCGGACCAAAACGACACCCTCAGGTAGCCACTGTTGCCGTTGAGGGCCTGGGAGAAAGCTCACGACGAGCGGTGCAAAGGCCCCCGGCTTGGGCTTTTGAAGATGACGACATTTTATAAAAAGTCATCCAGGTACCGACAACAATGGTGTTCGGGTAGTGAGGTTGCCGCCTCGAATCGAAAGACCTGCGGCGTAGTCGGTGACGAGATCCCACCGGAAGGCTAAAAGACCAAAGGATCGCGGTTGCCAATTTACGTCCAAAATTTGGTAGTCCGTGCTCACCACGGGAGCCAGAAAAAACTACAAGAGAAGAAAGCGGTCAATGAGACTCAAAGGGAAAAAGAAGATTACCATTCGCCGGAACGGAACTTGAGTTGCACGACACGCGTGAGGAGGGTCGAAATCCAGGGGCAACCTGACTTTCTCTCCGAGCAAAAAAACGGGGAAATAGAAGCTGGGGGCACCTCTATTGGGCACAAGGTTCATGCGCGACGAATGGTGTCTGAGGGGGTCGCGGGCGTACGACCAAACTCGAAGGCGGAGGTACGGTGGACTCGTCGCAGGGGACAGTCTCATATGAAGGCCAAGTCGACGATAAAGGACCGCGCATCCTAGTCGCTAACTCGAGAGGTACTCTAGTGAACCACAACTCCTGTGATATGGGAACTCCTCGGCAGGAGGTAAAGACCGCTAGTAGTGGGCTGCCCGATATCAAAATTATAGACACTTATTGTAAAAGGTTTGTCTGAGGAAGCTTTAAGAGCCGAAACTGCGCAGGCGCGGCAACAAACCCCCACACTACTTGTAACCGCGACGATGAAAAGATTTCATCATGAACAGAGCGAAAGCTCTAGACCTATTAAAAAACCTAAGCATTATGCCTGCCCTGGAGGGAAAGCATTTATCCCAATTAAAGGACGAAAACCCGTGATAAATGTCCTCCTAGACTCTTGTTCAAACATCTTTCTCATGAACCAGGATACCGCACACCGGCTCGCAATCCCGACCGAAGCTAGGGAATTACTGTTGAAAATCACCACCTTCGATGGCGAAACCCCGCCTACTGGAGGAATATTCTATACCCATCCTATTCGCCTAGAAATCGGTGCCAATGGCCACCGAAGTATGATATCCTGCGACATTGCGAATGCAGGAAGGTATGACTTGATCATACCCTTTGGGTGGTGGCATGATGACCACCCCCTTAAAAATATTGCGGATGCAGGAAAATGGGCCTTTGAAGAAGCAAAGTGCCACGCTCATATAGAAGATGAAGCGGTGGCGGATATGTTTGAATGGGATGAAACTGTGGCTTACGATGAGGAAGCACAGTATGTGGGACGGATAGAACGAGAAGAAGAAGGAGGAGTACAATTGGAGACACTGCCAAAACCATATTGGCAGTATAAGGAGCTTTTTGAACAGAAAAAAGCCAAAATGCTGGCGCCTCGAAGGACTTTTGATCACGCCATCAACCTTAAAGAAGGGGCCGAACCCCCATGGGGTCCGATTTATCCAATGTCGGCACACCAGTTGAATGAGCTGGATAAGTACCTCAAGAAAATGATGGCTGAGGGAAAAATTGCCGATAGCGAATCCCCTTATGGCGCTCCAATCCTCTTCGTTCCAAAACCAGATGGAAGTCTACGACTCTGCTTAGACTATAGGAACCTCAACAAATTGACGATCCTGAATAAATACCCCCTGCCACTCATGGACGAACTCCGAGACCGCGTTGCTGGAGCAAAAGTATTCACCAAACTTGACCTAAAAGACGGATATCATCTTATTCGAATGAGGAAAGGGGATGAGCATAAAACAGCCTTTCGTACACGATACGGTCAGTACGAGTACAAAGTTATGCCTTTCGGGCTGGTAAACGCTCCCGCAACGTTTCAGACAATGATGAACAAAATCCTAAGGGAATTCTTGGACCACGGAGTAGTCGTGTATCTAGACGATATCCTAATATACTCCGGAAATATGGACGACCACATTAAGCTAGTCCAAGAGGTCCTAGACCGACTCGAACAGCACGACTTGGCAGTCTCGCTGAAAAAGTCGGTGTTCCACCAAGATGAGGTCGAATTCTTGGGATACATTGTCAGGACGAGCGGAGTCACCATGAGTGATAGAAAAGTGGAGAGCGTCCAAAAATGGGCCCACCCGAGATCGGTTAAAGAAGTCCAAATTTTCATTGGATTCGCAAACTTCTATCGACGATTCATCAAGGATTTCTCGAAAGTCTGCAAACCAATAACCGAGACATTGAAGGGGAACCCAAAAGATTTTCACTGGGGAAGAGAGCAGGAGGAAGCGTTTGAGGAATTGAAAAGGAGGTTTACAACGGCACTGATTTTATCGCATTTCTACCTAGGAAGGAAAACGGTGGTTGAGACGGCCGCAAGGGACATCGCGCTCGGATGTGTACTGTCTCAATATCAAGGCAGAAGGCTTCACCCAGTGGCTTTCCATTCTTGAAAACTAAACAGCGCCGAAAGAAATTACGAGATACATGACAAGGAATTACTCGCAATAATGGAGGCGTACAAAGAATGGAAAAAATATCTTTGGGGTGAAGAAGAACCCGTGACGGTATCCACCGACCACCAAAACCTACAGTCCTTTTTAACCAAAAAAGTCTGGAACCAGCGACAGATTCGATGGGCACAGGAGTTGACGAATTACAACTTTAAAATAGTCTATCGACCGGGAAGTAGGGGCGGGAAACCCGATGCGTTAAGTAGACGGCCGGAGTACCGTCCTGAGGAGGGAGCTCGTCACAGTGAACAGTCGATTTTGAAACTGGAACATTTTCAAATTTCCGTGATTCATCAAAAACGAAACGCAGAGACAGCCCTGGTCCCAGAAAAACGCGTGGCTACAAGCCTCAGGATAATGAAACTTTCAGATAAGGCTATAATCCCGAAGAAAGGATCACGGTTTGCGGCAGGTCATGACATCTACGCCTTGACAGACGGCCTGGTACCGGCAAAAGGACAGACAATGGTGGAAACGGGTATTGCGATAGGTTTGCCAGAAGGAACCTACGGAAGGCTAGCCGCAAGAAGTGGTATGGCTAGCAAGATGGGAATAGCAGTGGGCGGTGGTGTAATAGATTCAGAGTACACCGGAGAAGTCAAGGTCATACTTCGAAATCATGGCGAAGCGGACTGCGTGTTTAAAGCAGGAGATCGGATAGCACAACTCATAGTTGAGAAAGTTGCCAATGCCGACGCCATGGAAGTAGACGATCTGGGGACAACCGAGCGAGGCAAGGCGGGCTTTGGGTCAAGTGATCTGAACCCCAAGCGATCGATTACGGCTAAAGAAGAAGGGGTCAAAATATGTTTCCTTCACGCAGACTCAACTAGTAACGAATTCTTTAGCGCGGCGGACATCAACCATCACCCTCGGTTGACAAGAGAAAGAGAAATGTTATCAAGCGCTCACGTCAATGCAGCCCTGACGCGAACAATGAACGATTCATTTCTGGACAAGATTAGGATGGCGGGTAAGGAGGATGAGAAGTGGCAGGACCGAGGCCCTGAACTGGTCATGTTAAGAGAAAACGGGGAAAAGATGCCGGACGAATGGATAGAAAAGGACGGGTTACTATATTACCAAAATCGTTTGTACATCCCCGAGGACGAAGCCCTTCAAACGGAGATAGCCCAAGGCTGTCACGACTCATTAGTAGCAGTGCACTTCGGACAGGAGAAAACGATCGAGATAGTAACAAGGGACTTTTACTGGAAAAAACTTGCAGATTGGATCAGAGACTACGTACGATCCTGCGACGAATGTCAACACAGTAAATCCCCACGACATGCTAAGTACGGATTACTTGAACCTTTAGAAGTAACTTATGCCGCCTGGTCCTCCTTTTCCATGGACTTCATCACCCAACTACCGGAATGGCAGGGTAAGACCCAGATCATGGTAGTAGTAGACCGGTTCACGAAGATGGCTTATTTTATCGGCCTCCACGAAAAAGCGACCGCAAAAGACGTTGCGGATACCTTCCTTCGGGAAGTATGGAAACTTCACGGATTGCCAACCGAAATTATATCGGACATGGACGCAAAGTTTTCCGGCAAATTCTGGGAATCATTGTGCAAGATGCTAGGACTAAAGAGGCGCATGTCAACGGCTTACCACCCTCAAACTGACGGACAAACGGAAAGGACGAACCAAGTGCTGGAAGGTTACTTACGAACATTTGTCAACTACGATCAGGACGATTGGTACCAACTATTGCCGTTAGCAGAACACGCCTACAACAACTCGGCAACCAACGCACACAAAATGACCCCATTCTTCGCCAACTACGGTTTTCACCCACAGATGGAGTGGATGAAGAAGAGAGAAGCTCATAAGCCTGGGGCGGCAATGTATATTCACTGGATGGAGGACATACACCAACAGGCAAAACAAACCCTAGAAAACACACGGGAATCGATGAAGAAATATTATGACCGAAAAGGGACAGCAAAACCCAACATCGAGGTCGGCGACTTGGTAATGTTGCATGCAAAAAACATACGTACCAAATGACCATCGAAGAAGTTGAGTCCAAAGCTGTATGGCTCGTTCAAAGTCTTAGAAAAGAAAGGAAGTCGGGCATACAGGCTAGAAATATCGCCTAGGTGGAAAATTGATCCCGTGTTCCACGTTTCGCTGTTGGAACCCTACCAAGCCTCGAAATGACCGAATCGCGAACAACCCCCACGAGACCCCGAAGACATCAAGGGAGATTTAGAGTGGGAGGTAGAAAGGATCGTCAAGAGTAAGATCATTTCCTACACGTGAAAGGTTCGAGGAAGGAACAAACCCATGAAAGAGCTTCCGTATTTGGTAAAGTGGAAAGGCTGCGCGGAGGATGAGAATACTTGGGAGCCACCCGAAGGTATGATGAACGCGCAGGAAGAGGTGGAAAGGTTTCATAGAGAGAACGCGGAGATGCCGGGCCGAGGCGAGGTCGAGTGACATAAGAAAGGATTTCCATCGGTGGACAAGCAAACGCCGGTGGTTTTTACCCCTACTAGGTACAGCTCGAAATAAGATGAAAAGATTGTATAATAGACATAGAGTATTCGGGACGAACACTTTGAAGAGGGGAGCTCGTGTTAGGCGCACGGACTCCCCGTAAGGATATACAGGGCAAGGTTACCCTACCTTGGCGTATACGAACTTCGAAGGAAAAAGATAACACCCCCCTCCAGCCCCGGCGTTGGGACGGCGCGTCATCACTGGCCCCCTGGGTAGTTGCGTCCCAACACCAAAGACCACTATCAAGGGAACACATCTTATAACACCGTATAGGTCCCGGCCGTCCGTCCGACCGGATCCTGTTCACAGTGTATATGAGGGGAGAACCTCGGGCACCTTATGCAGGTGGAAGCAGGTGAATCGGACGACGGCGCATAAGGTTACAGACACTTGAAGACAGGCAGTCGGAAGAGTGGGTCGAAGGTAACAGGACGTTTCGCACGAAAGTTAGTCCCCTCGTACCTACAAAGTCGTGTAGAGTATGAAGGCGGTAACTATGCCCAGTAAGTGGATCGGGTGAATCCACAGAGGACAAGTTGGTAAAAGATGGAGTCCGAGGGAAAATGCCTATAGGTACGATCCCGAGGACAAGTCGTGTAATGCCGGAAGACAAGAATACGAGATGCAGTTGCATACCGAATTCTCGACGGAACCAACCAAAGAAGAATGGCCATCTTCTGTCCAGCGAGTTAGACTACCTTCGACGAGCACGAGGGCAAGATAATTCGTAACCACTGTTGTCAACGGATAAACGGATGAGCTGACACCTGACGTGGTCTCCACACCATCAGGAATAATGGAAGCCCAGACCGATAAGTTGGCTATGGGAGCAAGAGGTGTGGGAGAGAGTTTTCAGGGTCTACGAGTGTTCGCACTCAGGTACTATTGGCAGAATTGACGGCAAGGTACTTAGTTAGTATAGAGTTAGCATGTATACCGCGATTGCTCATACGCGGAATATAAATATCGAAACATCTTCGCGGCTATTAGACACAACAAGCACGGAGAAGAGATCTTATCAATATAATAAGTTATTCTACACTTTTATATCGTTACCAATACCTCGACGATCTATATCGAAGCAAACCATGATATCTAGCCTACATTACTGGTGTCTTCTTAACGAGTTCTCCGATATAATCACGATTAAGGTCCTAGCTGTCGGAATACCTCACGCCGAAGCTACCACCTAACATTGATGATGAAACCTTTGCATTGTGAAAGCTCCATGTCACGTGGAGGATTGTTACTGCGCCTGCGGTGTGTCAGCTCTTGAAGCCTCCTCACACCAACTTTGATTCCAAGTGTCAACATTCTGAATATCTGGCAGCCCACTACCAACGGTCTGTACCTCCTGCCGAGGAGTTCCCATATTACAGGAGTGGTGGTTCACCAGAGTACCAGTCGAGTTTGTGACTAGGATGCGCCATCCTTTATTGTCGACTTATCCCTCCTTTGATGCTGTCCCTTGCGAGGAATCCAGTCTACCTTCGCATTCGAGTTGGTCTAGCTCCCCCGCAGGGACCCCATCCGACACAATTCGTCATAACATGACCTTTGAGTAGCATAGAGGCGCCCCTGGGTTCTATGTGCCTAGCGGTTGTACCAGGAGAGAAAGTCAGGTTGCCCTGGATTTTGACCCCCCTTTGGGTATCCTGCAACTAAAGGTTTTGTTCTGACGTATGTTTGTCTTCTCTTTCTATGTAGTCTTGTCGATCGCTTGCTTCGCTTGCTTCGCTTGAGACTTTGGATTGTTCCCGTGGTGAGCACGGACTACCCATTGTGTTAGGCGCATGGAATCACTATCAGGATGTACAGGGCAAAGTTACCCTACCTTGACACGCACAAACTTCGAACGAAAGCGATAACACCCCCCTCCAACCCCGGCGTTGGCACAGCGGATCATCATTGGCCGCCTGGTAGTGGCGTCCCAACACCAAGGACCAGTCTCAATGGAACACATCTTATAACACCGTATACGTTGCGGCCATTCTTCCGACCGGATCCCGTTCCCAGGATAGATGGGGGATGGACTTCGGGCACCTTATGACTGTGCAGGCAGGTCGATCGGCTCGCGGCGCATAAGGTTAGAGAGACTTGAAGACAGAGCGTGGAAGTAGTGGGATGATGGTAACGGGACGTTTCGCATGAAAGCTAGTCCACTCGTACCTACAGAGACATGTAGAGTATGAAGAAGGTAAGTATGCTCAGCAAGTGGATCAGGTGCATCCACAAAGGACAGGGTGGGCCAAGATGCTGTCCGCAGGGAAAAACCCATAGGTACGATCCTGAGGACAAGTCGTGTAATGCCGAAAGACGAGAATAGGACAGGGGGTTCAATGTCGAATTCTCGACGGAACCAACCACAGGAGATTCGCCATCCTCTGTCCAGCAAGTTAGACTACCCGCGGTGAGCACGGGGGCAAGATCATTCGTAACCATCGTTGTCAACTGATAAGCGGATAAGCTGACACCTGACGTGGCCTCCACACCATCAGGAAGAACGGAAGCGCAGACCGATAAGTTGGCTATGCGAGCAGATGGTGTGGTAGGGAGTTTTCAGGGTCTACGAGTGTTCGCACTTGTGTGAAGTTGGCAGAATTGCAGGCAAGATTCTTGGTTATTATCGAGACAGCATGTAGACCACGATTGCTCAGACACAGAATATAAATATCCAACCATCTTCGCTGCTATCAAAAACAACAACCACTGAGAAAAGATCTTATCAATATAATAAGTTTCTACTTTTTGTCGTTACCAATATTTCGCCTATCTCCATTGCAGTACAACCATTATATCTAGCCTACATTGCTCGTGTCCTCTTAACGAGTTCTCGGATATAACAACGACTCACGTCCTAGCTGTCGGATTACCAAACACTAAAGCTACCACCTAACCATATATTGATACTTCTCATCGTTACCGAGACGACTGTTTGGCAACGAGACTTATACTCCAAAACCCGATACCCTTTTCAAACCAAGACCATTGAGGACTACCTCAATAGACCAAGCCCTCAGCTCTACCAAAGAACTTGAACTAGGAACACTAGAGCCCTACCACAAATCCTCCATCTGCACGATAAACCCAGAAAGCATTGTCACAGTCGAAGATATCACCGCACTACACAGATACAAATACGGCGAAAACATCATCTCTAATACCCCCTTAGAGAAACGCAACTCGATTTGGTACACCCAGTACCCACCCAAAAAAGGAAACTCGAGTCAGAACTTCGAGATACCAGTAGTGTGGGGAGGAGACAAGACATAGGTTTCGTATTCTGAACGCGTAAGAATGGCTCCTGACCCAAAAGTGCCCGAGGCCATGGAATGGCAACAAGAAGAGGCAGTAGAAGGAGGACAAGACGACTTGTCCCAGGACATAGCAGCGAGTGTGGAAACCAATAGCACACGATTAGTCCGGTCACACTCTGGTGGTCCCACACCTAGGTCCCCAAGCCTCTTGATAGGCTTTATTGTCAAGCAACAGAGCAGGTGACCGCGAGGCTCAAAAAGCACTGCCCCCACCCGCGATCCTGTCATGACAGGGCGGATTGAACGCTCAGACAGAATTCTAGCCTGATTCCACCCATATCTCAAAGAACGCAGAGACGCACGAAATCTGTGATTCAGCTCCATACCAACCGAAGTGCTACTCATGGCCCAGGAACTGGTAAAAGTCAAATTGCAGTTAAAATCTGGTGCCCACATTCTCGATCTGGAACTTTACCGAATTGACGATCATGTGCGCATTATAGACCAAGAATCACAGAAGCTCCATGAAGGTTTCGCTTCCACTGTAGCTGGAAGGCTGGGAGAAACTCACAAGAGACAAGCCAGGCATGAGGCTGTCACATCCCAGCTCCATTAGACAGTACCGGGAACGGAAGCCTAGTCCATACACCGGTACCTACTCCTAGACCTAGTGATTGTCCAGATCAACGAGCAGCACATGCTAGAGCTAGAAAATCATGAGATAAGTCTTAATCTCATGAGACAAGAGATGTTAGCGCACCACGAAGCGCAACAGGCCCGAGATGGTAAGATCTCAGAGCTAAACTTCATGGTGCAGACCTTGATGAGACAGGTCAAAAGAAAAGGCAAGGCGTCAGACCCGATGCCAGAGGCCATGGGAGCCGGAGGCGGAAAACCAGCGCCCCCACCACGAAGAAGGGCGGCAGGGGCTCCGGGCGGTGGCGGAGGCGGCGACTCGGATGATGAAGGAGAAGGATCTGGGAGGAGACCAGAGGAGAGCAGGAAAGGAAGACGGGCGGAGAGACCGCCACTTCCATAGTCACCACCGGAGCAATAAAAAGTCACAAGGGAAGAAAGCGGTCGACGAGACTACAGTGAAAGTGAAGACAACCATTGATCAGAATGGGATTTGTGTTGAAGGACACGCAAAGTGGGGTCGAAATCCATTGCAACCTGACTTTCTCTCCAGGTACCACAGCCAGGCAAATAGAAGCCATAGGCATCTCTATGCTGCAAAAGGTTCAGGCCTGACGAATGCTCGCAGAGGGGGTCTCGGGAGTGAGACCAAACCTGAAGGCGAAGGTATGGTGGACTCCAGGCAGGGGACAGCCACACATGAGGGATAAGTCGACGATAAAGGGACGTGCACCCTAGTCGCGAACTCGACGGGTACTCAAGTGAACCACCACTCCTGTAATATGGGAACTCCTCGGCAGGGGGTGAAGACCACTAGTAGTGGGCTGCCCGATATTCAAAACATCGACACTTATTGTAAAAGGTTTGTCTGAGGAGGCTTCAAGAGCCGAAACTGCGCAGGCGCGGAAACAAACCCCCACAGTACATGAAACCGCTGTAATGAAAAGATTTCATCAAAGCCCGAGCGAATGGTCAAGACCCATTGAAAAACCTAAAAATTATGCCTGCCCTGAGGGGAAGGCATTTATTGAAGTAAAAGGGCGGAAGTACCCGATAAACGTACTTTTAGATTCTTGTTCAAACATTTTTCTCATGAACCGAGATAATGCACGACGGCTTGAAATCCCAACCGAAGCTTGGGATTCAGGGTTAAAAATCACCACCTTCGATGGCGAAACCGCACCTACAGGAGGAATATTCTAAACCCCCCCTAATCTATTGGAAATCGGTACCCACGGTCACCGAAGCATGATATCCTGCGAAATAGGGAACGCAGGAAGATATGATTTAATCATACCCTTTGGGTGGTGGCACAACGAACACGCCCTCAAATATATTGCGGACTCAAGTAAATGGGTCTTTGAAGAATCAAAATGCCACCATCACATGGAAGATGAGGCTGTGGCGGATTTGTTTGAGTGGGATGAAACTGTGGCTTACGACAAAGAAGCACAGTATGTAGGATGGAGCGAATGCGATGAGGACGGGGGGGTACAGTTGGAGACCCTGCCAAAACTGTACTCGCAGTATAAGGAACTCTTTGAAGAGATGAACGCGAAGATGTTGGCACCTAGAAGGACTTTCGATCAGGCCATAAATCACAAAGATGGGGCTGGACCCCTGTGGGGCCTAATTTACCCGATGTCGGCACACAAGTTGAACGAACTGGACAAATACCTGAAGAAAATGTTGGCAGAGGGCAAAGTAGCAGAGAGCGAATACCCTTAATGCGCTCCACTCCTTTTCGTTCTGAAACTGGATGGAAGTCTACGATTGTGCGTAGACTACAGAAACATCAATACATTGACCAGCCTAAACATGTACCCACTACCACTCATGGATGAACTCTGGGATCGCGTTGCAGGCGCAAAGGTTTTCACAAAGCCCAACCTAAAAGATGGATATCATCTTATTCGAATGAGAAAAGGCGATGAATATAAGGCAGCCTTTCGTACGAGATACGGACAGTATGAATATAAGGTCATGCCTTTCGGGCTCGTTAACGCTCCCGCAACGTTTCAGACAATGATGAACAAAATCCTAAGGGAATTCTTGGACCACGGAGTAGTCATCTACCTGGACGATATCCGGATATCTCGGAAAATATGGACGACAATATCAAACTAGTCCAAAAAGTCCTCGACTGGCTCGAACAATACGACTTGGCAGTCTCGTTGAAAAAGTCAGTGTTCCACCAGGAGCAAGCCGAATTCCTAGAATACATTGTCAAGACCAGTGGCGTCACCATGAGTGATACAAAAGTGAAAACTGTTCAAAACCGGGCTCCTCCGAGGTCCGTTAAAGAAGTCCAAATCTTCATTGGATTCGCAAACTTTTATCGACAAATCATCAAACATTTTTCCACAGTTTGCAAGGCAATAACAGAAACGTTAAAAGGGAGCCTAAAGGATTTTCACTGGAGAAGAGATCAGGAAGAGGCGTTTGAGGAGTTGAACAAGAGCTTTGCAACGGTACCAATTTTATCGCATCTTTACCCAGGATGCAAAACCGTAGTGGAGACAGACGCTAGCCACTTCGCGCTTGGATGCGTACTATGATGATGCCAGTACCAAGGCAGACAGCTTCACCCAGTGGCATTCCATTCGCGAAAATTAACCAGCATTGAACGAAATTATGAGATACATGACAAAGAACTACTCGCAATAATGGAAGCCTTCAAAGAATGGAAATGATACCTCTGGGGTGAAAAATAACCTGTGACGGTATACACCAGCCTCTAAAATCTACAGTCCTTCGTGACCAAAAAGGTCTAGAACCAGAGGCAAATCCGATCGGCACAGGAGTTAACAAACGATAACTTCAAAATAGTTTACCTACCGGGAAACCGGGGCGGAAACCCCGACGCATTAAGTAGACGGCTGGAGTACCGTCCTGAAGAGAGATCTCGTCACACGGAACAATCAATTTTGAAAAGAGAACACTTGCAAATTTCTGTAGTTCATCAAACATGAAGGGCGGAGACGGCCCTTCCCCCAGAAAGACGCGAATCTGCAAACCTTCCAATAATGACACTTTTGGACAAGGGTATAATCCCTACAAAAGGATCACGGTTTGCGGCCTGTCATGAAATTTATGCCCTGACAGACGGACTCGTACCAGCCAAAGGACCGACAATAGTGGGAATGGGTATTGCGATAGGATTTCCAGAGGGAACCTACGGGAGGCCAGCCGCAAGAAGTGGTATGGCTAGAAAGATGGGAATAGCAGTGGGCGGTGGTGTAATAGATGCGGATTACACTGGAGAAGTCAAGTTAATCCTTTGAAATTATTGCAAAGCGGGCTCCTTGTTTAAAGCAGGGGATCTGATAGCACAACTCATAATAGAACTAATTGCCAATGCCGACACCATTGAAGTAGAAGATCTAGGACCAACCCTGGTGGAAAATTGGGTTTCAGGTCAAGTGACCTAAACCCCAAGCGATCCATCTCAGCTAAAGAGGAAGATGTCAAAATATGTTTCCTTCAAGTAGACACAAGCAACAACGAATTCGTTAGCGCCGCTGACATTGTCTATCACCCTCGGTTAATGAGAGAAAGGGAAATGTTATCAAGCGCTCACATCGACGCAGCCATGATGCGAGCAAGGAATGATTCATTCGTAGTTCAAATAAGAGGGGCTGGAAAGTAAGATGGAAGAAGTGGCAGGAACGAGGCGGTGAACTGGTCAGGCTGAGAGAGAGCAGAACGAAAATGCCCGACGAATGGATGGACAAGGATGGGTTACGATATTACAAGCATCGATGCTATATCCCTGAAGACGAATCCCTACAGACAGAAATGGCCCAAGGAGGTCACGACTGGTTACTAGCTGGACACTTCGGACAGGAAAAGACAATTGAGATAGTAACAAGGGATTTCAAGCGGAAAGGACTCGCAGATTCGATGAGAGATTATGTACGATCCTGTGACAAATGGCAACAGAGTAAATCCCCGCGGCATGCCAAGTATGGATTACATCAACCTTTAGAAGTACCTTATGCTGCCTGGGGCTCCATTTGGACGGGGTTCATCACCCAACTACCAGAATCACAGGGGAAGACCCAAATCATGGTAGTAGTTGACCAGTTCACAAAGATGGGACATTTTATTGGCCTCCACGAAAGGGCAATCACAAAAGATGTTGCGGACACCTTCCTTCGGGAAGTTTGGATCTTCAGGGATTGCCGAACGGGATTTCATCGGACATGCGGGCGAAGTTTTCCGGCGAATTTCCGGAATCATTGTGCAAGATGCTAGGGGTTAAACGACGGATATCAATGGCATACAATCCTCAGACAGACAGCAAACGGAGAGAACCAACCAAGTCCTGGATGGTTACTTACGAACATTTGTCAAATACCATCAGAACGACTGGAACCAGCTGTTGCCATTAGCTGAACATGCCTACAATAACTCAGCAACGAACGCACACAAAATGACCCCATTCTTCGCCAACTCCGGTTTCCACCCGCAAACGGAGTGGATGAAAGAAAGGAAAGCTCCTAACCCTGGGGCGACAATGTATGCTCACTGGATGCAAGACATCCATCAACAGGTAAGACAAACCTATCAGAATACACGGGAATCGATGAAGAAATATTATGACCGCAAGGCAACGAACCAAGCGGACATCCCACTCAGCGACTTGGTAATGTTGAACGCGAAAAACATCGGCACCAAACGACTGTCGAAAAAGTTCAGTCTCAAACTGTATGGCAACTTCAAGGTCCTAGAAAGGCAACGAAGCCGGGGATACAAGCCAGAAATATCTCCCAGGGGGAAAATTCATCCTGTATTCCATGTTTCCCTGTTGGAAGCCTATGGAGCCTCAAACCGACCAAATCAGGACCAACCCCCACGAGATCCCAAAGAGAGTGAGGCAGAGCTAGAGTCGGAGGTAGAACGAATCGTAAAAAGCTAGATTATTTTTTATAAACGAAAGGTTTGTGGAAGTAATAAATCGAGGAAAGGGCTTCAGTACTTTGTGAAATGGAAAGGCACGGTGGAGGATGAGGATACATGGGAGCCACCCAATGGTATGAAGAACGCGGGGGAAGAGGTGGAAAGGTTTGAGAGAGAAAACCCGGATATGCCGAGCCGGGAAGACGTTGAGTAATATAACAAAGGTTTTCCACCAGTGGACAAGGAAACGCCGGTGGTTTTTCCCCTACTATGTGGAGCTAGAAACAGAAGATAGATTGTATAATAAAGTATAGAGTATGCGGGACGAACACTGGTGGGATGCCATCACCGACTACCCTGCACGTTCTTCGATTTGAGGCAGCCCCTGCAATACCCGTGCACCGTCCCTGCTGGTACCCTGATGACTTATAAAATCCCGTCATCCACAAAAGCCCATGCTGGCAAGGGGGCCTTTGTACCGCTCGTCATGAGCTTTCTCCCTGGCCATCAACGGCCACAGTGGCTACCTGGGGGCATTGCTTTGGTCCAACTGAGGCCTGTTGTTTAGGCTTTGAAGGCCCTCAGTATATACCCGATCCTTGTACTCCCTTTCGACAGTACTTCTAAGCCTGGTTTTTCATTCCGCACTGTCTGGATCCTTTGTCTTTCTTTTGTCTATGTATAACTTTTTAATCGCCGCCCTTGTGGGCGGGGGCCCAGACAGCATGTCTAACCTCCCCCGTCCGTGCAACCGACCCTTCTTTCTTCACCTTCCTTTCGCCAGCCTTGAGCACCTTATAATCCACCTTTTCTTTCCCTGAGGAGCGCTGTTTTACTAGCTTTGCGGCTATGGCTCGCCTGGAATCCTCGAATTTACCTTTTTCGCTTCTTGTCACACCAGAGGGACCACACCCTGGAACCCTTTTCAGTTCATTGAAGTCTTCCACCGCATGGGTAACGGTCCTGACTGCATGCACCCATTACCCATCAGCGACATACTCTGGTAATGAGATTCTTAGTAATACAGCCTCAGGGATTTGGCCTTCAATCATCTTCCTCCAGGCTATCCCCGTGACTCTTGGCTTGATGTTCAGATTTTCGATTTCCCGCAAGATGTTACCTACATCATAGTGGTATTTAACGAATCCCATGTCTCTCCGGGAGTATTCGGCCTCATCGGTAGGACTGAAACCCCGCAAGCCCTGTTCCGCAAAGACCTGCCAGAACTCTTATCCCGCTTGCTTGGTGTAACCAAAGTCTATGGTCATTTGTCCGCGGTTGGTTAGCTCAACCCGTGCGACATCTTTCCCTTTCATCCAGCTCCGGGCGTAACGGATTTCTTGCGCCTCATCTTCCCACTGCCAACTGTTTTGGCCGAAAATGTCCCTGCATGTCCGTAGCCACATGCGTATATGTTGGGGTTTTTCATTTCTGAACAAGGCAGGGTGTTCCGCTGGGACTTGTGTGCGGCATCCTAGGGCGTCGCCCCTGATTCGGGACAGGATGTCGAACCGTTCGTTGTCCATCAGGAAAAAGTAATCCTGCGTCTGAGACGCGGACGCCACGTCCGGACGCATCCGACCTCGTTTTTCCGTCCTCTGTGTCCCCAGCGTCCAGACGCTATTGCCAACGCCGATTGCGTCCTGACGTGACATCGGACCTTACCCACATGCCGCCGCCACCGCACATGTCCTGCTCTTCTCCCACCCCATATCTCACGCCCTGACGTCTCTTTTCCTGCCTCCCATCTCCGCAGCATCCCGACGCGTCCCCAAGGTACCGCCTTTTCCTTCTGCTTCTGGGCCTGCTTATAACAACTTGCCGCCGATATCACCCTAGTCATTCCTGCCGGTGTGCCTCCTACAACTACTATAGTGCCTAATTTCTTTGTTTCTAGATGTTTCTATTCCTCTATGTCTATATCTCTATTATATACTTGTCTATTATACACGTTTATCGTCTAGTCGTGATCATGACGCTACATCTCCGTCAGGGAGCGATGTAGCCCTCATCTAGGCTACGTCATGCCCCGAGTTTATTTTATTATACAAGCCCCCTCTGTGATCCTAATTGATCTCGTTAAACATGCGTAAATCGATCTGACTGTTGACAAGCCAGCGCCGCTCTGTCTCCCGTATCAGATGCCCCAGGCCTATGATCGTCCTGATATCCACAATTGTGAGCTCTCGGGTAACGTCTCTGAGCTGAACGGTTACAAGACCGTGTACGTCCGACGGTCGTCCGGAGTCTACCAGGCTCATGAATTGAACCCCGCAAGGCGATAGACCGTATCCTGCTGCATATAGCCCGACGGGATTTTGAACAGAGCTATGAGCCTTGCCGGGAGACGACCCTTGAGCGCACCATACATATCCTCCCCACCAGCCTGTATCCAAACGCAATGGTTCCGACAGGTCTAGTTACAGAAGAGTCGAGCACCCGTGCACCGGGCCCTGTGTATGTCGTAAACACCTTGCTCCTGGAACCCAAGAACCGGGATCTCCAGTTGCGTCAGTAGTTCCACCGGCAAAGCGCGAAGTATCGCCGGATGTTCCGGCAGTCCGGGCTCAGGCGGCAGGCTCATTCGGCTATATCGTATCAATTCTCGACAAATTGTCTCCGGGGATATATCGCATGCTCTGCCAAAATCAACGACGTCGTGGATATTATCACGACGTCTGTTCAGAATCCTCCGATGGGCTGGTCGGGTTGGCGCAGGCCTGGTCTTCTCTAAATGTTCTACTACCTCAGTTGGTAAATCAGCTCCGGGACGTTGAAGGAATAGCAAGTTCAAAATTCTCATGCGGATCGCATATTGTCGACCGTAGCTGCTTAGTATCTGTCGTGCTGCGTCGATTTTATTTGAGCGTGGCCATCCATCCTTGGTTTGCTCCTTATGTGCAAGCTCTGGATATTCGGTAGAATAGATCGGAATATTGCCGAAGATGTAGATCTGATCGCGAAAGTCACTTATTAGATGCATCTTAACAAACTTGAAATTAGATTCGGAATGTATCAATTCCATACGTTGGTCGTTGTCTTCTTCACGATCGTCGCCACGGATCCGGCGCGGTTGGGATGGGGGCACGCGCTCGCTCATCTGGGCTCTCCGAGGACGCAGCTCCTTGCGCAACTCATCAGCATTCTCTTGCGTCCGTTTGGATATGCGAAACGCCAAGAAGATGGCCTTCGGGTTGGGGAACAGCGTCGCATATTCTTCCATATAAGATATAGTCTCGGGTGTGTGACTTCGGTATTGAGCCATCATGGTGAAGTCACGCAGTGACCTGACACAGGTGAGCGCATGTCTGAAGGGTTGCACCTGCGTACTATCAGGCTGTCTCAACGCCACAGCGAGAACTCCCAACAAACAATGTCCGAGATTCCTCATCTCTTTTCCTTGCCACTGCGTAACCTCCCTGTAGGCCTTTTTGGGGACAAAGAATCCCGGGTAAGGGGGCAAAGCTTTCCAGGGGTCGTCGAAGGCCTGCTGTGGCGCATATTTTTTGAGAAATCCCTGAATGCAGTCCGTCATATGCTAGAAGAGTGCATCAGCAAAAAAAGCTTTTTCTCCGGACGGACAGAGCCCGCTTCCGGACGAATAGCGTCCGCTCTTTGCGTCCGGTCCTCCTGGATCTCACGTGCCTTCTTTGCCTTTCATTTCATGCGTCTGGTGCACCCGGACGCCCCACTTTCCCTCCACAGAGTCCGACGCGCTTGTTGCGGCCCCACCCCCGCCTCGTTCCTCCCCCTTGTATCCGCCCCCTTATGCACTCATCTACTGGCCTCCTGCCTAGTCCTTGCCGTTTCGCAGGTCGGGCAACCATCTCTGCTACCCTCACACCTCGGGCGAGCTAGATCGGTCCGCTTCCATCCGCTTCCGTCCGCTGCCATCCTACGTCGCTGTTTTCTTAGTCTACACGCTACTGTCATTTCCATAATTTTCTTACTGTTCACAAGACGCCCGGCGCGGCTGCCATGCAGACCCCCTACTTTGGTTGGCTGCCCTTCCCACAGGAGAGCATAGTTTCGCATTAATCATCCGCAGAACTCAGGCGGCCGATGTTAGGTGGTAGCTTCGGCGTGAGGTATTCCGACAGCTAGGACCTTAATCGTAATTATGTCGGAGAACTCGTTAAGAAGACACGAGTAATGTAGGCTAGATATAATAACTTGTTTCGATATAGATCGTCGAAGTATTGGTAACGATATAAAAGTGTAGAATAACTTATTATATTGATAGGATCTCTTCTCCGTGCTTGTTGTTTTTAATAGCCGCGAAGATGCTTCGATATTTATGTTCCACGTCTGAGCAATCGCGGTATACATGCTAACTCTATACTAACAAAGTACCTTGCCCGCAACTCTGCGGACTTCTCCTGAGTGCGAACACTCGTAGACCCTGAAAACTCTTTACCACACCTTTTGCTCCCATGGTCAACTTATCGGTCTGCGCTTCTATTATTCCTGAGGGTGTGGAGACCACGTCAGGTGTCCGCTCATCCGTTTATCCGTTGACAACAGTGGTTACGAATTATCTTGCCCTCGTGCTCGTCGAAGGTAGTCTAACTCGCTGGACCGAAGATGGCCATTCTTCTTTGGTTGGTTCTGTCGAGAATTCGGTATGCAACTGCATCTCGTATTCTTGTCTTCCGGCATTACACGACTTGTCCTTGGGATCGTACCTATAGGCATTTTCCCTCGGACTCCATCTTTTACCAACTTGTCCTTTGTGGATTCACCCGATCCACTTACTGGGCATAGTTACCGCCTTCATACTCTACACGACTTTGTAGATACGAGGGGACTAACTTTCGTGCAAAACGTCCTGTTACTTTCGACCCGCTCTTCCGACTGCCTGTCTTCAAGTGTCTGTAACCTTATCCGCCGTCGCCCAATGTACCTGCCTCCACTTGCATAAGGTGCCCGAAGGTCTCCCCTCATATATCCTGCGAACAGGATCCGGTCGGACGGACGGCCGCGACGTATACGGTGTTATAAGATGTGTTCCATTGATAGTGGTCTTTGGTGTCGGGACGCAACTACCCAGGCGGCCAGTGATGACACACCGTCCCAACGCCTGGGCTGGAGGGGGGTGTTATCTTTTTCCTTCGAAGTTGGTATGCGTCAAGGTAGGGTAACTTTGCCCTGTAAATCCTTACGGGGAGTCCGTGCGCCTAACACGAGCTCCCCTCTTCGAAGTGTTCGTCCCGAATACTCTATGTCTATTTTATACAATTTATCTTCCATCTCGAGCTCTTCATAGTAGGGGTAAACACCACCAGCGTTTACTTGTCCACTGATGGAAAACCTTTCTTATGTTACTCGACCTCTCTCGGGCCTGGCATTTCCGGGTTCTCTCTATGAAACCTTTCCACCTCTTCCTGCGCGTTCATCATACCTTCGGGTGGCTCCCAAGTATTCTCCTCCTCCGCGCAGCCTTTCCACTTCACAAAATACCGAAGCTCTTTCATGGGTTTGTTCCTTCCTCGAACCTTTCGCGTGTAGGAAATGATCTCACTCTTGACGATCCTTTCTACCTCCCTCTCTAAATCTCCCTCAATTTCTTCGGGGTCCCTTGGGGGTTGTTCGCGATTTGGTCGGTTCGAGGCTCGGCAGGGTTCCAAGAGCGAAACGTGAAACACGGGATGAATTTTCCACCTAGGCGATATTTCTAGCCTGTATGCCCGACTTCCTTTCTTCTCTAAGACTTTGAACTGGCCATACAGCTTTGGGCTCAACTTCTTCGATGGTCGTTTGGTACGTATGTTTTTCGCATTCAACATTACCAAGTCGCCGACCTCGATGTTGGGTTGTGTTGTCGCCTTTCGGTCATAATATTTCTTCATCGATTCCTCTGTGTTTTCTAGGGTTTGTTTCACCTGTCGATGTATGTCCTGCATCCAGTGAGCATACAATGTCGCACCGGGGTTATGAGCTTCTCTCTCTTTCATCCACTCTGTCTGTGGGTGAAAACCGTAGTTGGCGAAGAAAGGGGTCATCTTGTGTGCGTTGGTAGCCGAGTTGTTATAGGTGTGTTCTGCTAACGGCAACAGTTGGTACCAGTCGTTCTGATCGAAATTGACAAATGTTCGTAAGTAACCTTCCAGCACTTGGTTGGTTCTTTCTGTCTGTCCGTCGGTTTGAGGGTGGTAAGCCGTTGACATGCGCCTCTTGACTCCTAGCATCTTGCACAATGATTCCCAGAATTCGCCGGAAAACTTCGCGTCCTTGTCCAATATGATTTCGGTCGGTAAGCCGTGAAGTTTCCAAACTTCCCGAAGGAAGGTATCCGCAACATCCTTTGCGGTCGCATTCTCGTGGAGGCCGATAAAATGAGCCATCTTGGTGAACCGGTCTACTACTACCATGATCTGGGGCTTGGCCTGTGATTCCGGTAGTTGGGTGATGAAGTCCGTCGATATGGAGGACCAGGCGGCATAAGGTACTTCTAAAGGTTGAACTAATCCGTACTTGGCATGCCGTGGTGATTTACTGTGTTGACATTCGTCGCAGGATCGTACATAGTCTCTGATCCAATCTGCGAGTTTTCTCCAGTAAAAGTCCCTTGTAACTATCTCAATCGTTTTTTCCTGTCTGAAGTGCCCTGCTACTAATGAGTCGTGACAGCCTTGGGCTATCTCCGTTTGTAGGGCTTCGTCCTCAGGGATGTACAAACGATTTTTGTAATATAGTAACCCGTGCTTTGCTATCCATTCGTCCGGCATCCTTTTCCCGCTTTCTCTTAACCTAATCAGTTCACCGCCTAGGTCCTGCCACTTCTCATCTTCCTTTCCTGCCACCCTAATCTTGTTCAGAAATGAATCATTCATTGTTCGCGTCAGGGCTGCATTGACGTGAGGGCTTGATAACATTTCTTTTTCTTTTATTAACCGAGGGTGATAGCCGATATCAGCTGCCCTAAAGAATTCGTTTTTGCTTCTGTCCGCGCGGAGGAAACATATTTTGGTTTTTTCTTCTTTGGCCGTGATGAATCGCTTGGGGTTCACGTCACTAGATCCGAACCCCATTTTTCCTCGCTCGGTTATATCTAAATCGTCTACTTCCATGGCGTCGGCATTGGCCACTTTCTCAACTATGAGTTGTGCTATCCGATCTCCTGCTTTAAATACGCAGTCCGCCTCGCCATGATTTCGAAGTATGACCTTGACCTCCCCAGTGTAATCTGTATCTATTACACCACCGCCCACTGCTATTCCCATCTTGCTAGCCATACCACTTCTTGCGGCTAGCCTTCCGTAGGTTCCTTCCGGCAATCCTATCGCAATACCCGTCTCAACCATTGTCTGTCCATTTACTGGTACCAGGCCGTCTGTCAGGGCGTAGATGTCATGACCAGCCGCAAACCGTGATCCTTTCGTCGTGATTATAGCCTTGTCGGAAAGTTTCATTATCCTGAGGCTTGTGGGTCCGTGTTTTTCTGGAACGACGGGCTGTCTCTGCGTTTCGTTTTTGATGAATTACGGAAATTTGAAAATGTTCCGATTTCAAAATCGATTGTTCCCTGTGACGAGCTCCCTCCTCAGGACGGTACTCCAGCCGTCTACTTAATGCGTCGGGTTTCCCGCCCCTGCTCCCTGGTCGATAGACTATTTTGAAGTTATAGTTGGTCAACTCCTGTGCCCATCGAATCTGCTGCTGGTTCCAGACTTTTTTGGTCAAAAAGGACTGTAGGTTTTGGTGGTCGGTGTATACCGTCACGGGTTCTTCCTCCCCCCAGAGGTGCCTTTTCCATTCCTTGAACGCTTCCATTATTGCGAGTAATTCCTTGTCATGTATCTCGTAATTTCTTTCCGCGCTGTTCAATTTTCGGGAATGAAAAGCCACTGGGTGAAGCCGTCTCCCTTGGTACTGAGACAATAGGCATCCAAGCGCAACGTCGCTTGCGTCCGTCTCAACCACCGTTTTCCTACCTGGGTAAAAATGCGATAGAATCGGTGCCGTTGTAAACCTCTTCTTCAACTCCTCAAACGCCTCTTCCTGCTCTCTTCCCCAGTGAAAATCCTTTGGGTTCCCTTTTAACGTTTCGGTTATTGGCTTGCAAACTTTGGAAAAATCTTTAATCAATCGACGATAAATATTTGCGAATCCAATGAAGATCTGAACTTCTTTAACCGATCTTGGGTGTGCCCAATCTTGAACGCTTTTCACTTTCCTATCACTCATGGTGACTCCGCTTGTCCTGACAATGTATCCTAAGAATTCGACCTCATCTTGGTGGAACACCGACTTTTTCAGTGAGACTGCCAAGTCGTGCTGTACGAGTCGGTGTAGGACTTTTTGGACCAGCTTAATGTGATCGTCCATATTTTCGGAGTATATTAGGATATCGTCTAGATAGACGACTACTCCGTGGTCCAAGAATTCCCTTAGGATTTTGTTCATCATTGTCTGAAAGGTAGCGGGAGCGTTAACGAGCCCGAAAGGCATGACCTTCTATTCGTACTGTCCATATCGTGTACGAAAGGCAGTCTTGTGTTCATCGCCTTTCCTCATTCGAATAAGATGAGATCCATCTTTTAGGTCGAGTTTCGTAAACACTTTTGCTCCTGCAACGCGGTCTCGGAGCTCATCCATCAGTGGTAGGGGGTATTTATTCAGGATCGTTAATTTGTTGAGGTTCCTATAATCTACACACAACCGTAGACTTCCATCAGGTTTCGGAACGAAGAGGATTGGAGCGCCGTAAGGGGATTCGCTATCGGTAATTTTTCCCTCAGTCATCATTTTCTTGAGGTACTTATCCAGCTCGTTCAACTGCTGTGCCGACATTGCATAAATCGGACCCCATGGGGGTTCGGTTCCTTCTTTAAGGTTGATGGCGTGATCGAAAGTCCTTCGAGGCGCCAACATTTTTGCTTTTTTCACTCCGAAAAGCTCCTTATACTGCCAATACGGTTTCGGCAGCGTCTCCAACTGCACTCCTCCTTCTTCCTCTCGTTCTATCCGTCCCACATACTGTGCTTCTTCATCGTAAGCCACAGTTTCATCCCATTCAAACATATCCGCCACAGCCTCATCTTCTATGTGAGCGTGGCACTTTGCTTCTTCAAAGGCCCATTTACGTGGGTCCGCCAGATTTTTAAGGGGGTGCTCATTATGCCACCACCAAAAGGGTATGATTAAGTCATACCTTCCTGCCTTCGCCATTTCGCAGGATATCATACTTCGGTGGCCATTGGCACCAATTTCTAGGAGGATAGGATGGGTATAGAATGTTCCTCCGGTAGGCGCGGTTTCGCCATCGAAGGTTATGATTTTTAACAGTGAATCCCTAGCTTTGGTCGGGATTTCGAGCCGTCGTGCGGTGTCTTGGTTCATGAGGAAGATATTTGAACCAGAATCTAAGAGGACGTTTATCGTGAGTTTTCGTCCTTTGATTTCAATAAATGCCTTCCCCTCAGGGCAGGCGTAGTGCTTCGGTTTTTTAATGGGTCTAGAGCTTTCGCCCTGTTCTGGATGAAATCTTTTCATCGTCACGGTTACAAGTAGTGTGGAGGTTTGTTACCGCGCCTGCGCAGTTTCGGCTATTAAAGCCTCCTCAGACAAACTTTTACAACTAGTGTCTAATATTTTGATATCGGGCAGCCCACTACTAGCGGTCTTTACCTCCTGCCGAGGAGTTCCCATAGCACAGGTGTGGTGGTTCACTAGAGTACCACTCGAGTGAGCGACTAGGATGCGCAGTCCTTTATCGTCGACGTAGCCCTCATAGGAGACTGTCCCCTGCGACGAGTCCACCGTACCTCCGCCTTCGAGTTTGGTCGTACGCCCGCGACCCCCTCAGACACCATTCGTCGGGCATGAACCTTGTGCCCAATAGAGGGGCCCCCAGTTTCTATTTGCCCGGCTTTTTTACTCGGATAGAAAGTCAGGTTGCCCTGGATTTCGACCCTCCTCACGCGTGTTGTGCAACTCAAGTTCCGTTCCGGCGAATGGTAATCTTCTTTTTCCCTTTTAGTCTCGTCGACCGCTTTCTTCACTTGTAGTTTTTTATGGCTCCCGTGGTAAGCACGGACTACCCAATTTTGGACGGAAATTGGCAACCGCGATCCTTTGGTCTTTTAGCCTTCTGGTGGGATCTCGTCACCGACTAGGCCGCAGGACTTTCGATTCGAGGCGGCAACCTCACTACCCGATCACCGTGGTTGTCGGTACCTGGATGACTTTTTTATAAAATATCGTCATCGTCAAAAGCCCATGCTGGGGGCCTTTGCACCGCTCGTTTTGAGCTTTCTCCCTTGCCATCAACGGCAACAGTGGCTCCCTGGGGGCGTCGTTTTGGCGCGAATGCCGATGGTCGTTTGGGCTTTGATTGCCCTCGATACACCGCCGATACTTGTACCGGTTTTCGACCGTGTTTCCAAAGATGGTTCCTCATCCCGCATCGCGTGCATTCGTTGTCCGATTTACGTTTATCGATAACTTTCTGGTCGACGCCCTGGTGTGCTTCTCACCACACCGTATGTTTAACCTCCCCCGTCGGTGCCACCGACCCTTCTTTTTTCACCTTCCTTTCCCCAGCCTGTTTCTTCTGATAGTCCGCCTTTTCCTTAGCCGTGTACTGCCTTTTTACACGCTTTGCGGCAACTGTTGGCTTCGAATCCTCGAATTTCCGCTTATCGCCTCGTGTTGTGCCAGAGGGACCGCCCCCTCGAAGATCTTTTCGTTCTTTGAAATCTTCTTCCGCTCGGGTTACAGTCCTGACTGCTTCTAACCATTCCCCATTGTCGACATATTCTCGATGTGAGAGCCTTCGCAATGCCTCAATGGGAAGTTGGTCTTCAATTATTTTTCTCCAGGCTGTCCCGGTGACCCTCGCATGGATATTGAGATTTTCCATTTCCATCAAGAATTTGGCCACATCACCGTGATATTTAACTAATCCCATTTCTGGTAGGGATTTTTCCGCTTCATGGGTGGGTCCGAAGCGTCGCAGGACTTGTTCTGCGAAAACATGCCAGAACTCGTATCCTTCTTGTCTCGTATAACCTATTTCCCCGGTCATTTGTCATCGGTAGGTTAACGCAAACGGTGCGACTTCTTTCCCGTCCATTCGGCTTATGGCGTATCGGATTCGTTGTGCCTCGTCCTCCCACTGCCAGCTGTTTTGACCAAAATAATCCGTACATGTCATTAGCCACATGCGTATATCTTGGTGCTTCTCATTTCGAAACATGGCAGGGGGTTCTGCTGGGACTCTTGTTCATTGTCCCAGGGCGTTGGCCATGACCCGTGAGAACAGGTTAAACTGTTCGTCCTTTTCGGCATCATAGTCGTTTTCTTCTGCCTGGGGTGCGGGTCTCTCGTCCCGTCTTCCCTTTCTTTTTTCATCTGGCTTCCTTCCAGATCCTTCTCCATCATCATCGGGATCTCCTCCCCCGCCTCCTCCGGGAGCTCCTGCTGCTCCGTGTCGTGGTGGTGGTTGTGGTCCTCCACCTGCCCCTGACGCCTCCGGTGTCGGATCTGACACCTTCCCCTTTCCCTTGACTTGTCCCATTAATTGTTCCACCAGAGCCTTAAGCACCACAATCTCACTATCTTGGGCTTCTCTAGACTCCTGTTGGTTACGTAACTCGTCTCTCACAATATTAATGCTCATCTCGTGATTTGCCAGCTCACGTTTGTGTTGTTCGTTTATCCGAACAATCTCCTGATCGAGGAGTAGGTCCCGGTGCATGGATTGCTCGCCAGTTCCTTGCACTGCTTCGTGGAGATGAGAGGTGACAGCCTCATGTCTGGTCTGTCGTTCATCTGTTTCACCAAGTCGCTCGGCGACTTGAGTGGCGAAGCTTTCCTGGATATTTTGAGATTCCAAGTCCAACAAGCGGACTTGCTCGTCTACTCGGGCGAGCTCTCGACCAACTATCTGGACACCGGATTTTAACTTGTTTTTTATAGTGACCAGTTCGTGGGCCATTAACAATATGTTGGTCGGGAGGGAACCGAATGCCAGGTGTTCGCTATCTTGGCTGACGGTGAGCGTTGAGTCAAATCGGCCGAGGATCTGCTCTAATCTGTGGATCCGAACGGCCATGAGGGGTTCGCCTGTGGGTTCAGGCTTTCGGCGACTTCCTGAGCGTCGTCCCTTTCCCTATTTCTCTAGAAAGCCTAAACCAACACAGGACCGGGGTGTCCGATCCGCCGAATGCGATCGGACGAGGTGGGTGACAGTGGTTTCCACGCTTGGACCTTGAACGGAGGAGAGCTCATCCCCTCCTTCGCTTCCTTCACCTCTTCAGGCCGTTCTCCTCCTTGCCACTCCATGGCTTCAGGAGCTTTGGGGTCAGAAGACATATCTTTGACTTCGATAAGGAAAACTTATCTGTTGTTTCCTCCCCAAACTGCCGGTATCTCAAAACACTGACTTGAGTGTCGATTGCTGTCTGGGTACTGGGTGTGCCAAATGGAATTCGATTTTTCCGAGTGGGGGTGATGGATGAAGTCTTTTCCGTACTGGTATTGGTATAGTGCGGTAATGTCTTCGAGGGTAACGAGATTTTCTGGATTTATCCACCAGAAATAAGATTCGTGGTAGGGCTCTTGAGTCCCTAATTCGGGTATAGGGGTGAGGACTTCGTCTATCGAGATGGTCCTCAGTGGTCTTGGTTCGAAAGGTTTTTTTTTGGGTTTGGGAGTATGAGTGTCTCTGCCAAGCATTCGTCTCGGTAACGATGAGAAGTATCAATATACTGTTAGGTGGTAGCTTCGGCGTGAGGTATTCCGACAGCTAGGACCTTAATCGTAATTATATCGAAGAACTCGTTAAGAAGACACGAGTAATGTAGGCTAGATATAATAACTTGCTTCGATATAGATCGTCGAAGTATTGGTAACAATATAAAAGTGTAGAATAACTTATTATATTGATAAGATCTCTTCTCCGTGCTGGTTGTTTTTAATAGCCGCGAAGATGCTTCGATATTTATATTCCATGTCTGAGCAATCGCGGTATACATGCTAACTCTATACTAACTAAGTACCTTGCCCGCAACTCTGCGGACTTCTCCTGAGTGCGAACACTCGTAGACCCTGAAAACTCTCTACCACACCTTGTGCTCCCATGGTCAACTTATCGGTCTGCGCTTCTATTATTCCTGATGGTGTGGAGACCACGTCAGGTGTCCGCTCATCCGTTTATCCGTTGACAACAGTGGTTACGAATTATCTTGCCCTCGTCCTCGTCGAAGGTAGTCTAACTCGCTGGACCGAAGATGGTCATTCTTCTTTGGTTGGTTCGGTCGAGAATTCGGTCTGCAACTGCATCTCGTATTCTTGTCTTCCGGCATTACACGACTTGTCCTTGGGATCGTACCTATAGGCATTTTCCCTCGGACTCCATCTTTTACCAACTTGTCCTTTGTGGATTCACCCGATCCACTTACTGGGCATAGTTACCGCCTTCATACTCTACACGACTTTGTAGATACGAGGGGACTAACTTTCGTGCAAAACGTCCTGTTACTTTCGACCCGCTCTTCCGACTGCCTGTCTTCAAGTGTCTGTAACCTTATCCGCCGTCGCCCAATGTACCTGCCTCCACTTGCATAAGGTGCCCGAAGGTCTCCCCTCATATATCCTGCGAACAGGATCCGGTCGGACGGACGGCCGCGACGTATACGGTGTTATAAGATGTGTTCCATTGATAGTGGTCTTTGGTGTCGGGACGCAACTACCCAGGCGGCCAGTGATGACACACCGTCCCAAAGCCGGGGCTGCCGAGGGGTGTTATCTTTTTCCTTCGAAGTTGGTATGCGTCAAGGTAGGGTAACTTTGCCCTGTAAATCCTTACGGGGAGTCCGTGCGCCTAACACCGACTGACATACTGTTCATGGCCCAAGAGCTGGTAAAAGTCAACATAGAGTTGAAATCCGGGGTCCAGATAGTTGGTCGAGAGCTTGCCCGAATAGGCGAACAAGTACAGCTTTTGGACTTGGCATCTCAGAAGGTTCAAGAGACCTTCGCTACCAAGGTCAGGGAACGACTAGGGGAGACAGATGAGAGACAGGCCCGCCACGAGGCTGTTACCTCCCATCGCCACATGTTGTGCAAGGGATTGGCGAACAGTCCATGCATCGGGACTTACACCTGGACCAGGAGATCATTCGCATAAACGAGCAACACAAGCGGGAGCTGGCGTATCACGAGATAAGTATTAATCTTGTGAGAGATGAGCTACGACACCATCTGGAGTCACGAGAAGCCCTAGATGGCGAGATCGCGGTGCTTAAAGCTCTGGTGGAACAGTTGATGTGGCAGGTCAAGGGAAAGGGGAAGGTGTCAGATCGGACACGACAAGCTTCAGGGGCGGGTGGGGGAAGACCACCACCACTACGGCACGGAGCAACAGGACCTCCAGGCGGAGGCGGGGGAGGAGACCCTGATGATGAGGGAGAAGGATCTGGAAGAGAGCGAGATGAGACGAGAAAAGGAAGATGGGACGAGAGACCCTCACCCCAGCCAGAAGAAGACGACTATGACGCCGAGAATGATGAACAGTTCAACCTTTTCTCTCGAGTCATAACCAACGCCTTGGGACAACGAACAAGAGTCCCAGCGGAACCCCCTGCCATGGTTAGGAACAAGAAACACAAGATATACGTATATGGCTATTAACATGTACGGATTATTTTGGTCGAAACACTTGGCAATGGGCAAATGTGGCCCAACGAATGCGATACGCCATAAGGCGGATGGAGGGGAGAGAAGTCGCACCGTTTGCGTTGACCTACCGATGACAAATGACAGGAGAAATAGGTTATACGAGACTAGAAGGATACGAGTTCTGGCACGTCTTTGCAGAACAAGCCCTGCGACGCTTCGGACCCACCCATTAAGCGGAAAAATCCCTACGAGAAATCAAATCGGTCAAATGTCGCGGTGGTGTCGCAAAATTCTTCATGGAGATGGAAAATTTAAATATCCATGCAAGAGTCACTGGGATAGCCTGGAGGACAAAGATTGAAGACGAACCCCGTCTTGAAGCATTACGACGACTCTCACACACAGAATATGTCGACGATGGGGAATGGTTGGAAGCAGTCAGGACCGGAACCCAAGCAGAAGAAGATTTCAAAGAACGTAAGGATCTTCAAGGGGGCGGTCCCTCTGGCGCGACACGAGGCGTGAACAGAAAGTTCGAGGATTCAAAGCCAACGGTACCCGCAAAGCATGTAAAAAAACAGTACACCGCTAGGGAAAAGGCGGATTATCAAAAGAGAAAGGCTGGGGAAAGAAAGGTGATGAAAGAAGGGTCAGTGGCACCGGCGGGGGAAATTAAACACAAGGTGTCGGCAGAGGCCCACCAGGGCGTCGATCAAAAGGTTGTCGATAAACGGAAATCTGACAACGAATGCAGCCGGCGCGGAATGAAAAACCACACCTGGAAATACTGTTGAAAGCCGATACAGGTGTCGGCCATATACCGAGGGCAATCGAAGCCCAGACGACAGTCCGCATTCGCACCGAAACGACGCCCCCAGGTAGCCACTGTGACCGTTGATGGCCAGGGAGAAAGCTCAAAGTGAGCGGTGCAAAGGGCCCCAGCTTGGGCCTTTGAAGATGACAACATTTTATAAAAAGTCATCCAGGTACCGACAACAACGGTGTTCGGGTAGTGAGGTTGCCGCCTTGAATCGAAAGACCTGTGGCGTAGTCGGTGACGATATCCCACCGGAAGGCTAAAAGACCAAAGGATAGCAGTTGCCATTTTACGTCCAAACATGGGTAGTCCGCGCTCACCACTGGAGCCATACAAAATTACACGTGAAGAAAGTGGTCGACAAGACTAAAAGGGAAAGACAAGACTACCATTCGTCGGAACGGAACCTGAGTGGCACGACACGCGAAGGAGGGTCGAAATCCAGGGCAACCAGACTTTCTCTCCGGGTAAAACAGCTTGGCAAATAGAAGCTGGGGGCGCCTCTATTGGGCACAAGATTCATGCCTGACGAATGATGTCCAAGGGGGTCTCGGGAGTGAGACCGAACTTGAAGGCGGATGTGCCGTGGATTCGTCACAGGGAACAGCCTCACATGAGGGCTATGTCGAGGATAAAGGGCCGCGCACCCTAGTCGCGCACTCAAAGGGTACTCTAGTGAACCACCACTACTGTGATATGGGAACTCCTTGGCAGGATGTAAAGACCGGTAGTAGTGGGCTGCGCGATATCAAAATATTTGACGCTTATTGTAAAAGTTTGCCTGAGGAGGCGTTAACAGCCGAAACTGCGCAGGCGCGGTAACAAACCCCCATGATACTTGTAACCGCGACGATGAAAAGATTCCATCAAGAACCGAGCAAAAGCTCTAGACGCATTCAAAAACCTAAGCATTACGCCTGCCCTGAGAGGAAGGCATTTCTTGAATTAAAAGGACGAAAACACACGATAGGCGTAATTTTAGAATCTTGTTCAAACATCTTTCGCATGAACCAGGACACCGCACGACGGCTAGAAATCCCGACCGACGCTAGGGATTCACCTGTAAAGGTCACAACCTTCGATGGCGAAACCGCGCCTCCTGGAGGAATATTCTATACCCATCCAATTCTCCTAGAAATCGGTGCCAACGGTCACCGAAGCATGATCTCCTGCGAAATTGCCAACGCAGGAAGCTATGACTTAATCATACCCTTTGGGTGGTCGCATAATCAACACCCCCTTAAAAATATCACAGACGCACGTAAATGGGCCTTTGAAGAAACAAAGTGCCACGCTCATATAGAAGATGAGGCGGTGGCGGATATGTTTGTATGGGATGAAACTGTAGCATACGATGAGGAAGCACAGTACGTAGGAAGGATAGAACGAGAAGAAGAAGGAGGGGTACCGTTGGAGGCGCTGCCGAAACCATACTTGCAGTATAAGGAGCTTTTTGAAGAGAAAAAAGCTAGGTTGTTGGCACCTCGAAGAACCTTCGACCACGCCATCAACCTCAAAGAAGGGGCCGAGCCCCCGTGGGGTCCAATTTATCCAATGTCGGCACACCAGTTGAACGAGCTGGATAAGTACCTCAAGAAAATGAGGGCAGAGGGAAAAATAGCTGACAGCAAATCCCCTTACGGCGCTCCAATTCTCTTCGTTCCAAACCAAGTCTACGACTATGTGTAGACTACAGGAACCTCAACAAATTGACGATCCTGAATAAATACGCCCTACCGGTCATGGATGAACTCCGAGACCGCGTTGCCGGAGCAAAAGTCTTTACGAAACTCGAGTTAAAAGATGGATATCATCTTATTCGAATGAGAAAGGGTGAGGAACACAAAACTGCCTTTCGTACAAGATATGGACAGTAGGAATACAAGGTCATGTCTTTCGGGCTCGTCATCGCTCTCGCAACTTTCCAGACAATGATGAACAAAATCCTAAGGGAATTCTTGGACCACGGAGTAGTCGTATACTTAGACGATATCCTAATATACGCGGACAATATGGACAACCACATGAACTGAGTCCAAAAAGTCCTTGACCGGCTCGAACAGCACGACTTGGCAGTCTCGTTGAAGAAGTCGGTGTTCCACCAAGATGAGGTCGAATTCTTAGGAGACATTGTCAAAACAAGCGGAGTCACCATGAGTGATAGAAAAGTGAAAAGCGTCCAAAATTGGGAACACCCGAGATCCGTTAAGGAAGTGCAAATTTTCATTGGATTCGCAAATTTTTATCGACGATTCATCAAAGATTTCTCGAAGGTTTGCAAGCCAATAACCGAGACGTTGAAAGGGAACCCAAAAGATTTTCGCTGGGCAAGAGAGCAGGAAGAGGCGTTTGAGGAGTTGAAAAGGAGGTTACAACGGCACCAATTTTATCGCATTTGTACCCAGGGAGAAGAACGGTGGTCGAGACCGACGCAAGCGACTTTGCGCTAGGATGCATACTGTCACAATACCAAGGAAGACTTCTTCACCCAGTGGCTTTTCATACTTGAAAGTTGAACAGCACAGAAAGAAATTACGAGATACATGACAAGGAATTACTCGCAATAATGGAAGCGTTCAAAGAATGGAAATAATACCTCTGGGGTGAAGAAGAACCCGTGACGGTATACACCGACCACCAAAACCTGCAGTCCTTCTTAACCAAAAAGGTCTGGAACCAACGACAAATCCGATGGGCACAGGAGTTGACCAACTATAACTTCAAAATAGTCTACCGCCAGGGAAGCCGAGGCGGGAAGCCCGACGCATTAAGCAGACGGCCGGAGTACCGTCCTGAGGAGGGAGCTCGTCACAGTGAACAGTCAATTCTGAAATCAAAACATTTTCAAATTTCCGTAATTCATCAAAAACGAAGCGCGGAAACACCTCTCATCCCAGAAACATGCGAAGCTGGAAATCTCAGAATTATGAAGGTCTCGGACAAGGCTATAATCCCGACGCAAGGATCACGGTTTGCGGCCGGTCATGACATCTACGCCCTGACAGCCAGCCTGGTACCAGCAAAAGGACAGACAATGGTAGAAACGGCTATTGCGATAGGATTGCGGGAAGCAACATACGGAAGGCTAGCCGCAAGAAGTGGTATGGCTAGCAAGATGGGAATAGCAGTGGGCGGTGGTGTAATAGACGGAGATTACACAGGAGAAGTTACGGTCCTACTTCGTAATCATGGCGAGGCTGACTGCGTATTCAAGGGAGGTGATCGAATAGCGCAACTCATAATAGAAAAGGTTGCCAACGCCGACGCCATGGAGGTAGATGACCTAGAAACAACCGAGCGGGGAAAAATGGGTTTTGGGTCTAGGGATGTAAACCCTAAGCGATCCATCACGGCTAAAGAAGAAGAAGTCAAAATATGTTTCCTTCACGCAGATGCAAGCGCAAACGAATTCTTTACCACAGCCGATATCGGATATCACCTTCGGTTAATGAAAGAAAGAGAAATGTTATCAAGCACTCACGTCAATGCAGCCCTGACGTGAACAATGAACGATGCATTTCTGAACAAGATTAGGACGGCTGGAAAGGAGGACGAAAAGTGGCAGAAGCGAGGCCATGAACTGGTTATGTTAAGAGAAGGCGGAAAAAAGATGCCAGACGAATGGATAGAAAAGGACTGGTTACTATATTACAAAAATCGTTTGTACATCCCAGAGAACAAAGCCCTTCAAACCGAGATAGCCCAAGGCTGTCACGACTCATTAGTAGCAGGGCACTTCAGACAGGAAAAAACGATTGAGATAGTTACAAGGGACTTTTACTGGAAAGGACTCACAGATTAGATCAGAGATTATGTACGATCCTGCGACCAATGTCAACACAGCAAGTCCCCACGTCATGCTAAGTACGGGTTACTTCAACGTTTAGAAATACCCTATGCCGCCTGGTCCTCCATATCGACGGATTTCATCACACAACTACCGGAATCGCAGGGCAAGACCCAGATCATGGTAGTAGTTGACCGGTTCACCAAGATGGCTCATTTTATCTGCCTCCACTAACATGCCACCGCAAAGGATGTTGCCGATATCTTCCTTCGGGAAGTCTGGAAACTTCACGCATTACCAACCGAAATCATATCGGACATGCACGCGAAGTTTTCTGGCGAATTCTGGGAATCTTTGTGCAAAATGCTAGGAGTTAAACCACCCTGTCGATGGCGTACCACCCTCAAACTGACGGACAAACGGAGAGAACCAACCAAGTGCTGAAAGGTTACTTACGAACGTTTGTTAATTCCGATCTAAACGACTGGTACCAACTATTGCCATTAGCAGAACATGCGTACAATAACTCGGCAACTAACGCACCCAAAATGCCCCCCTTCTTTGCCAACTACGGTTTTCACCCACAAACAGAGTGGATGAAAGAGAGAGAAGCTCATAACCCCTGGGCGACAATGTATGCTCACTAGATGCAGGACATAGGTCGACAGGCGAAACAAACCCTAGAAAATACAAGGGAATCGATGAAAAAAGATTATGACGGAAAAGCGACAGCACAACCCAGCCTTGAGGTCGGCGACTTGGTAACGTTGAATGCGAAGAACATATGTACCAAACGACCATCGAAGAAGCTGAGCCCGAAACTGTATGGCCCTTTCAAAATGATAGAGAAGAAGGGAAGCAAGGCATACAAGTTAGAAATATCGCCGCGGTGGAAAATTCATCCTGTGTTTCACGTTTCGCTGTGGGAACCCTACCGAGCCTCCAACCGACCAAATCGCTAACAACCCCCAGGAGACCCCGAAGAGATCGAGGGAGATTTAGAATGGGAGGTAGAAAGGATCGTCAAGAGTGAGATCATTTCCTACACGTGAAAGGTTTGAGGAAGGAATAAACCGATGACAGAGCTTTGGTATTTTGTAACATGCAAAGGCTGCGCGGAGGACGAGAATCCCTGGGAGCCACCTGAAGGTATGCAGAACGCGCAGGAAGAGGTGGAAAGGTTTCATAGAGAGAACCCGGAGATGCCGGGCCGGCGAGAGGTCGAGTAACATAAGAAAGGTTTTCCATCAGTTGACAAGTAAACGCCAGTGGTTTTTACCCTTACTATGTGGTGCTCGAGATGGAAGATAGATTCTATAATCGACCTATACCATTCGGGACGAACACTGCGAAGAGGGGAGCTTGTGTTAGGCGCACGTACACCCCGTAAGGATTTACAGCACAAGGTTACCGTACCTTGGCGCATACGAACTTCGAAGGGAATATATAACACCCCCCTCCAGCCCCGGAGTTGGGACGGCGTGTTATCACGGGCCGCCTGTGTAGTTGTGTCCCAACACCAAAGACCACTATCAATGGAACATATCTTATAACACCGCATAGGTCGCGGCCGTCCCTCCGACCGGGCACTGCTCGCAGGGTGTATGAGGGGAGACCTTTGGGCACCTTATGCAAGTGGAAGCAGGTGATTCGGACGCCGGCGCATAAGGCTACAGACACTTGAAGACAGACTGTCGGAAGGGTGGGTCGAAGGTAACAGGACGTTTTGCACGAAAGTTAGTCCCCTCGTACCTACTAAGTCGTGTAGAGTATGAAGGAGGTAACTATGCCCAGTAAGTGGATCGGGTGCATCCACAGTGGACAAGTTGGTAAAAGATGGAGTCCGAGGGAAAAAGCCTATAGGTACGATCCCGAGGACAAGTCGTATAATGCCGGAAGACCAGAATACAACATGCAGTTGCAGGTTGAATTCTACAAGGAACCAACCAAAGAAGATTGGCCATCTTCTGTCCAGCGAGTTAGACTACCTTCGGTGAGCACGAGGGCAAGATAATTCGTAACAATCATTGTCAACTGATAAACGGATAAGCTGACACCTGACGTGATTTCCACACCCTCAGGAATAATGCAAGCGCAGACCGATAAGTTGGCCATGGGAGCAAAAGGTATGGTATAGAGTTTTCAGAGTATACGAGTGTTCGCACTCAGGTGAAGTTCGCAGAGTAGCGGGCAAGGTACTTAGTTAGTATATAGTTAGCATGTATACCGCGATTGCTCAGACGCGGAATATAAATATCCAAGCATCTTCGCTGCTATTAAAACACAACAAGCACGGAGAAGAGATCTTATCAATATCAAAACTTATCTACACTTTGATATCTTTACCAATACTTCGACTATCTATACCGAAGCAAGCCATTATATCTAGCCTACATTACTCGTGTCTTCTTAACGAGGGCTCCGATATAATTACGAATACGGTCCTAGCTGTCGGAATACCTCACCCCGAAGCTACCACCTAACACTCATGTGGTATCCGCTGGTTATCATCTTGCATTCCCATTGACAGGGAACAATTGAAATACTAATGGACACCCGAGGTGTCAGTTCATGATGCATCTTAATTCTGGAACACAATTCAAACAATTACTGATTCTTTCAAACCATCTTACATGTCTGAGAGTTGTATATATAATGTGGGTTGATCACGTCAGCACCACATCCCACCGCTGAGCCACGGAGAAGTCTCAACCAAGATGGTCTCTCTACGTCGGTCCTCTACTTTGACAGGGCCACACAGCGTGGGGTTTTATTAGTCAACACAACTGGGGTTTACACCCGGTTTTCTATGTCCCACATGGGCCAGCCAGGGGTTTCAGACCTGGCATTGGCCGGTCCCCTCCTCAATCCTTACTTCTTGGAATGGGCCAACCCCCTGCCCTCCACACCATCTGATCATATCCTCATCCTGCTTCCTTTTGAGGCGCTCTTATTTCGAGCCCCCCCCCCTAAGCCAAACTGCGCTTTGACCGACTGGCCACCGGTGGATAATGCCCTCAAGTTCCTCACCATCCCCACTCCCCCCCGCTCCCGACCTCTCATTCCCTTGGGGTTTGGTTCGACAACAATCTCAAGAGGATCTCATGCCCACAAGCCCTTCACACCCCTCTCAAGTGCATCACCCACAGGTCAAAGCCATGGTGGGCACTAACACTGTCGGCCCTCCGCATGGCCTACATCTCCTCCCTCTGTGCGTCCATGAAGGATCGCCATGACGCTTCTCTGCTAATGTCAGCCAGGGCCAGACGCTGCTCTGACTTCAAGAAGGCGAACAGGGATCACTGCTGTCAGTCCTGGCAACAGCGAGACCGCAAGCTGTCTGGACGGCACCCAAGTTAGCCATAGGCTGTCCCCCTCCCCGTTTCCCAGAGCTGCCTGGGGCCTCCACACCACTCGAGCTTAACAAGGCTCTACTTGACCACTTCTTTCCGGGAAGCCCAAGTGCCAACCGTCATACCATCCTCCTCCCCTACAGAGACGCTATGGTCCTAGAGGTGTCTGAAATAGAACTGGCGCTAGCCGGATCCTCCCCCTCGTCAGCCCCAGGGCCGGACATGATCCCCAATTCCGTTTGCAAGCCCATCAATAAGGTGGCCTCGAACCTCATACTGGATCTGCTCGCCCCCCTCCTATGCCATGGGTTCCACCCTTCCTCCTTGACGAGAGCCGATGGCATAGTCCTGGACAAGCCAGGAAAACCGTCCTACGATTTCCTCTCCTCCTTCAGCATTATTGTTCTGCTCCAGACCTTGTCCAAAATCCTTGAAAGGATTATGAATAGTCACCTCTCTGGCGTGGCACAACTAACGGGCCTTCTCAACCCCCACCAAAGCGGATCCCTGGCAGCCTTGTCAGTCACTGACGTGTGCAATACCCTGACCCATGAAATCACAACCCTCCAGATGGATAAGAGGATGGTCTCCACACTCTTCCTTGACATCAAAGGAGGCTTCGACAACATCAACCCCACCACGCTCTGCAGAATGCTTAGCGCCAAGGGGGTCAACCAATACCTAGTGTCCTGGACACAGTCCTTCCTCACAGGGAGATCGTGTCATCTGGTTTTTGAGAGATCTCGTAATGTTTTTGCCCCGGGTTCAGTGGGCACCACACAGGGGTCGCCTGTCTCCCTCCTCTTATTCAGCATATCTGTCTCCCGCCTGTTCCACGAAATCCCCTACGGTCTAACCTTCTCCTACGTGGACGACTTCGCTTGAACAGCCTCTTCAGATTCCTACCACCGTAACATCCAACTGCCACAAAGGCAGTACACTATAATGAATGCCAAGGGCTCCCACCTGGGAGTAGCTTTCTGTATCCCCAAAACTGAACTGATCCACTGCTGCACGAACAGGGACAGGGACACCCCCTCACAAGCCCTAATCCATTTCGATGAGTCAGTCTTTCACCCCAAAAGCGTGCTCAGGTGGCTCGGGTATTGGTTCACTCCGTCACTTGCCACCACCCCGTACTTTACCAAACCAGTGGCCAAGGCCCAGGCAGCCTTCGTGCGGATTAAAAGGCTGTCCTCCCGGGGATGGGTTTCTCTTCCTGCTTGTGTCACTCCTTCTGGGCATCCCGGCTGTTCCCCATCCTCAGTTATGGAGGGGACATCTTCTCCCCAACAGACCATATGGCGGGAAAGTTATCCACCTTCCGGCACATGGTCCAGAGGTGGTGCACAAACTGCTTCGCCTGGACTCGTGCGACATCCTGGCCATAGAGGCCTGTCTCCCCCTCCTTGAACTACTCCTGACCTATAAGAAATGTCTGGCAAACCTCTATGTGCTATGCTCCCCCCCAGAAATTAATCCTGCCACTGCTCGTCTCCCCCCTTCAGTCCAGACTGCCTCCATCTACCGCCACTCCATGGACAATAGGCTCCTACTGGTGAAGAATGCGGGGAGCCGCCTCCCTCTACCTTGGCACCAACCTTGTCCCCCCTCCAAAAACTGAGCACACCTACCCATGGACGCGCTTCCCCATTCCATTTTATTCCTCCTGGGCCCCAATGAGGATACCCCTCTCCCAGTTCCCTCGCAGCACCTACTTCCTGAGTCCTACCTTGAGCCCAATGAGGGGCGCTCCTCTCCTCAACTAAGGCGGTGCTACCACGACCTACGCCTGGAAGAATGGGGAGCCCAGGCCCCTGACCCGGCCAGGTACCCATACTGCCCCTCTCTGAAGCCCCTCTCCTTGATGGGGCTCAACAAGTTCGACGCGGGACAACTCCACCAGATGAGATCAGGAAAAGGTTACCTCCGTGCCCACCCATCATAGGACAACAACGACCCCACAACCTGCCCCACATGCGACAAGTCTCCCAAGACTTTCAAGCACACGATACGGTTCTGTCCCGTGAGGGAACCCGCCAGGGCCCGCCACCTTCAGGCGGTCTCTGACCAGGGCCCCGACGGCCCAATGTGGTCCTCGGCCGCCGTGCTAGGCGCCCTCTCCCGGTTCATCAGGTCGACCAAGACTGCTTTCCCCCCGGGCATGTTTTCCCGCCCCTCTTCTGCTACTTGCTCCCTTTCCTCCCCCTCCTCCCATGTAGTTTCCTTTGATTATTTTATGTCATCTCAGGAAAACTAGGTTGTAAGAACTTTAGTTGCTCACGTGGCCTGTTGTTTATTGCGCATGTTGATAGGAGGGTTTCCTCGCTTTACTTAATATTTTGATTTTCGTGCCGATATGTGCTCCAGAGATCGGTACAGACCCCCTATGAAGTTAACTGGTGATGGCAGTGTCTTTTGTTTGTTTGTTTTGGATTTTAGGTTTTGTTTTTGCCATAGCTAGCGCCCCATGCGATTTCTTGAACCTTATCCACGAATATATAATATAAAAAAAAGTTAGAGAATTAAACAAAAGTAAAAAAGATGAAAGGAAGAAATATTAAATAAAAGATCACGACAGCAAGTTCATAGCAAGGATAATCGGACATTCTCAACATCCCCAACATTCTCTCTATTAACAAGACTAGGATCTCCAAATCAACCATCCAGATAGTCTAACCCTCAAGGGACATGGCACAATAAATCACCATGCAGTACATGTTCATGCGGCATGCCGGAGTCCTGACGCCGGGACTAGGCTTCGTTACGGGGCCCCGTTTCTGAGGAGCGGGGACAAAATAACCTAGGTTATTCTGATTAACTGGCCGGAAAAATCATCCAAATCGGACCAGAACTGACAGAGATACAGCTCTTTGAAGTTAGACAACTTCAAAGAACCCTATCTCACTCAGTTTTGGTCCGATTTGGACGATTCTTTTTTTAATCTGCAGTTAATAACCTGCTCTTGGCGCCCCGTTTGTCAGAAACGGGGCCCCGTAACGAACACTAGCCGGGACAGACAGATCAACTTCCGCCTAGTTGTCTTCAAGGGGTAATCAGGATGCATCGCACCAACCCAGGTGGTCGCGCGGTTAGTGCTTATAAGCCAAACATGGGGTTCACACAAGTCCAGGCTCACAAGAAACTGTGAACGGAGGGGCGGCACTGTGCCAAGGATCAGAGGTTAGCAAGGGGCTTTGGGCCAGCAGGGCATATGGCCAGAAATTTCCCTGACCCCAACTTCGTGCCAATATAGACAAGCATGAGGACCTTGCGTTGTGTGCCTGGGATCTCATGGTCTCCGCAGTGTCAGCCAATGATATGGATTGTTTAGAGGATATCGAGGGGGCGGTTATGGAACTGGCTAAGAGCAGTTGCCGGAAGTTGAATAACACAAATAACAAAGGCAAAATGGTAGTGTCAAAACCAGCAATTCCCCATGGCGGGTCATCGTGGACCCGCATGGTTACTACCGCCAGGGGCCCCAAATCCGTGGGGGGCTGCGACCAATTTAGGGAACCCATGCCAACTTCCTCCAAATGCTCCCCCAGCCCACATCCCTCCAGGTGGACAACTCGGACAGGCTCCCCTGGGTGCGGCTGGTCCAAACGTCCCTGCTCCACAAGTCAAAGTCCAAGCTGCAGGCCAACTCAGAGAGGCCCCCGCGGGTGGGGCTGGTCAAAACGTCGCTGCTGCCCGACAACTCAGACCGCCTCGGTTGGCTGCCCCTGTTCCAAACATCCCTGCAGCATGACACCTCGGACAGGCTCCTCCTGGTGTGGCTGTTCCCAAAGTCCCTGGTGCACAGATCAACATGCCTGCTGCCAGACAACTTGGAGAGACTCCACCGCGTGTGGCTGATCCAAAGGTCCTGGCTCCTGAGGTCTACATCACTGCTGCCGGACAACTAGGACTGGCTCCTCAAGGTATGGCTGTGCCAAACGTCCCTGGTGCACAAGTCAATGTCCCTGCGGCTGGACAACTCAGACAGGCTCCTCCGGATTCCACTGTTCCAAACGTCCCTGCTGCACAAGTCAACCTCCATGCTGCCAGACAGCTAGGACAGCCTCCTCTGGGTGTTGCTGGGCCATACTTACTGGCTGCACAAGTCAATGTCCTTGCGGCTGGACAGCTCGGACAGGCTCCTCCGGGTAATGTTCCAGCAGCAGGCCGGATTTACCTTTGCAACCTGGTAATGATCCTGCGCACCCACAAATGGGACGTGATTCCGGCTCACCCGATAATGATCCTGTGCACCTACAAATGGTACGTGATTCAGGTTCAGCAGATAATGATCCTCTGCACCCACAAATGGTACGCAATTCACGTTCACTGGATAATGACCCTGCACTGGCGCAAATGTTACCTGATCCACCACATAATGGCCCAGCAGTGGTCCAAAACCAACCTGTTTCCCCAGGCTTTCGCCCTGCACCCAACTGTAGGCCCATAGGGTAGTCACTGCCCAAATCATCAGCTTGTTTCAAGTTTTTACTTAGTGACTTATGAGATGCAGATTGAAGCACTCTGCTTGGGCGTCCGGCCGTGGGTATCGTTTATGCCCTGCAGTCACGAGGTGGTCTGGCACTATCCCAGTTTGAAAGGAATAAAGTCCATGTCGCCCCAAATTATAACTTATACCATTGGCGTACCCCTAATATCAATCGCGTAGTGTTCACCAAGTTTGATTCCTATGAGATCCGTGGATTGTCAGCCACCATTTACAGATTCGTACCTCACCACCGAATCTGCTACATACTCAGCCCTAGAGGCGCAGGGCGTAGAAGGTTATGTAGGGGTACTATGGCAGAGCTGGATAGCCTGGATTATGTCTCCATCAACAGAGATGAAACTATAAGAGCTTCGCTCCTTTCAAATTCCATTCTCGACGACCCGCTGGATCTCATGGTGTACAATCTTGGCGACAAAAGAAATTGACCCCCAACGAAAAAGACAATCAGGTCCAGGGACCACAACCACAACCACCTCCTAATAACCAGTGATAACAAGATAAAACAAAACAAAGTAGAGAGTAGAGATACAGAACTTTAATATATATAATCAGCATATAGTTTGCATTCCAGCCCTTTCCTGCAATTCCACAATTCTCTCCAGCATACTCTCTACAAATTGGTTAAAATCAAACGGCTGTAGCCTGTCCCACTCCTGCTGTACTGCCTTTCTCATTTGATTAGCACTTTCAGGAAAGTAAGTAATTGCTTTAATGCGCTCCTTGATAATTCTCCAAACATTCTCAATAGAATTAAGATCTGGTGACTGAGCCGGTCTATCATGCCTTGGAATACCCAACTCTTTTTTAGACTCTTGCAAGACCTTTTTGACCCCATGTCATGTTGCTCCATCCCCAACATACTGACCCCAGCATCTCCCTTCTTATACCCTTTTTGTCCCTGAAATGCTGGCCCCATCACTGGCTTCAATACCTGTTCTAGGTAATCATTGCAGGTGATTCCTTTCTTTCCTGCAGGGTTCAGGAAGACAAGCTCAGACTTCATGTTATAACTAATAGCACCCCACACTCCCACTGAAGCTTGACCGCTAGGGAAGGTATGTTGGATGCAATCGTCGTGGTAGCACTCACTGTGCATGCATGTCGCCCATTGTAAGCCCCGTTTGGAGGTATCAAAAGTGCACTCATCGGAGTACATATGGCAGCCCCACCACTGTTTTGGCTTTTCGATATGCTGGCGAGCATATGCAAGACGGTCTTGCTGATATTCCTTAGAAATAATGGGTCTTTTACACGGCTTGCACCTAGTATATCCTTCCTTTTCTCGAGCCCGCTGAACAGTTCTTCCAGAAACAGTAAGACCAGCCTCCTTAGCCAACTGAGCCCAACACAGCCTTCTACGCTCCCAACCACTCAGCAGGATCCTAATTAGAAGTCGGATATCTCTTATGTTAAGAGATGGCGGACGATGGGAACGAACTTTAGTATGCCGCTCATAGGGATCGCGAGCCGATGTAGTGATTGTTGATCGTCGCACACTGGTTCTTCTTGAGGTTTCATGCCTAGAAACATCAAGGTCCAGTAAGGTAAGGACCCAGGAGCGTTTAGGAGTATCCCATGGGGATACTGGTTTGTCTTGTCTGGTTGTGGTAGCCATGGGTTTATGTGTTGTGGAAACTCGAAATGGGTTGGCAACCGGTGCGGGGGTCAATTTCTTTTGTCGCCAAGCTTGTACTGTTGCGGTCATCGGAGTTCAGAGCAGGAAGACAGACCACGGCTGAAGAGAGTCAACTATCTCAATGAAAATGGCCTCCGAAACTGGGCCCGTGATCTCGCACAACCTATAGGCTAGATGAATTCCAGAAGAAGATTAGATGACAGACCAGTTGACGGGGATGGTAGAGATGTCGATGAAGCCGATGAGGATGATGCCTCTTATATATCCGAGTCGTCATCCGATATCCCAGACTCTGCCGATGCAAGTGAGCTCCTCCTTAAAGTTTTGCCAGATCCGCCTGTAGGAGACATTAAATGGCTGGCAAATTGGATCTCCCTTCTTGCCAGATCGTTGAGCCAGCAGAATCTACAGCGACCATTAGACTTCCGCCATCGCCCGGCTCAAGGCGAAGATGACCCCATGCACGGTGTACATTTCGATGGTGATTATCAGGTGGGGGATACACCCGAACAACGCAGTTTGAATTACATTATCGGGTCGTATCGCAGATGCGAGGAGACCCGGCAAGTCGTGATCGTTACGACGCCGAGAAAACAGACGACCCTAAGTCTAAGAGATGGTGTACCAGTGCTGGTCAGGAGAACTTGACAGGAGAAGTGATGGATTTGATGGCGCGCCGACTATCAGCGATGTGTACCTACATGAGCTGTGGATTACTAGTCTGTAATTTCAAAGGGTCATTGATTGTTTGCTTGCCTTTTTGTTGTTTGATCATTGTGTAGCTCAAAGCAATATTAAGTCTCGTTTTTTCTAGATCATGATCCCTTATAACATGCCGAATGTGTGAAGTGCAGTCGGTAAATGGTCATCATTTGTGCGCCAAGACTTCCGCAGTGGACAATTCGGCTCTTATGGAGGCTCAAACCGTTGTGTAATCGTCAGAGTATCATGTCTGACGACACATCGTACCCCATAGGGCTATCACAGAACAAACCCCATACACACAAACCCCTGGCAAAATTCAGACAGTCCGACACGCCCACAGTGCCATACATGTTGATGTTTAAGCGCAGTATAACAAGTCCACCTCCTTCCCATCCTTCCCCTCAACTTTACCATCTGTCTCGGGTTCACTTCCACATTTCTTCCCCTCGGCCATATATCAATGCCTCCTTTGAGAAAAACGCATGCCTGGGGGGAAAAGATAAAGTAAGGACTATCTGTTCATGAATTTAAGAGTGCCTTACATTAAGGTTTCTCTGATTCTCCGAGGTGAAAAAATCCAGGGCCAGGGGGTTGAAGCCAGCAGCGCAAAACGTGGCAGGAGTTATCCTCGTGCCACTCACAATGCCGGTAAGGTGTCAAGGACATAAGAAATCTTCTCGGATGATCATCACACATTCCGGAACCACCAGATAAGATCTAACCTTATAACTCCAATAGACGTTCATTGACTTGCGATGCAAGGCAACTATTTGAGCCAGCCATGGAGGATTCGAGATGAGGGCCACACATACTACGCATATGTCAGAAATTTGCGACCTAAGGACAGGTGGAATCAGAGGACGCTACGGGGAGATCTCCTATGCTAAAGGCTGGTGTAGGTTGTTGAATGCTCGCGAGCCTACAGCTGCGTACAAGGGATGGCCCGAAAAGGTCAAAGGATGCATCACGGTGCTCGGGTGGAACCCAACGAGTCTGACTGGCACCCAAATGGACTGACTACTCAGTTTCGCACACTCCCTCACACCTGTCAATGGCCAAATTAAATTAATCAAAACAAACCACTGCCCCAAAGACATCGATCAAGTCGAACGTCAAATCACAGTCTTAGTTAAGGACACAGCCAAGAAGCCTCAGGCGACGAATAATCATCTTCATGCAGAACGGGCAGAGGATCCCCTCAATGCAGACATCATAGATGTTCAGAGTAAGTGTCTTTTTTTTCCGCATATATATTATGCGATCCTATGACTAGTACTAACTCTTTTTCCAGTGACCCAAGACGATTGGGCCTCTGCTGACTGCCAATGGTCTATCAGGATCCACATTATTCGTCGAACAGGCGCAACCAAAGCTGGCCATGCCTTCTTGAATTACCCCTGGTATGACGATTTTTTTTTTTATCGGGCGGAGGGATTGCGTGGTGAGTCTTAGCATCGCCAAACCTGCAATCCGTACTCAGCGTACTCAAGTGACACCCTGTAGAGGATCCCATTCAATATCCCCAATATCTCATCGGGGCAACTGGGCATGCAGCCAGCGCATTAGACCGGTGACCTTCAGACTCCCTCCCCGTCTCGGAGATCATATTTTGATATTGGGCCGATGACATCCGCATGTGGATGTTTGCTAACCCTGGCAAAGATCCTCTTGATCTTCTGGTGCTGCAGTCACTCTACCATCAGTGAGAGGGCCGCGATGACACCCCGGTGCCTGCCTCCGGGGGACATCCATTTTTCAAGTATAAAGTCTGGATCCGTTGGGGGCAGAGGGATGTCATCGGAGCCGGGGACGACCACCACCACCATGAGAGTCTCAACGAGGGCAGCGGCAGCCAAGACAAAGACAATGTTGATCGCAGTCACCACGACAATGAGCCGGTGAGGTCAGGTGTGGTTAACACTCCTGATCGCCATGGTACATCAGCACAAATTATTATATTCATCCTGAGTGTCCCATGCATCAGAGGCTCAGGAGGCTCAGAAGGTTAACCATTACTCTGGATGTGAAGTCAGCTGGACGCCATGTGCAGACGCCATTCCCCATCTACCCCTGCATCCTTGACGTCCTGAAGAGGTCCACCACCCAGCGCCTGCGTCCAGATCCCCTCAGACCCTAAGCTCTCCCACATCCCAACAACCTCATTCCTGTGCCTCACTCGTCATGGTGGAATTCAACTCCCGCCTAGCATTCGGAAGACTCTCCAGATGCTTAGGCTTCCAGACGCCGTCTACATCGCTCCACGATTAATGCTGATTACAGATTGCCATTCACAACAGCTTCGAGGCGCTGGTGCCTCTTGTATCGTGACTTTGAACCTCATCGGCATCTTGATGTTCTATTATTACTAGTCTACAGCCATGACCAGGGCGTCCTGGACACCCTGGCCATGGTGATTCTACGTTTCTAACCTCTCACACAGATCTCGCTCACAAATACACGCCACACTGTCCTCACGGCTGTACAGATCGGCCAACCAAAATCTAATAGTTCACATTGCCTGCAAATCAAATTCTATATACTCAACGGTTTACACATTGCCAAGTCTACAAAAGACCATTCTCCCACACGGCAGTGTGACCTTCCTGCGAGTCAAGGCTCAACGATAGCAAACTGGCAAAACCCGGCGTTGCTGGGCCCTCTTGGGGTAGTCCCCGCGTCAGCTCCTGTGAGTTACCTAGGCTCACCGGATCTGAATCTACCATCTGAAGCGCCTGGGCAAACAAGGCCAGGTTGTAGTCAAACAACAGTTCGCGCCCCTGCGATGTATCAGGACTCTGCTGGTAGTGCTCTAAACTCCCGACGTGATTGTTGAGCGGGGTCGGTTCCTGCAGAGCAGCTGGTCTTGGATTCCGGCAGGATAGCTGACACCTGGAGAGCTGATGCTCCAGGTCCGCATGAAGTCCGTCATGATTGTCAGCAACGCTGTCACAACTTTCCTGCATCATACGATGATTTTGCTGGATCCTGTGAGTGATTGTCTGACACAGATTCCTGAGCATGAGTGGCTGCGTTGGCCGTGGTACTGCCCACCAGGTGTGCTTCTACCATAAGAAAAGGTACTTTAGGATTGGTTAGTAATCAGAACAAAAACCAAGGACGGGGGGGACATTGAGGGTCTCCTACCTACAACTACGTCAGGCTTGAAGTCTGGACAATCCTCATACACCCCAAGTCAATATGCGCGTAGTTGCTGGCACAGGATTGCACAAGTGAGACATACAATTATACCATTGACAGGATTGATGAATTCTGGGTCTGTCATCCCAGTCTTTCTGTTGCAATTGAAATACTTACCATAGATGGCGTCAGCAATCTGAGGTGCGAGGAACAGGAATGCTTTAGGCTGCATCAAAGTCATAGTCATTCGTGATTGGAAGTCCTGGTTGGGCGACGGGCGACGGACGGATACACACCTGATACCCGCTTGAGGAGAACATGAACCTGTCATCCTCGAGAAGGTATTCGACTCTACGGGCGATGGCAGGGGGGTCGCCAGGTAGTCCGTATAATTCCCGTATATGATTCTTCATATAATAGACAAACTGGGCCCTCACGTGAGAGTGGTTTTGACGTATCTTTCGTAGTTAGTGCAGCACCCTTGATGTTTGTGACCTATCACTTACAAGGTCAAAACTCTTCGACGATGGTTCAACATTTCTAGCATCCGCATGTTAGGTGGTAGCTTGGGTGTGAGGTACTCCGCCAGCTAGGACCTGAGTTATTATTATATCGGAGAACTCGTTAACAAGACACAAGTAATGTAGGCCAGATATAAAGGTTACTTCAGTATAGAGTGTTGAAGTGTTCGTAACAATCAAGTAGAAACTTATTATATTGATAAGATCTCATCTCAAGGCTTGTTGTAGCTAATAGCAGCAAAGATGCCTGGATATTTATATTTTGTGTCTGAGCAATGGTGGTATACATGCTAACTCTATACAAAGTAAGTATCTTGCCCGCAATTTCTGCGAAGTTCACCTCAGTGCGAACACTCGTAGAGCCTGAAAACTCTCTACCACACCTTTTGCTCCAATGGCGAACTTCTGTGTCTGCGCTTCTGTTATTCCTGATGGTGTGGAGACCACGTCAGGTGTCTGCTCATCTGTTTATCCGTTGACAACCATGGTTACCAATTATCTTGCCCCAGTGCTCCCCGTGGGTAGTCTAACTCGCGCGACGGAAGATGGCCATTCTTCCTTGGCTGGTGCCGTCAAGAATTCCGCATGAAACCGCATGTGGTATTCTTGTCTGCCGGGATTACACGACTTGTCCTCAGGATCGTACCTATCGGTTTTTTCCCTCGGACTCCATCTTTTAGCAACCTGTCCTTTGTGGATGCACCCGATCCACCTACTGGGCATAGTTACCTCCATCATACTCTACAGGTCTTTGTAGGTATGAGGGGACTAACTTTCTTGCAACCTGTCCCGTTACCTTCGACCCACTCATCCGACTGTCTGTCTTCAAGTGTCTGTCTTCAAGTGTCTGTAACCTTATGCACCGTCGTCCGATCCACCTGCATGCACCTGGACAGGGTGCCTGAAGGCCGCCCCTTATATACGCTGCGAACAGGGCCCGGTCGGACAGATGGCCGCGACGTATATGGTGACATAAGATGTGTTCCATTGATATTGGTCTTTGGTGTTGGGACGCAACTACCCAGGCGGCCAGTGATGACGCGCCGTCCCAACGCCGGGGCTGGAGGAGGGTGTTATCTTTTTCCTCCGAAGTTCGTGTGCGTCAAGGTAGGGTAACTTTACCCTGTAAATCCTTACGGGGAGTCCGTGCGCCTAACAGGGTGAGGTCTTCTTCCTGTACTGCAGGATTTAGGCGTGTGGTAGGCTCACTTACTATCATTCGATATGCAAGGGAGGGATGTGCCTAGACAAAGGGGTTTAAACTTTCAATACCGTATCAGCTGTTCAGGAATTAGGAGTCAGAGGTCTATCCTCAGAAATAATAAACGAAAGGCAGGGGTCCCTAACGTCACCTGACATGCAAAATCTGCCTGCAAGCAGTATCGGTTAGAGATGAGGGCTCTTCGCGAGACACTCACCTCGCCAAAAGAGCATTAGCCGCAGCTACTCTCATCTCCCAGCGTCGAATCATCCGCACCAACCGAAACCGTATTCAATGCATTCAGTACTGCCTTGTGGATAATCTGCTGCAGGCGGTTGACGTCAGACGGGATAGAACTATCCACAGACTATCTCTCGGTATCAGAGTGAAAGAATTGCCCACAATGCGTATTGGAATTATTGCTATCGTAGCCGCACCCCTGATGCAGACAATCGCAACATTGGTAGTGCACATCATACTATCCTCAGGAGAGTTAGACAGTCCGTCCGATGTAGGAGATATTCCCACAAAATTGGGGTTTGAGATTGTGAAGCCTCAAGTTGGGCTTTGGAGCAGAAATTCAGTACCTCTATAGGACCCCATTCACGGGGGTCAGGCGTCAGAAAAAGAGGCATAACCAAGGTGGCGTCGATGTCAGCGGGCGAAAGCTAGATACAAGCTGCATGGGCTGACAACGAGGTTGCCCGGGAAATACACTACGCCAAAAAAGGATGATAAGGAGTATCTACTCATATCTCCCAACGGCGAATCTGCTCCACTTATCTCCCTGAAAACTCATTGAGAGGAATCCACACTTGTTGTTTACCCCCGACCGGACATTACTATGCACAGACTATCACTCGGTATGAGAGTGAAAGAATTGCCTACGATCTGTATTGCAATGATTGCCATCGTAGCGGCGCCTGCTACCTGGACAATCGTTACATTCATAGGACACATGATACTGCCATCGGGGGAACGACAAGTAACGCAGAGTCCGCAGCTCGAGATTTTCCTTACCAAATAGGGCTTTAGGATCGTGAAGGTGCTTGTTCGGCTTTAGAGCTGATATCCATAGGACCACACACGCAGGTGTTGGGCATCGGAAACAATAAGTGAAATGATGGTTGTGCAATTGTCACCAGCTGGGCGAAAGCTAGCTGCAATCAGCATTGATTGACAAGAGGGTTGCACGGAAAACACGCACCACGCCCAAAGAGGAATAAGAGTATCTACTCTCATCTCCAAACAGCGAATCAGCACCAGTCAGCACCCTAAAATCTGTATGCAAGGAATACACCCTTGTGAATAATCTGACGCAGGCGGATCATGTCTACTAACCAGTTGTGCACAAATGGAGTAACTGGCAACACCATTCTAAAAGTAGGAAATACCAGACGCCAAAGTAAGTGGGTACAAGGAATTGATGACTATTATACAAGGGATAGGAAAACCAAAATGTAAAGAATATGAGATGTCTAGGGGGTATGTAGCTGACTCGAAAAGGTAACATAATAGGGGATGTCCTGGAAGCATGTAGATGTAATCTGGAATATTTGGGGTGGCGTGTAAAACATAATCTGGAAGTGGCAAGAACCTTCAAGTCCATATTGGGTGACGCCCTCGACGGCCTCTCCCACATAGGGGGGCAGTGTGCGTTGGGGGTTCAGGTTTGTTGTGTCGTTTGGGGCTGGGCACGTTGGCCGTATTCGTCGCATTTGGGGGGTGGGTATCACGAGATCCCCCAGCTGCCATTTGCTAGGGCGAGTGGGGGTTTGTGGTATCATAACGAAAGTTCAGCGTAGGCGCAGCAGAGGTGGAGGCTTGGTCAGAAGGGGTCAGAGGAGGGGGCGTAGACTCTGCTCAAGTAAACGTCTGAGGCGTAGGGGTAGGGGACTTGTCCCGATAAATGTCGCTACCTTCTGCTGGTTTTGATTCAGCAGCAGGTGTGTCTACAGTGCCGTCATGCCCATGGCTTGAGCTACGATGCTCTCTAGTCCTGAGGGCGACATGGCCCAATCCTGGTCGGGGCGCCACAGCCTCTTGTTCGGGAGTCTTCGAGACTTTTGCATGCCAGGGATCCTTTTGAACAATAGCCCTCAGGACTCTAGCCTGCTCCTGCTCAGATGGCCCAGTGTCTGAATCCCAATGTCCTGAATCCCTGGTAAGTGTGCCTGGTGGATCTCCAACCAGAGAATAATCACTGTGTGAGGTGTCCCTAGGGTTCAATTCACTGCTGTCCCCGTCGTTGTCCTAGATATATGATTAGATAAGATGTTGAATGAATATAAAAGAATACTTACTTTGTCACTATGAATAATGTCTCTACCAGGGTGATCAGGAGTGTGAACTTGTCCCGGAACCACCCAAAGATTGTTGTGGTGACTGTGATCGACATTGCCTTTGTCTTGGCTGCCACTGCCATCCTTGAGACTCTCCTCGTTGTCGTTGTCATTCCCGGCTCCAATGTCATCCCACTGCCCCCACTGGGCCCAGGCCTTATGATTAAAAAATGGATGTCGACCTGAGGCTGGTGCTGTGGTTTCGTCTCAGCCATCTCCCTCATCCTGGCGTGACGTGAGCACCAGGAGATCCAGAGGATCTTTGCCTGGGTGACCGAGTAGCCCCACCTGGATGTCATGGTCTGTATATAAAAATATGAGCTCAGAGAGGGGGAGGGGGTCCAACAGTCGCCAGAGTAACGTGCTGGCTCCTTGCCCAGTTGCCCCGATGAGATATCGGGAATATTGGAGGGGGTCCTCCACATATTGTCACTTGAGCACGCCAAGTAGGGATTGCAGGTTCAGCGATGCTAAGACTCCCCATGCAATCCAGCTGCCCTAGTCTTGGTCATACCATGGGTAGTGCAAGAAGGGGTCCCTGCCTTTCCTTGCCCCTATTTGTCGAATAATGTGGATCCTGATCGGCCTTTGGCGGTACGGAGAAGCACAATCGTATTTGGCCACTGGAAAAACTGCGAGTAATAGTCCTATAATTGCATAATGTCAATGGGGGTGAATACGTACTCTGAACATCACAGACTTCTGCATCTATTGGATCCTCTGCCCGTTCGGCATGGAGATCATGGTTCATCGCCAGATGCTTCTTGGCTGTGTCCCTAACGAACACTGTTATTTGACCTTCGACTTCATCGACATCCTCGGGCCGCTGGTTTGTTTTGATTCATTTAATTCGGCCTTTGACAGCCGTGAGGGAGAGTGAGAACCTCAGTACCAAGTCCATTTGAGTGCCAGTCAAACTCATAGGGTTCCACCCGAGCACCCTGATGTCTGCTTGGACTTCTTCGCACTATGCCTTGTATGCAGCTGTAGGCTCTGAGTCCTGTGCATTCAAGAAACCACACCAGCTTTTAGCGTAGGATATCTCCCCATAGGGCCCCTGATTCCAACTGTGCTTAGGTCGCAAATTTCTCACATAAGTGTAGTATGTTTGACCATCACCTCAAATCCTCCACGGCTGGCTCAAATGGTGGTCTTGCACCAGACTTCATCGAACGACTATTGAAGTTAAAAAGTTGGATCATATCTGGACATTCTGGAATGTGTGATCATGCTAAACACAGAAGATTGCTTATGTCGTTGACGAGTTACCGGCAATGGCAGCTGCACGAGGATTGATCTTTTGGCATTCTGCGCTGCTGGAGTCAACCCCCTGCGGTTAGATTGTTTGGCGTCTGGGCATTACAGAAATCTTAAGGTAATTTGGTCTTAAATTGATGCAGAGATTGTCCTTACTTTGACCTTTCCCCTGAGGCATGCATTTTGCTCAATGGCCCCATTTGATATACATACGAGGAGAAGATTTGAGGAAGTGAATGCTAGACGGATGGTGTAGAGAGGAAGGATGGGCGGTAGGTGGCCTTGTTATCCTACATGTAGACAACAACATTTACGGCGCTGTGGGTGTGTCTGACTGTCCGAATTTCGGCAGGCATTTGTGTGAGTGAAGTTTGTGCTCTGATAGCCCTGTGGGGTATGATGTGTCGTCAATCGGCATGATCCCTCCCCTTGACAATCACACAAGGGTTTGAGCTGTGATAAGAACCGCATCGTCAATGGGAGAAGTCTTGGTGCACAAACGTCAACTGTTTACCGGAATATCACATTCTCCACGTATACGGGACGGGACCAGGATCTAGAAAGAAAGAGACTAAACATGGCTTCGAGTTACTCACAATGATCAAATGAAAAAAAGGAAAAGAAACAATCAATGACCCTTTGAAATGACAGTCCAGAAAACTAATCTACGGCTCGTCTTAGTAGACATTTTGGATAGTCGGCGCGCTATCAAATCCATCAGTTCTCCTCTCAAGTTCTCCTGACCAGCCCCCGTATGCACTCCCTTAGACTTAGGGTCCTCAGGGAACTCTGTGTGGAAACCAGGATGACGTTTCCTCGTCTCGTCGGATCTCCGATACTCCTTGATAAGGTAATTCAAACCGCGGTTTTCGGGGTTATCCTCCATGCTATAATGGTGATCGAACTGTACGCTGTGCAAGGGGTCATCTTCGCCTTGAGAGGCTCGATGGAGGACATTTAATGGTCCATGTTGTGTCTGCTTGCTCAACGATTTGCCAAGCAGGGGGATACAAATCGCCGCCCAGTTAGCGTGTCCTACAGCCAGCGGTGGCAATATTGCAAAGAGGATCTCATGTGCATGCATAGAGTCTGAGAGGCCCGAGGATGACTCTGATAAATGCGAGGCATAATCCTCACACACGTCATTCCCATCACTACCCTCCTGATCAGCAGGTCTGTCGTTGAATACTTCTCAGGAATGTATCTGGCCAATATGTTGTGCCAGATCACAGGCCCAGTTTCAGATGTTATTTGCATTGGGATAGTCAAGACGGCTCAGGGCGGGGATGTCTTGCCGCTCTGAACTCTGATCACTGTAACAGTATACCAGGTGCTCCAGCGGGTTGTCGACCATGGGATTTGAAAGGAGCCAGGCTCTTAAACTTTCATCGCGGGCGATGAAGACATAATCCATGCTATCCAACTCTCACATAGGAGACCTAAGAAACCTTCTAGGCCTGTCGCCTCTAGCGCCAAGTATGTAGCAGATTCGGTGGTGAGGTACAGATCTGTAAATCATAGCTGACATTTCACGCATGTCATAGGAATCCAACCCGGCGAAGAGTACCCCATTGACATGAGGGGGACCCCACTGGAGTAAGTTATAGTTTGGGGCGACATTTACCTTATTCCTTTCAAACTGGGATAGTGCCAGACCAGGTCGCGACGGCAGGACATAAGCAATACGCATGGTGCGCAGACACCCAAGGAGAGCGCTCCAATCTGTATCTCTTAAGTCTTTAAGTCAAAACTGGGAACAGGCTGATGATTTAGGAGGTGACTAACCAGGAGGCCTACGGTTGAGTGCGGGGAGAAAATCCGCGGCAACAGGGGGGTTTGGACTCGAGGGGGGGCATTATAAGGTGAATCAAGTAACATTTGCACCGGAGTAAGGTCATTATCCATTGAACTGGAATCACATACCATTTGTTGGTGCGGAGGATCTTTTTCTAGTGAACTTCAATCATGTACAATTTGTGGGTGCACAGATTCATTACAAGAATGAAAAGGAACAGCGGGACCCATCCAAGGAACATCACCCAGGGGAGCCTGACCAAGCTGTCCGGCAGCTGGGACATTGACTTGCGCAGCAGGTCTGTTTGAACCAGGCGCAAGGGGCGGAGCCTGTTCGAGGTGTCCGGCAGCAGGGACGTTGACTTGTGCAGCAGGTACCATTGCACTAGCCGAACCCAGGGCAGCCTGTCTGAGGTGTCAGGCAGCAGCGACGTTGACCTGAGCTGCGGGTACATTTGGACCAGCCACACCAGGAGGAGGCAGTCCGAGATGTCCGGAAGTGTTAGGCGCACGGACTCCCCGTAAGGATTTACAGGGCAAAGTTACCCTACCTGGACGCATGCCAACTTCCAAGGAAAAAGATAACACCCCCCTCCAGCGCCGGCGTTGGGACGGCGCGTCATCACTGGCCGCCTGGGTAGTTGCGTCCCAACACCAAAGACCACTATCAACGCAACACATCTTATAACACCGTATACGTCGCGGCCGTCCGTCTGACCGGATCCTGCTCGCAGGATATATGAGGGGAGACATTCCGGCACCTTATGCAAGTGGAAGCAGGTGAATCGGACGACGGCGCATAAGGTTATAGACCCTTGAGGACAGGCAGTCTGAACTGATGGTCGAAGGTAACGGGACGTTTTGCACGAATGTTAGTCCCCTCGTACCTACAAAGTTGTGTAGAGCATGAAGGAGGTAACTATGCCCAGTAAGTGGATCGGGTGCATCCACAGAGGACAAGTTGGTAAAAAGATGGAGTCCGAGGGAAAAAGCCTATAGGTACGATCCCGAGGACAAGTCGTGTAATGCCGGAAGACTAGAATACGAGATGCAGTTGCATACCGAATTCTTGACGGAACCAACCAAAGAAGAATGGCCATCTTCTGTCCAGCGAGTTAGACTACCCTCGACGAGCACGAGGACAAGATAATTCGTAACCATTGTTGTCAACGGATAAACGGATGAGCTGACACCTGACGTGGTCTCCACACCATCAGGAATAAATGGAAGCGCAGACCGATAAGTTGACCATGGGAGCAAAAGGTGTGGTAGAGAGTTTTCAGGGTCTACGAGTGTTCGCACTCAGGTGAAGTTCGCAGAGTTGCGGGCAAGGTACTTAATTAGTATAGAGATAGCATGTATACGGCGATTGCTCCGACGCGGAATATAAATATCGAAGCATCTTCGCTGCTATTAAGAACAACCAGCACGGAGAAGAGATCTTATCAATATAATAAGTTATTCTACACTTTTATATCGTTACCATTACTTCGACGATCTATATCGAAGCAAACCATTATATCTAGCCTACATTCCTCGTGTCTTCTTAACGAGTTCTCCGATATAATCACGATTAAGGTCCTGGCTGTCGGAATTCCTCACGCCGAAGCTACCACCTAAAAGGAAGCAGGGACGTTGACCTGTGCAGCTGGTACGTTTGGACCAGCCACACCCAGAGGAGCCTGTCCGAGTTGTCCACCTGCACGGATGTGGGCTGGGCGAGGATTTGGAGGAAGTTGACCGGGGTTCCTTATAATCTGTTAGATATTAGTGTAGCAGAAGGTACGGGTAGCTATCCTCATATGTGTTGGGGTTGACCAGGAGGGTTAGTAGAACCGGTTGTTGGCTCTTGGCGGTCATGTACCTCTATATATACCTTCAGTCATTGCCAGGAAATACACTAAGTTATTTTTCCACCACCACCACGTCCCTACAACAATAACAAGTTAATTCATTTGCCGAGGAGGAGGAGGATCAAACGGATGTTGACGATGATGATAATATGTCCAGAGGTTCCCAAACAGCTGGAAAATGTCCCACGGAACCTCCACTGCAGCAACATCCACGGAGAGTAAGGAGCTGGTTGAGATTTGTGAGTGAAACTTTCAATTTTGAAATAAGATGCTAATAAGAAAGAGTACAGAGAACTCCCACTGGCAATACCCTGCACTCAATGGCCCTTCCCATATACTTTGGTCTCAAGAGCCCACAGCACAATTACATTCAGGCTATCTCATAGCCCCCCATTCATCACACTCTTCACCCTATGCTACCCAAGAGGAACAAACCTTCCCATCCCATCCGGGATGGAGTACTGTCAATCTGGACCTTCCGGCATCTGATATTGGGATCCCAATCACCTCACTGTCAACAAGAAGCAATTCCCTACATGGTGATGAAAAGATAGTTTTTGTGAACGCTGCAGATATGGTCTGGTATTACACATGATTTGTTAATCCCTTTGTAAAGCCAGCTGACAATGATACTCTTTTGAAACGCTAGTGGGCAATAGCACTTACTAGGCTATGTTGGAGGAATATGGACGTGAGAAGGCCGGCAATGACCTTGGTAAGTGGATTAAGTAACAAAATACATCCCATTTGAGACTTAGCATGGTTAATTAAGTTCATTCAGTTGAAATCCAACCAGTCCACTTTGAGGTCACCTCTAGTTTCCGAAACCAGAAACATGATTCAGGACCTTTACCACTTATCACATAAACCAGCAACCAATCAAAAGGCAAAAATTACCCATTTGCAGAAACACGATCTCTTTACATGCCATCCATGTAAACAAGAGGTTAGTTCTTTTGTCATATCGTCCCCAATAAGAGGACAAAAGGCTTATTCCTCCAGGAAGCTGGCGTCGGATTTGCTGCTATGAGACAGCAAAACTCTGTTTCTATAAGTCATTTAGGGGTGGGAACATCTAGGAAAGGACCGATAAATGGGTTCTGAATTGTACTAACGATATCCTAATATGCCTTACGACGGCTGAGATGTAGCTTTCGTTGATGGGTTGGAGTTCCGGATCATTTATGCAACCTCCAAATTTCTCGGTTCTAACTGCGCAAAGTTAGTAAACAATGCTTACATCTCCAAATGCGCCATTTTAACGAGAAGCGTAGTAACCGCCAATTTAGATATTTATCTTCAACAGCGTGCAACTTAGCAAGGGTTACCTCCGGAGGTGAGAAATAAACTCATTGATTATACAAAAATGCGCATTATGCGAATGCTGCCGGAGTGTACATCAGCAAAAAAATCATATTGCGCTCCATCTCTCCCCACTCACCCTGTGCGCCTGACGTTCCAGGCGCTTATAACGTAAACTCGAGTTCTGGGTGCGTCGGCCCGGGTTTATTCCGTCCGGAAGTGAAAGGGCCGCCTCCACTGCGTCCGGACGCCGTTCAAGCGCAACCTCTCACATCCCGGCCCGCCCGCTTTCCTCCCATGATACCCTCTCTCTGTTAACTTCGTCACTAGCCTCTCTCTGAATCCGTTTCTCGCCCGGAACCCGTCCAACATCAACTCTGTTTCTCCCCCCCCGCGGTGCTGCCTCCATCCTCTCGCCTATCCTGCGGACGTTTTCCAGTCTTCACTTTTTTCACCCTATTTCCTCCCAACGCCCTCGGCCCTTGCTCCTCCCTCTGATCCTACCCTGTATTCTCCCATATCCTGCGGAGGTCCCCTACCCCCTTGCCCTTTCGCTAGGCTCTTTCCTCAGCTCTCCACATCCTATCTTGTTCGCCCCGCTCCTCTCGCCACCCACCCCCGGACTGTTGCTGTCGGCTCGCGGGCTCCCACCGTCTTCCCTAGCTTCTAACAGTCCTCCAGACACATTCCCGTGCTGTTAGGCGCACGGACTCCCCGTAAGGATTTACAGGGCAAAGTTACCCTACCTTGACGCACACCAACTTCGAAGGAAAAAGATAACACCCCCCTCCAGCCCCGGCGTTGGGACGGCGCGTCATCACT
>Ga0307517_10000627_pt1 | contig 60383 bp, 64 predicted proteins | sample 23_EM_MG_FD_194515 | JGI IMG/M metagenome (GOLD analysis project Ga0307517, IMG submission 194515) | Populus trichocarpa ectomycorrhiza microbial communities from riparian zone in the Pacific Northwest, United States - 23_EM | ecosystem: Host-associated > Plants > Roots > Unclassified | place...
ACCAATTGGCGGAATCCCCCCCCCCCCCCCCCCCCGGGTTATAAAGGTGTTGGGACTGTGCGGACCTCGGATAGCACTAAAAAAAGCACAACCATATCATTTAAAAATTTCTGCTCTGGGGGGCCGCTACCCCCAACTCAGTTTAAACAGTGGGTAGTAGTGACAGCAGCATCAGTGGGAGCTCAGTGCTGGAAATGATTGATCCACGGGGTTTCGGCATGGAATGGGCACCGTCGAGGGATTCTGGGCCGTATGGTCCAGCTACAACACTCTCTACAAAATTTCGAAATATAATGTACAAGTCCCTCTCGCCTAGCACTCCTCATATACACGACCGGCTGGTATAATAGACGTCCACTTGCGGAGCGAAAGGAGACTTCCTTATTCTATTCGGCCATCGCTTCACTGTTTTTTAAGTGTGCAGGAGCTGTGTGTGTGTGGATAGGTGCTGTGGGAGGGTTTTGGTGTGCTATAGTGCTTGCACCATGTAGGTTTTTATACATTGACAATAAAGACATGATATAAGAAAAGGGCTATGTGCTGGGGTGGATAAAATACAGAAGCAGAGACACAGACTGCATCTACCAATACAGGTGTGCTCAATTAAGGCCCGGGTGAGTACAAAACTCTAACTCTATGGTAACGCCAACTGCTTCTCAACATTAAAACACCTCTCTCTCTCTCTATCTTCTTGTAATACCCCTACCTCACCTCAAAAAAGAGCACTACCGTTGCGACTTCATCTACTCCCTCAAAACCTTACCACCCACCATTCCCAATCACCCTCCCATTAGTCAGTGTTGCCATGAATGCTTCTAGCAAAACCCACGGTGACCCCCCAAGTTTCTCAGAAATATAAAGTTTTTAGTCAAGGCGCCTGGTATCGAAAGGAATGTCCTTCGGAATCCGTTAGCTAAGAGCAGCAACCTATGGAAGTGGTGATACGGGTGTGTGTGTGTGTGTGGTGGATCTCGGAGTTTTTTTTGTAGCTACAGTACTTGCAGAGAGAGCAACACTTAAAGGCCAGAGCGCAATTGGGAGGAGCGCTCAACTGCAAGGGGGTAAGTCCGCCTTGGGGAGTAAGGCAGGGGCCATCCCAATTGGCACGATAGCTCTCCTGGCAGGTTGGCGGTGGGGTGGCCTTATATAAAAATCTCCTACTCTCCGGGGTCCCTGTTGCCAGGGTACAGCCTCCGTTCCGTTCGAGTATGGTGCCTATGACGGGCTAGAAATAGGACTCTTCTGGGAGACACTAGTAGCTCCAAAGACTTGATGCCGAACTGGTCGAATCAATGAGGGCAGTGGCGACATTTGATAAGTACCATAGACACAGTTGTCTCAGACCGGATCCAGCAATCAGACACCGACACCGTAACAAGGTGGACCAATCAATACCCTGAGCCGCCCTAGGCCCTTGGATACCAAAGCTCACTAAACAGCCCACCTCCAATCGCTTTGGAAGGGGGGGGGGAGTTGATAGGGAGCTTGAGTTGACGGTCTATACTGTAAATATTTACGACCAGATATCGTATCCTATCATAGTCGCAGAAATGAACCCAAGCCCCCAAACACACACCCCATTCTTCCCACTTCTCCAGCCTTCTTTCACTCCCCTACGATCACCAATATCCCCCCCCTTACACAGACTTGTCCCCCAAGTTTGGAACTTTTTGGGCTGATAACTCCAGATCCATCGGCATAGTTCCCTCTCCGAGGATAGGGATAGCCCGTATTTACCATTGGATAAGGCGCGAAGCGATCGATGCGGGAGCTTACCCTTCGAGCAGATCTAAGCGGTTCCATGATACCGAGGGAATACGGATTTGGCACTGGGCCCCATTTGTTGGGCATTAGGGCTACGCTATTCGACAGAGTTCCTATCGTAGTGGGGGGAATTCCTCTCATTTCGGCGGGTGATCCACTGTGATCAAACGGGTGGCCAGCACCGGCCGGTATCGGCGAAAACCCCCCCGATACAAGTAAGTTCCATCCGGAAATTTGACCATTTGGCAATCTGAAGGAGTGGAGAACCATGTCTGCGCTCCGTTATCCCAACAAGGGAGCCGTACCTATAAACGCTCCAGTCCAGATTGTACTGGATGCGATGCCACAATCAAGAAACTACTGGAGATTCCCACTCTGCACGATAATTCCTCCTTCCGCCCTCACATCTTTGGACTTGTGATAAATAGAGTAGAGAGAGATTAAAGCTACTGATACAGGGGTTGGTACAGTTCTCCCATCTCCACAAATCTCGCATCTCAATCACCCATGCCAGCCACTCGCGACAAAAGAAATAGTACATCAAGGAAAGACTAGACCCAATCACTTGTATCATCAAGACATGACCCATAAACCAGAAGTTGTACTTCAAAAGAAACAGGATAAAACTGGAAAGATAGTACTGGTACAGTAAACTGTGCCGGCATACAAAATGCACTTTTCCACAAAATCAAAAACCAAAAAACACCAAGATATAAAACCAAAACCGTAACAATAAAAAAAGGGTATAAAAACGCCTCCCACCATCTATACAGATTATACCAGAGCGCTAACTCGCAAGTCAATCGCTTGTCCTCTCCCACAACTCTTTCACATTTCCTATCCCTTTCTCTCCTTTTCCAGGGCCGCTGCTCCCATATCCCCCGCCTTCTCGCCAACCCACTTACTGACACCACCGAGAGCTCGTGACCAGCCCTTGTCCTTCTTATCCTTCTCCCTCAACTCGCGCTCTTTCTCTTCCCTTCTGTTCTCTCTTTCTTCTCTCCTACTTTCTCTTTCTTCTTTCCTTTCTCGGTGTTCCTCTTTCCTCTCCTTATGTTCCTTCTTCTCCTTCTCACCATCCTGTTCTTCGCCCTCACCCCTTCTCCTACTTCGCGCACGCTTCGTGCTACTCCCACTCTCAGTACCCTCACCTGATCTTCTGTCTCTCCTCTCTCCTTTTTTATCCTTCCGTCTCTTGGAAACCATAGTGCTTGCCGCACCGTCCTCTGGAAGTTCATGTCTACCACCCCGCCGCTCCTCTTCACGGCGCTTGAGCTCCTTGCGTTCCTTTTTCTCAGCTCGCTTCTTCTCGCTCTCCTCCATCTCTTGCCGAGCCTCTCGTCGTCTTCGACTAAAATTAACATTGCTCGCTGAGTCGTCCGGGCTGAGTAGGATACTTTTGCCACCATCCCACTCTTCCACTGGTGGGAGCGGCGACAAGACGTCGTCTTGCTCACCTTCACCTCCCACAACTACGTCCTCGCCGCCATTGACAATGGTATTATCGCCATATTCGCTTTCAGGTACCCTTCTCTTTATCTTTGTCGCGATAGCGTCTATGCGTTCTTTGAGCGCTTGCCGCACAATGAGGGCGCGGTTGTGAAGCTCCGCTATCTCGTCGTCAAGAGTGTACATGACATGCGCAAGTTTCTTCTGGAGGTCGGTGATGCAACCAAGCTCTTGTTCTTCGTCCCTAGGTACAGCGTTGGTGCTTCCATCGAGGAATCCATCAAAGCGACCAGAATTTATCAGTTCCATCTCAGCATCGGAGAGTCCCCCGATAGCTGCCAGCATGGGATGGAGTTCGACATGCAAGAGGAGATAGAGTGCCACGATCGGTTTTGTGATGGACACTGCCGGGTGCTGAGGATATAGTCGAACAAGCGCGGCCTTAGTTGAGGCAAGGTAGGCGTGGTCGGCAAGATAAGATCTAAAGACTTCGACCTGAGCGGGAGTCGGTAGGATTCCTTCGATAATCTGGGTGACCACCTCATCTTCATACTCGTGCTCTATTTCCTCGGGGACCGTAGATGTTACTGTCGGAGAGGGAGGGGGCTGTTGTCGCAAGACTTTCTCCACCTCCTCCAGCCACTCCTGCACTTTACCCGTTCCCGACTTCTCCCTAACGCCAGCTACCACTGACTCGGCAAGCTCCTTAGTTTGCTGAGGGCCCACTTCGGAAGTAGGCTCGGCACCACTCAGGATTGTCGCCGTATCAATGTTTCGCTGGATAAGACCTTTAACCGGAAGGACACATAGACAGGGCTTCTGTTCATCACCGCGAATATACTCCAATATATCCGACCAGTCGATCCCATCTACGCCGACCTCCCGATTGAATACACCGCCGACCTGTTGGAGCAGCTTGCGAGCAACACTCCGATAGCCAGTACCAACCGCCATACTGCCCCCATTGGAGAGGATAGCGAGGTAAGAGTCCAATAGATCGTTCAAGTTGCCAAAGACATCGGCGGCAGGGAGCTCAGTCCTTGGGGAATTGGTGAGCGAGTGGGGATCCTGGTAGGGATGAAAATTATCGGAAACCGGACCATCCAAAGCACCATACGGGAGGAGATAGTCGATGGGCTGCCGTCCCAAAGCTTTTCCCAGCTTTGTCACTTCTCTTACGGAAACAGTGGATGATGAGGACGATGTCGAAGGCCTTCCGAGGAGAGTTCCCTCCCGTGTGGGTGCCAGGCTTTTCGACGGTTGCAGTGGGGGGAGTGAAGGGGCGTATTTCGATACTGATGAGCGAACAGACGGAACAACCGTCGGCTGTCTTGTTAGCGGAGGGGAAGGCGGGAGCGAAAAGGCCGGGATGGGGTTAGCGTTAGCGCTTGCCGGGCGCGCTATGCTCTCTTTGTTCATGGCCCGGGATAAGGTAGATGGCACCGGCGTTTCGGAAGCTTGATGTCGCGGGACGGGAGCCGAGGTGGGCTTGTACTTGGGACTTGGGCCCTCGCGCTTCTGCTGCTGTGGAAGTTTGAAAGGCATATCTTCTTGCTCCGAATGGGCCGGAGTGATGTCAATTTTGGGAGGTAACGGCGGTGGCGGCGGCGGCGACCTCCTCGGGGCCGATGAGCTCTGGTAAGCCGCGGATAGAGAAACACCCTCGTGCCCAAAGTCTTCCTCTTCTCCCTCCTCAATATCAGCACCTGAAAGTGTAGTCGGGGTAGCGTTTGTCGCCGGCGGCGTTGGTGGAATGCCAAACCTCTGGGAGACCAATACGGGTGAGCGAAAGCCTACTGGTTCGACGGACCGAGGGCGAATGTGGGGGGGATTATAAGAGGATCGAGGCTTTGAGCGGGTTGGCAAATCTGGCGGGTTGGAGCTTCTAGATGAGAAGCGTTGATGGGAGACAGTGGGCTCGGCGGTGGGGGGAGATATTGGGGAAGAAAGAGGGGAGAGGGGAGATGAAGTGGGAGGGAAGTTTCGCAGCATTTTTCTTTTGTAAGAATCTAGTTCAGCCCTTGTAAAGATGGATGCAGGTTGAATATCGGATTGCGGAGGAAGTCTATGGTGGCCCTCTGGCGCGGGAATGGAGGAATGGCCAATGCGTTGTGGAATGACCAATGCGGAGGGAGATAGTAGTTGTGGTGGTGGTGGGCAAGAGAATGCGGCTTGCCACAATTACTGCGGGAGTAGGAGAGCAGGATAAAAAAAGGCGGAGAGTTCTATTCGACGCCGTAGGAATGTTTTCCCTAGAAAAATTATGATAGGAGGATTAGTCGGTTGCGAGTGAGAGGGGAACAAGTATTCGGGCCTATTCGTAATGAAGGGCAAAGTGGTGTATGGAGGATGGATGTGAGAGGAGAGGATAGCGGGGACGATGGAGCTGGGAAGAGAGGATAAGGAAATCATGGACGCAGGAGAAGAAGCAGGAGGAGGCGGTGGTGGTGGTGGAAGAGTAAGAGGAGAGAGACAACGTACCTCGTTCACTGAAAATGTGACGATGCAGAGCTGTAGCGAATCACGGTTGCCACCCACACCTCTTTTTTTTTTTCGTCGCTTCTTCGTTGTTTTTTCGTTCTTTTTTTTTTTTTCTTTCCTTTTTTTCTCTTTCCCTTCTCTCTCCTTGGCTCTCAAGGTCGCCTAAATATCGGGGGAAGCACGTCTGTGGTTCCGTTGGTGTGATTAAAGGTGAGCAGATGGTACTTGTACAGACAGTGGCAGGCGAAGAAGGAGACTTCAGTACGGTACTGTACCGGTAAGAGGGTAAGAGTGAAAACGAATGGATGGCACTCAGGAGAGCGAGTAGAAGAAGAGGTGATCTAAAAGGGAAGGGAAGGGGAGAAGGGGGAGAAGCGGATACAGCCAGTGGTGAGGATAAGCCCCGAGCAGTGGCTGAAGCAGCTTATGCCTGGAGCCTGACACCTCGAACACAATTCTGTGGTTTTGCTTCAGCCAGCTTTTCCCTCCGTCGTGCTCTCACCTCGCAGTTGCTCGCACAGCACAGCACAGTGCCTGATACTGTGCTGTGCTCGGCCACACTTCAGGGCAAGGCCAACAACAAGGGAGAAAACCCGTCTAGACTTCCGTCTTCGGGAAGGTGAGAGTGAGAGTGTCGCACCGTCACAGGGTTGTTGAATTCGTGGCAGTGGCCATCAAGCGACTTTGCCTTATCCTCCCTCCCCTTCTGTTCGCAAAAGTTCCTTTTCCTTCCCACCTCGAGGCTCTACAAGTTCCTCTTCCTCGACCCCCGACACCATACACCCTACCGTAGCATAGCACAAGTAGGCCACCATACAGAATAACGTAGCAACTACATAAATTTACAGCAAAGGAGAAGAGAGTCGGATTCAAGCCTGGTCCAAAATTTGTATGGTTCTCTCGAAATCGTGTGTGCCCCAGGATTGTGCGTACAGTGCAGTACAGTACCGTACCGTCCGTACTGTACAGCTCAAGCACAGCACAGGTACTTTACTGTACAGGTGCATCATGCTCCAAGGCTTTCAGGGCTCCTGCTAACCCCCTCAAAACACCTTTTACATCATCAAGCAGAGCACCACGAGAGGTTCTAAGAATATCGGCAAGAGGTCTGCCTCCCTTACCTCTACCCATCTACCGCACTCTTCTCTCACCACTCTTACGCACGACACGTTGTCAATTTCCCATAAAAATACTAGTACCAGCGCTCTCTCTATCATATGCAACCAAGGATGCTCATTCATCCACACCATACTCGTACTCCTCTCCCTCTCACCCTTCTCGCCTTTCCCTTGCCTCCTCGAGTAATCGCTCGGGAGCCTCATCTGTGTCATCACCATCACCATCATCAGGTGCCAGAGAATCTACGATATCCGTCTCTGCCCTAACATATCATTCATCTGTGATCCATACAGACAATTCGATTGATGAGTATCCATCACACCGCTATCTAGATTCGCCTGCCTTACCATCCTCTCCATCTCTTTTTCCTCCCATCAATCAATCATATGCCGTGGGTAAGAAATCTAGAGGGGCACCTATGATGCCTCCCACTTCACCCTACGAAAGAAAACCAATATCGCGTACTGTACACATGCAACTTCACCCTGATCAAAATATCCTATCATGTCTTGCATTGATTATATTGCTCTGCTCTTGTACAGTGCACTACGCGTTACGATTACAGTACTAGTGCAATGATTGTTTACCCTCCCAACCGCCCCGGCCAATCGCTTCTTTCCGAGGCCTGCTCCACCGACATCATCGTCCGCCTTATTGTAAACTGAGAAGAAAAAAAGGAGACGGGTAAATCGCGCGTGGGTGGTAGTGCATAGCGGGGTGCGTTTGGTCTGGAATGGAATTCAATTGTCATATCCTTCGTCGTCGTCCCACCCTTGCGCTATGCTATAAGGTGGCTTTTTCTTTCCGAGCCCCTCATCACTCATACATGGCCTATATTGGTTTTGCATAGATTATTAACTTGGGGCTACAATTGATCGCCGCATCCCCCCTGCCTCCTCCTCCTGCCTCCTCCTCCTGCCTCCTCCTCCTGCCTCCTCCTCCTGCCTCCTCCTCCTCCTCCTCCGCTTCTTGCTATTGTTTCTTCTGCCCCGCCTGCTGCCTTCCATAGAACGTTGCATCGGCCTCGGGCGATTGCTTCCGGTAGCCCTCAACGCCTGGTGCCGGAGGTGTGTCGATGTCCGCAGCGCCTGGTATCGTACGTGAAGTGTTTCCTGCGTTCCCCTGTTTCCCGGGGGCGCCGAAAGCAGCCTCCACTCCAGCTATGGCGCTACGGGAGATCTCGGTATAGGGAGTTTTGCCAGACATGGCGAATGCACAGATTTCTGGGAGAGAGGGGAGCCCGAGGACGTGAAGTAATTCGTGTTTTGTTTTCGGGAGCAAACAGGAATATCGAGTATTTCGGAAGCTCCAAGACCAACTTAAAGCCGCTTATCTTTTGTGAAAGAGTTATGGGAATGCTGATTCCTTGGTGGATTTTCTAGAGTTGAATTCGGGAGGGAAGGGGGTCCTCTTAAAAATATTTTCAGACTAACTTACCCCAATATCTGCGTGCTTTCAATCGGTGCTCCTCAAACTCAGACTAGCCCAATGTTGCAATGAAGGGGGGGGTTCGATCAAAAAATGATCGAAGGGGGGTTAAAGTTATAACATAGAACCCCTTCTAACAAATCGGTAAACCATGATATTTGAAGGTAGTTGGAAGCAAAGAAACAAATGAAGTGATAGGAAAAGAGGGCAAAATGTATGATAGCAGAAAAAGCAAATAAACTAGCACTGGCACTCCACTTCCCCAGCTTCTAAGCAATAAATATTCCCACATCTGGGTTAAAGGTAGAAATCCCCATCACAGTTCCTGCTATTTTTGCTTACTACAGTAAGACATTAAAGAACCCCCCCCCCCCTCTTCGATCCCCATTTTCAGAAACCCCGATCATCAAAGGCCTTCTTTGCAACATTGGACTGGTCTTGCACACCTTAGTGTCTGTTATTATTATTACCCCCTCCCTTTGCACCTCTTCGCCCCGCTGTTAGGCCTACTGGCTACGTCATCGCTTTTGGTCAATCACTGTGTTCCCTTTCCCCTCTTCTCCCCCCCTCTCGCTCCTCCCCCCGTTTGCGCACGAAGCACCTAGCGAAGCAGACGAGGGAGGCCTAGAGACAAGCCGGGTGTCTACCTTCAGTATCGTTTGTCGTGACTACCTCGGGTGCACTGTCATGACCCCTTCCAGGGCGGTTGTTTTTCCGTGGCGGTGGGGTGTAGAGGGGGTTGCAGGGTAGGGGTTGGCAGGCCACTCGTTTCAAACGCGATTTCTACCCGAGTGATTTGTTATGCAGGCAGTTTGTTCGCGGGAAACCCGCAGTATTTCGGTAACGTACTCCCTTGTACGGTGCCCTAGCGCACTGATTGTGCACGCAAAAAAGTGCCTGCCCTCCTCATTGCCCTGCCACCTTCGCACTGCACAAACAGGCATCACGAGGCTCCCGCTAACCAACCAACCAACGGACCAACCAACAAAAGAAACCGATTTGAGCAAACAAAAACTCGCCCACCAAGATGGGGCACACCAAACAGACCGATTGCAGCTACAATTGCGGGAGTGTCTATTTCCTCACGTTCGCACTAACGGTCTTCTTCCTGTGGCTGGCTCCCGTACCTTTCGGCCGCCGTTTGGCTTCCTCTTCACCCTCTGCTTTCCCGCACTTTTCGGCAACCGCCCCGACGGAACTGCAGAATATGCCGGGGGGCGAGGGATCAGCGGAGGAGTATGCCATTTTTCTGCAATGGTTGGAGTATCATCGCCGCACGGGGAATTATCCACCCGGGGAGCTTCTGCTTTCCCCCAAACCCTCCCCGAAGAGCGCTTACCCCCAACGCTACTCCCGCCCGCCCTCCCCTTCTCTGTCTCCCTCCCCTTCCCCACCACTCCCTTCCTCCCCTTCCCCACAATTACCACCAGCACTACCATCCATCAAATCTGAAGTCTCTCCGGCTCTGGCTCCCCCCGCTCTCCCTACCCCTCTCTCCCCATTACCACCCCCGAAACCATACCTCAGATTCGCCCCGGGAACCCTGGTCCTCCGCCGCCGCCCTTCGTCCGACTACTTCGATACCCAGGATAGACAACACCCCACCGACGGTCCGTTTATGCTGCTTCGCACTCACCCGTTCAGTCCTACCACCTGGCAACTGGACATTCCGACTGGGTCTAAAATGCCGCTTTGGCACCCCGAGGTCTCACTGGTTAGGTGGGACGAGGGGGTTAAGGAGATTAGGTGTTCTAGGGAGATGAGTGGTGGAGGAAGGGAGGTAAGGGTTCACGTTAAAGGGTGGGGATGTGAAGATGATGTTTGGGTTAGGAAGGATGATGCTTGGCCTGGGGATGGTGAGGCGGGGTGGTGATACCCGAGTGAGCTTTTGTGAACGTGTTTTGCCAATCTCTTACAGCCTATCCTCTTAATTGCTATTAATACCTTGCAAATGTAATCTAGACCACAGTTTTACCAGAAAAATAGAAGATAGGATATCCCATATTGAATCAAGCTATCATACCAAATAAACCCCCACGTCCCCGTAGTTTACTATGTATCACTGCTCACCCCAGCCCCGACGGTACTGTATCACCCCACATCCTAAACCATTGGCCCACAAAACCCCCAGCATGATCGATCGCTCTATCCCAAGCACAACCTCAACAACAAAAAAGTACCGTATCACACCCGATCGCATGATCGCGACAACGATAGGAAGTCAGAATAAGGTTGGCTCCCCGAGGACCGAGTCGGCAGGCACCTGATTCCTCTTCCCTCTCCCTCTTTCTCTCTTTTTTTCTTTTTTTTCTTTCTTTCCCCTTCCCCTCATTCCGTCATCCATACCCTCAATCCAACTCCAGGAGAAGAAGGTATGATACATTAGATCGAACACAAGCCCCACAAGATACCCTATCACCGCGTAATCCACCTCGCCATCAACACAACCCCGTGACATTGAAAAAAATATATATATAAAAAATCCCCACTTCACCAATAGCGTCGAGAGAGAGAGAGAGAGAGAGAGAGAGAGAGAGCGCGCCCAGAGCATATGATACCGATCCAAAGACTGAGTCAAAAATGCGTGATTCCACGGGGGGACGTGTACTGAGGTTTAAGCCTTTCAGATGAGCCTCAGCTGGGTGTCAGTCCTATTATCTATGATAATTATATTTCTGTTGCAACGGGGGGGGGGATGGTATTATTATGGGTAATCAGGTATTATTATGTCATGGACGGGGATGGTTAGAGTAACCGTTACTGGAATTCGGTAGCGAGCCAGTTGGGTGAGTTTTTTAATAGCCTCTGGGCTTCTCCATTCCCTTTTATCTATCATACTTATCCGATCGGTGGAAAGGCTTTTTGTATTTGTGGGGTTGGGGATTTGGTTATTGGATTGCCGGTAGTTGTAGGGCTTTTTGTGGTGTTTCGGAATTATTGTTATTAATATGATATTATATTGTTATTCCTTAATTTTTGGCCGGGGGGAGGGGGTTGGTTATTGGGTGAATTGGCTGGTTGGTTGGTTTGGTTGGTTAGGTTGGTGATGGATGGATGGGGAGAGGATATCTGTGGCGGTTACAGTTAGAATACGAGCAAGCCACTGTTGTGGAGGTGCTTCGAGTGAGCGTGTATGATGAACGAGGTACCCAAAAGGTGGCGGTGAGTAACTTGGCAGGGCCCTGAGTGATAAGGGGAAAGTGGAGTGATGAGTTGGTAGGTGATTCAGCGAGGGATCGTACTTGTATCAGGCTTTCCAACGTTGGAGAGTTGTTCGACTTGGATTATGCCTGTACTGGTACTGTTCTAGATCTCCTTTTGTGTTAAGCGCGTTGGCGTTGGCAGTGAGTTTCGCGCGTAAACTAAGACATAACTGAGGTTTCTAGAGTTTCTGCTAGTGTAAGTTGGTCCAGTCTGTAACGAGATGTTCGACCTGGCGGTGGAGGCACTTAGTACAGGTATCCTCCTCATTTTCTAGTTCAAGCTGAACCCTTCTGCTTGCCGCCGAATCATGTGCAGGTCTCAGTTCTAGTACTACCATAACCTAACCTAACACACAACTTGCTTCATCACTGACGCTATCGTAGCCTAGGTTTGAATATGTCGAATCTGCCAGTGCCTAACGCTATCAAGTTACGTGCATCCGCCCTGCTGCAGGCACCTATTTCTAAGCTTGCTACGATTGGTCCAGGAGCCAATGTAGTGCTACCATGTACTAATAAAGTGCAGAACGGTATCTAGCAATGCAATGATCGATTGTTCTAGCTGCATGGAAAAATTTTCATTAATCTGGGGTTTTATTCGGAGGGGTAGGAGCTGATGAGGGGAGAGGGGGAAGCAGTGATAGATCTATGGCGCGACGTTTGATATTCGACCTTCACACATGAGCTATGACAGGAGGGATAGGGCACGCTTGATATACGATACACCTTATTAGCAGCCAGTGTCTATGACGGACTAGTCAGGAACCTGCCCGGCCATCCTGGCAATGCACTACTACACCCCAGCATCATTCTCAATAAACGGGGGTTTACTAGATTATTACTATATCCGCACCCCCATGCCATATCGACGAAACATTGCATGCCACAACACTCTTGTAGGAAAGACCAGCCAGTGATTGTCATCAACAACGACGTCGAATCCTTCAATACGATACCGCATCCCTACTCGAGTGCTCGTATGATGCAAGCCCGCAGATCACATGTATGCCCTCTCGCCCCTCCCTTCTTCCCACTGCCAATACGAAATATCACTCATGCCTCCCGCGCCCTGTCAGTGTAATCATGGCACTGACTAGAGCACGTCTCAGATCTTTGGTGCCCTACCAGACTATCACGCATCATTGGCCCCGTGTCAAGGTTTCTTAATATACACCTCCCCTTACGCCGCTCCCCGCTATCGCGACTATTGCGTACGGGATGCAAGCACCCCCCCCTCTACCGAGCATGCGGGGTTAGCAAGCCAGGAGCGTAGACGGACGGGTGTATAGACGGAGGGACGGACAGACAGATGGACAGATGGGGAGACGGGCGGGCAGACAGACAGACAGACAGACAGAGGGATAGAGGGATAGAGGGATAGAGGGATAGACCGGCACAAGGCAAAACAGCGTATATCGCGGAAGTATCATTACGCAAACCTCTGATCCCTGTTAGACGATGAACGGGTGCGTTGTCAGTCATGCATTGGAGTACCTCCTTCCTGCCTTCTTTCTTCTCTCCCTTCATCCCTCCCTTCTCTCCTCGTTCCCTCCCTTCCTCCCTCTTACCTCTCTCTTCAATCCATCCGCCCTCCCTTCGTTTCTCCACTCGTACTTACCCACCTGCTGATACCCTACCATTCTCTCCAAACTAGCGGTTGAGGGAAGGTGAAGGGTTAAAAAATTAACTCCTCGAAGCCGAAAAACTCCAAACCCACAGCACAAGAAACTAGCCCCCGCCACGAGCAGCTGAACATCCCAAACACGTCAACCCCAGCTGACGCAAAGCGTACAAACAACCCCTACCCACCATACCCAACCCCGCCACACAATTCCCGAGTGATGACCCGTGATACACGTCACGCGCTTGCTTACCGTACATGCTGCGCCGCAGTCCCTCCCATTCGCATTCGCCACCTGAGAAAATAGCACCGCCACGTCCTTTTTTCCAACTCATTTTTCCGGCCCTCCGTTGCTGACTTAGGATATAATATGATGAATTACCGTATCATACCTCGCAAGATGGTTTTGGGCGGGTGCGAGATCCCGACCTATCGCTCTCGTGACGAATTGGAGCTCGCTCGATTCCTCCTGGTTTTGTTTCTGGGTTTGACTGGTTGAGCGGCTGGTTGGGTTCGGAACTTTTCTGTTTGGGTGGGTTTGATATTCGACTGGGAAGGGAAATGGGAACCGGTTATTGGAGGAGCGAGTGATGGATAATAACGCAATTGCATAGAGTAGAGTAGGAACGGGACTTTTTTCTTTTTGATTTTTTGATTTTTGATTTTTGAGAGTGTGGTGATTGTTGCTCTGGGCGTTTTTTTTTGTTTCTTTTTTGGTATAATACTACTATATTAGGTTATCGGGGGTGGGGTTAGTGGTTGGCTTATGAGGAGGAAGTGGTGGTTTGCCTTACACTAGGGATATGGTATTATGCGGTGCTCTGGGGGGATTAATTACCGTAATTTAGTTTATTTGCAGGAGCGAGGGGTTTTGGCTTCTTGCAGATTGTTTTCCTTTTTTGCTTTGCTTTGCGTTTAACTTATCATACTGTAACTGGGTCTCTTCCTTCTTGTGGATTAAGGGCCTTACCAGACAATATCTTTCCGTTACCGGGATCCCATGCTAGCCCTATGCCAATATCACACTCCCTCACCTCACTTGACCTGCTTCCCCTCCATCACAAACCCTCACCCATGTTCAAGATGAACATCCCAGCATTGCATCAAACCGACCAATAACCACTCCGAAATCCCTATAACTTCCTCCTCCTCCGCTCCTCCTCCTCCTCCACCCCACCTACCCCTCTATCCTCCAGAGTATTCCCAACAAAACTACTCTTCCAAGACCTCATCCCCCCCCTACCAGTGCCTAGAACTGACAGTCATTATATTTGGAAGAAGAAGAAGGATAAAAATAATAATAATAAAAATGGATATTTCTCCAATAACCTTCTTCCTAGCAGTGGCCATCTGCATAGCGTACGCCTGGCTGGTAATGATCCTAGTCGGCAAACTCACCTTCGACCGACACCTCGCAGAGCCCGACGTCTGCCCAAGTGATGAGGACGTGGGGAAGGGCCTAGACAGGAGCCTGATTAGGGGTGCGCCGGGGACTGACACGGACCCTTGTAAGGCCAAGGCCAAGAACCATTGATATGTGGTTGAAGGATGACTGTGGTAAGAGGGCGGAGGCGGGGGGGGGAAGGAAGCGCTAGGGAGGAGAATGGAGGAGGAGGAGGAGGAGGAGGTTGTGAGGAAAACTATAGAACGCGTTATGAATGAGAACCCTCCTTTCCGCGGTTATGATGATATGTCGCTTGCTCGCGCGCGCGTGTATGCGAAGGAGGACTTCACGTGTGAAATTGGGTAGACTATCGACGGTGGCGGGGCTTGGGTGCATGCGTGGGGGTTTTTTTCCCTCCGTTCGTTGATGTGATATTATGAGAATATTGATGCCTAAGTTAATGCAGGGTTTAGAGGGAGGGCCGCTGACGAAGTTGTTGTGGTTGCGGCACGCCCTGCGATGCTATGCGCGGGCTGGTTGGGAATCGCGCCTTTTGGGAGCGAGGGATATATTATGATACCAGCACCCACTATGATGTTATGGATATTTTGCTGTGGGGTAGGGCATGTAGGGAGGTAGGTAGGTAGCCAGGTTTACACCACCGCCGTGCGGTTCCAGATTCACTATATATTTCTGCTCCCTCGGTAGCTTGCATGGCTGTTCGCCTCGTCGGGTGTTTTGGGCAGTAGTGGGCAATTTGGGGGGGCAGCAAGGGAGTGAGCGATGCAGGGAAGGGTGATGGATGGATGCTCGTGGTGCTAATTGCGCTCTAATCGCACACCGATGCGGGCTTGGGGATGAATTCTGGGATACGGTTTTCGTGCGCGGTGGTTGTGGTGGCCTGCTACCGTAGGTCTGCGGTAGTGCCTTAGCTTATGGAGAGATTGTCCTGGGCGCCAATTGCAGGGTGGAGAAAACGATTCATGGCCGCTTTTGAAAGAAAAAAAAAAAGATATTCCTATTCCGATACCGGTTCCTTCTGGGAGCTCTGCGGAGTCCGTCTGTGGGGTAGCATTTACTACTCTATCTCATAAAACGGCCCGAAAGAAACCCTTCCGATAACTGCCTCCGCTATCTCGCATGCCCATTCCTGAGAGATATCGCCTTGTGCCGCGGATGGGCTCCTAAAGCATCTAAGGACATAGTGCGCCCCCCCGTTGAGGGCCATACCACACCACACCACATTCTGCCTTTACACGGCCGGGGGGGGGGGGGAATCCACCCTATCCATCTATCCATCCATCCACCAACTCCGAAGCCCCAATCACCAAGCTTCAGAAACCACCGGAAGCAACAAGCAGGCATAGCGCAAGTTCCTCAATAGCGTAGCGCGCAATAAACACACACTTACTTGCACTACATATAATCTTCCAGACCCCACCGAGTGATTACCAATGATGATACCATCGAACCAACAATCCCTAAACCCACCAATGCGTAAAGTAGTATAGCACCGCAATAAAACCACCTTCAATCGCCTCTCTCTCTTTCCTCTTTCTTTTCATTTATCAATCATGGAGCACAAAGCTTTGCCAGCCTTGATATTATAGCCGCCGCGGGAAGATTATCTTCCGCTTCTCAACCGTAAGTTGTGGGGACCCGTGATACATACATACCTAGTATTATACCCCCTCCTCTCCGGAAAGTCCCTCTGCCTCCAAACAGTTCCCTCCCGTAGCCGGCCCTGAAGCCCCAGGTAGATCTATGCCACAGCACAGCCTTTTCATGAGTATTCACCCACCAACAAAGTCGCAGAACAAGCCACTGGGCCCGCGGCAAACCCTCGGGACGGTATTTTGGGCCTTGGTGCCAGGCATGATAGCACGGAGTTCGCCACGGTAGGATATAGCGCGCATCCGGACATCCAGCACTCTACCATCACAGGAAATCACCCGCTCAAAGTAGTATGTACAGTGCTATTATCGCTCTTTCTAAAATCTGGAGACAGGTCCCTGTGGCCAGCAAAAGGGACCCGCCAACTACCATGAACAGGGAACATCACAAGTTTAAATTCCCCCGCCGCAGCAGAGGTGTTCCATCGTCAAAAATAGCCCTTGTGAGTTTCTCTTTTGGCTCCCTGAGAGGAGGGGGGCAGTGCGGTCACTACTTCAGTCGAGGATCTTACTTATTTCATTCTGGATTGTTCCTCACACCATCTGGTGTTTGTGCTTCTGTACTGTGCTGTACTGTGTGCTCTACCCGTGCGGTTAACCCAAGGGGCTGGAAGATTGAAGATTGCTTGACTACATGTAAGGCTCTGGGGATATCTTGCCCTCGGTGAGGTTCTGGGCAGCTCCGACCCAGTTTATTTAAGTGTGTAGTTGTTGTTTCGACAGTATGGTAGCATATTGGTCCCGGAGGCCATGTTTGTTTGTTTGTTTGTTTGCTTGTTTGTGGGATTGGTGAAGGCGAAGTAGAATGCTGCGGTGAAGAGAGAACCGGCGGAGGTGCACCTACAGTGGGAGAAGGAAAGGGAGAAAAAAAATATGAGGGCTAGATATTTTGTTTTGAGTTTTTGCAGCCATAGATTGAAATTACACAGATCCTCAGAGCGGGCAAGCTCTCCCATAGCGATGATAAGGGAGAAGAAGAAAAAAAAAGGAGAGTAATTGATGAGAGGTGCGTTATCCCCTCCAGAGTTTCACAGCTCTCGAGCACAAGGGCCGCTACCAAAGAAGAATACAGATCATCAATTGTAGGAGAGAAGAGGACAACACAAGTCCCAGGCTATGATACAAAAACATTTGCCCGTAAATTCCCGCGACTCAAGAGGCCACAGGTAAAGAATTTAAAAAAAACAAACAAAGAACATTCTCCCACCAAAGCCTCGAACAGCAAAGCACAGCTAAAAAAAATATATAAAAAAAATCAATCGAGGGAAACACAGCCAGCATGACGCTCACATGAAAGTTTTCAGCGGGTATACAGCCATCAAACAACAAGCATCCCGATCATTTCCCATCCCACCAAGACCAGCAGACCAGCGCAGAACACAGTGCTCCACCACCACCAAACGCCCCTAGTCAAGGAAAGGAAAGGAAAGGAAAGCAAGCAAAAATCAATCAAACGGCCCAGCACCTAAAAACACCTTCTGCGAAAAAGCCTTCCACATAGACACCGTGACCTCGGCCGTCTTAAAAATCCTCCTGCACTGCCTCATCTTGGCCTTCTCGGCCTTCGAGAGCCCGCGAAATTCCCTATTCGCCGCATACATCATGTCGAAATACACGCACGACCGTCCCTCCCTCTCGCGCGTTCCCTCCGCGAAGGTGCTAAAGTCATGTAGATGCTTTGCGATGACCTGCTGGCGGAACGGGGATTGGTTGATGAGGTATTCCGCTTTGCGCTGGGCGCTGGCGCGGAGTGGTGGTGATTGTGGGGGTTCTGGTAGTTCTGGTGAGGGTGGCCGAAGGGAGGAGGAGGAGGGAGAGGAGGAGGAAGAGGAAGAGGGGATGAGGTGCGGGAGGTTTTGGACGTCAGTGTCGTTGTGTGGGCCGCCAGAGGTGATGTTTTGGTTTGTGAGGGTGTGGCGGGGGCGTTTGTGACGGCGGAGGGTGAAGTTGGTGATTGGGGGTCCGGTAGACATTTTTCTTTTCTTTCTTTTTTTTTGTACGGTATTACCGTGTTGGGTCTTTTTGTGTTTTTCTTTCGGTTGGTGACTTCTATGGAAGTGTGTGTGTTTTTGTTTTGGTGGATGGGTGAGTGGGAGGTGGAAAGGTGCGGTGTGGTGGTGGTGGGTGGATTAATGAATTGGCCGGCGGAATTGGTGGATGTTTCTGTCTGCAAACCCCAAGCTTTTGGGGGCTCGCAAACCCGCAGAAGCCGATGAGTCAACTAGAAGGCCGTGATGATAGGTGGGTCTAGGAACGAAGCCCTCGCTTCATCGACCCTGAGCGCAACCAGCTCGAGAGGGTATATACCTTTAATGCTGAGATTCATGAGATATCATTCGGCGCAAGTTCGCCAACGGAAGACAAATGGATTTGCTAGGTAATGCAGCTCAGAGTATCTACCGCTCATACACATTCGTGCCCAGGACCTCGCCCCTAACCCAATTCCCCATCTAAACCCTATCCAGAGAAAAAAGACGTTACAATACCATGCCCAAAACACCCAACCCCATCTTGCGCCAACAACCTCCACCACCGCAACCACCACCTCACCCCTACCCCAAGCACCATTACATCCGTAACAGCCCTCAACAGCGTCTCCTCGCACAACTCAATCTGCGTGTCCACACTCTCCCACTCCGGAACTGCAGCGCCTCCAACTAACCAACAGTCAGTAGAATAACCTCCGGCCCCCGCCCGCCTTTGTCAACTAATTTGTGATACCGCTTTAGCACCATAACAGAGCACGTCCAGCACAGCCCAGGGCAGAGTACTTGCCGGGGGGGGGGGGGGTAGTTTGGTTCATGTATCATACTTCCGGAACTTGAGCGCATTGCGAAAAGTACGAGGGTCACGAATTATCACACGGAAGCGCCCAGCGCTGGGGTACGATAAGTGGGCCAGGGAGGACTACGAAGTGGAGACAGCAATGAAAGGCATGCATAGAAGGAGAACCCAACCACCAGACGAACATGCCACCGCATTGCAAGCAGACATCATCACGCTCAAGGTCCGAAAATCTCATCTGGAAAGAGAAAAAAATAAAAACAGAAAGCATGTATGATACATGATAAGGTCTCAAAACACCCATCGCAGTTTCAAAGGCAAATACCTCAACGCCATAAGATACTAACACCCGCAAAAAAAGTGAACCCCACCAGCTAATTGTGGTATGCGGACGATAAGGAAAAGAAAAGAGAAAGGAAGAAAAGAAACAGGTATGTGAGCCTAAACCGCAACCAAAACCCCCTCTATGATCCGCCTCTCCTCGCCGACTACAAGGTCCTTATGCTTTTGCAACACCTCCTCAATCTCCCCCCTGACCGCCCGCAGGTTCGTAGTCAAATCCCCATCTGCCTCAATTTCATCAATCTTCCTCTTCTCGGCCTGTAACAAATGCGCAAGTTTCTACCCCGCCAATCAGCTCACGTAAGCAAGCAGATGAAGCAGGAAGGGGGATACAAACATTCACAAACCCGTCATACTTGACCTCTCTCCTAATCTTCCCTTCCAGTGCCCCCTCCAGCGCGGAAATCTGCTCCCGGACACCGGCAATCATCTCCCACACGAGCACCTCTTCCTCCCCCGCCTGCAATCCCCCAGCTTCAGGATCTCCTGCAAGGATCTTAATCAACCCGTTCGCTTCTCTGAGGTCTTCTTTCGAACCACGGCGTAGGCATGCTTGTAATCGTGCGGAGTAAGCTAGTTCCCGACGGTGGCGGAGCTCGAGTTTTGAGTACATTTTCTATTTACTGAGTATTAGCACTTTTGGTCATGTTATATGTGAAGGTGGAGAACAAGCCATATAAAGAACACCTGAGAGCTCGTATCCCTTAGCGCGGAGGTTGTCGCATACCTTCCTAACCGTGGAAACGTATGGAAGTCCTATACCGGCGGCTTCAAGAGTCTTCAAGAGCTCGACCAGACACGCGTGTAGGGTTCGTTCTTTAAGGAGGATCAAGAGTGGTTGGAGAAGCGGAGGCTGTGAGAGGATTGTCAAGAATAGAACGTCGGAGTGGGAGCAGTAGCGGAGGAGCTAATATTACCCGTAAGTGCCACACGATAGAAGGGAAGAGGAATTGGGGGGACTTACCTCAACGGCTTGAACGGCAACATCATCACCCGAAGCAGCAAACCCGATCAGTGCCATCGCGGCTTCGTATGCCCTAATTGCCCCCCCCCACTGTTATTAACATTCTACAGAAAGCTCAAGGATAGACAAACGTATTCCCCCCCTTCTCCCGAACATATTCGAGTACTTTCGCTCTCGCACGAACGCTAGATCTACCACTTGAACACGCATTCGCTTAATCCTCACCATCATCATTAGCTCCCCCCCCCCCTTGTCTCCATATTTCCATCTCACAAGAGGACGCGTACAAATTAATTGCGCGAGCTGCGACATTTGCGGGCGCGGATGGTATGAAGAAATCAATCTGCGAGATAACATTGCTGGGTGTAATGGGTGATAGTACGGTATGGAACCCCTGAGTAATATGGAAATATGGAAATCTGAAATCTGAAGGGTGGGTGTAGAGAAAGTTGGGTTCGGGTTTTGAGGCCTGAGGCTCTGTTGCAGGTACCGTAGTTGTGTTGGAGCACTCGTACGACCGGGGGTGGAAGACCCCGGCACTCCCCATTTTCTTAGCATATGAGTGTTCGTCAGCCACCCCTAATACAAATAGAAATACTGTACTCCTATGTTGGTGATTAAATTAGAGTAGGACATCGATGGGAATTTTTATCTTGTGACAATCCCTTTCCATTGAAAAGGCTTGCCAAGAATGGTTGAACGATGTTTGGTAGTTAGGTGAGTGGTGCTTCAGTTTTGCATGAGAGCTCCATTCAAAAGTCACGTTTGGTTAATGTCAGCTGTGGTATATCCGCAATAACCTTTGGCTAATGCAACTTAAGGGCAAGAGGGCTACACAATCAAATTTCGGGAGGTTCCTGCTATCAGCAAGAGTTGCCCATATTCTTTACTCCATAAAACATGTGATTGGGTTCATCAAGCAGGATGCATTTGGTGCAAAATCGAGTGAATGCCAAGGTATTCCACCCGTTAGTTGGCGTTATTCATGCTGTACCTTGAGGAATGTGGTGAGTGATGGGTGCGGTCAATCGGGGACGCTTCATCTTTGGGAAGGGAACAGAAGTAAGGAAAGCAAAGTGCATTTATAAGAACAATCCCAAACCACAGATATAGCCAACTTAACCAACAGGCAGTAGAACAAGTGAGCCGTCCTTCACTACCACCGGGAGCTGAGGATGTCGCTGCAATTTTTAAATTTATTATATTATACAACTACCCAAGAACCGATGAAGCGGATTGAATTGCCCGGCAGACAAATGATACAATACCGGCAGCGTTACGGCGTAGCCTCGGCAAGTATATAACACCATGGCCGCCGGTGACAGGCACAGCAATGACATCCGTCTCACTCCAATCATTAACAATAAGAGAAACTGACTCATCCCGACTACCAATTTTACAACCCTTACCCGAGCACAGTCACCCGGCCTGTGGTGTACGGTGGTTCAGAAGATCCGCCAATGGATCGATCAACACTAACCACAGTTCGGGTTCAACTCTCCTGCGAATGACAGCCGGTGATGCCAGGTAAATCGGGCCGTCCTAGTGCACGTCATACATCACTTCGGGAGGACGAGGGGACTACTGGAGCATTGCTACAAGCTACTGTGGCCGAAAGGCTAATTGCCACCTACCCCCAGAAAACGAGCGTATAATTTCGTATACCAACCCCGTTTTTTCTACCTCCGTAGATATCCCACGCAAAAGGAAGGAGAGAATAAGGGAGTAAAAAAGAACAGCAATAAGACGATAAGCAATGAGCTGCAACTTGTTTCTCTACCGCAGTGTAGAGCAGAGTAGGGTAGGTAGGGTAGAGCAGAGTGGAGCAGAGCAGAGTAGAGTAGAGTAGGGAAACTTGGCAGAATAAAATTAAGAAAGCAAGAAAGAACCTGCAACAAAAAAAGACTCATGCGGCCAATGCGCTAGACCCCAACTTCCTGATCACCCGCTGTGCTTCCGACACCCTCTTGTTTTACTTCACCAACTCTCTCGCCTCCGACCTCGCTAGTCTCGATAGCATCCCCAGGGCGTTGGCTGTCGGGGATAGCTGTTGGGATATCGTCCTTTTCTTTCTTCTCTTCCGCCTTGGAGACAGGCGAAGTAACAGAAGTATCGACGTCCCTGCCCACTGCAGGGGCCGCTGGTTGGCCAGTGCTAGTGACCCCAAGAAGAGTTGTTGTCGAGGGGATTGGGGCTGCGTCTTTCTTGGTTTCGGCCTTAAGTTCGGATTTGGTTCCCGTTTTCGACCCGCCGGTGGAATTAATGGCTGACTCTTCGCCCACGTTGACACCTTTGTCATCCATACTCCACACAGTCCAAACACCAACAATCTCCATCTTGAAAGCTGCGGGGTCAGTCTTGGCTTCAGTCTTGGTTTCGGCCTCCTTAGCGGTTGGCAATTTCCTTCCTCTTGGCCCCTTAGCCCTGCTCTTTCGCACATCGCCCAGCACCTCCGTTGGCTTATCTTCCTCCTCCCCTGCAGGCTTCTCCTCCTGCTTCGGAGCCTGGGGACCCAGTTTCAGTCGTTGATCGAGGTCGTTCATGAAGCCGGCTTTCAGGGCAGCAATTTTCCCGCCAACCCCTCCTGCTCTAGGAGGAATAGCGGGCTTCGGTTTCGAGCTAACTGGTGGTGTATTACCGGGCGCTGCACTACCGCTTGACCCACTTGATGCTACGGGAGGGGACTCAGTTGATGGAGATCGAGCCATGGTAGTTGCTGGTCTGTTGGGCCGTGCGGGAACCTTAGGCTTAGGACGGTCGGGGAGGCCTGGCGGTGCTTTCTTATCGGGACTAATTGGTGCGCTTTCTGAGCTAGTACTCGATGCAAGAGTTGAATCGCCAGTTTGCGGAGGCACTTTTCTTGCAGGGCGGGTGGAAGGAACCTGAGGCCTAGCTAGGGAGCCCGGTTCCGTTGTGCTTGGCCCTTCAATAGGAGCTCCAGCTGTGGGCCTTGCATTGTCCTCTTCCTCCGGAATAGAAGTGATCTTGTCATCCAATCGAGCGGCCCCTGTAGTTGTAGCTCTACTCTCATGCTCATTTGTACTCCCTTCCTGGGGATCATTAGATGGAGTAACTGTAGTGCTGAGTTGCAAACTCGGCGGGACGTCCTCCCAGATATCATTACTTGGGAATCGCTTGACCCCATTTCTGTCTCCAGAACCAGCCGACTCTTCACCCTTTTTGCCCCTCTTCAAAAGTCTGTCTAAGTGTTCATCAGGACCTTCCGATTGTACCTCGTGTCTATAATCCCCTGCTTTCTTCTTTGCATCTTTATGCCGTTGCTCGAACTCTTTCTCATCACCAGGTTCGTAATGGTCGTGAGGTTGGCCCTGAACATATTCCGGGGTGCTACTAGTTCGTTCAGCTGGCTTCCCCTCCTCCCTGGAATCGTCCTGGGCCTCAGCATCTGCAGTAGGCGGAGATGAGACGATAGCCTGGAGGTGTGCGTGGTCCGGGGCCTCCTCCCAGATATCTCTACTGGGAAATCGATGACCAGAGCTCATAGAAGGCGGCAAACCCGGACGTTTCGGCTTTTCTTGGATATTATCAACAGCTCCTGCAGCACATCTTCCCGCACCCTCGTCTTCATCTTCGGGGAACAACGGTTCGGTCTCCTCTCCGGGTTGCAACGCGAGCAATGATTCTCGCAATTCGAACCCAGTATTGCTCGATAAATTGGCTGGCTCGATATCGATATCGCTGTCGTCGTCGTCGTCGTCGGCATCCGAACACGGCCCAGTAGGGGCCACACTATGAGGCCGAGTATTGGGCATGGAACCAGGCCTCCTAGGCGGGAGGGGAGGGGAGATAGCCGGCAGCATAAACTCCCCACCACGCTTCTGAACCTCATCGGAGGCCAAGATAGGATGCTCACGCTCTTCCTCCTCTTCCTCCTCACCCATCATGCCCAAAGCAGAACCAGGTCTAGTCCCAGCCCTCGAATCATGGTGGTGGTGGTGATGATACACACCGCCATGATGCGGGAGTGCGTCTAAATGAATGCTTATTTCCTTATCTTTCTCATCAATGCTGGTGGAAGAGTTTGCGACAATGCCGTACAACGATACAGGGGCATCTTCCGAATCTCCGCGACGTAACGTGGGTGAATGCCCGGTGGTAGAGGTACCCGTTGGCTGCGGCGAGATAACACGAGCATACTGCTCGCTGGCCAGATAACCAATTTCTTCGTCGGGAACTGGAGTAGTTGCATCGTTGGCAGCATCCAAGTCAGGGCTCTGCGCAACCGACTGGTTGAGATCGGTGGAGCTCCTGGCTGCACATGCACAAAAAAACATAATCAGCAGCGCTCTCATTGGACGGTGGGCTAAAACATAAAACACATTGACGATCAACGGGTAAAAACATGACTGGACTGCGATGCGTCTAGCATACAGGGAGAAGAGGAAAAGCAATTTGAGAACAATCAATATTAAATCTAGGTAATGAAACGTAGAGATTTTATGATGAGTTTCCTCCCCCTTCTCCCATCCACTTTCTTTATTTCCTTTTTCTCAGGAACACAAGTGGAAAAAAAGATCCGTACAACAATTAGTTTTTTTTATAGTTTTATAAAAAAACAAAACAAAAAAAACACATTCTCACTTGATGGAGACAGTGATAACATTATGGAAAAAGTGAAATGGAGGGGGAAAATAGAAATAGCTTACTGTACGGATTAATCCCCTTCGGTGTTCCCTGCCCGTAGGCTCCTTCATCCATCTCCCACTCCTCTCTATAAACATGACTTCTCTTCCCCGCGCCTGGCGTTGCAGCTGGGCTAGGAGCCTGCACATCCCCTGCATTGGGATACATAGGTACTCTCCTTCCAATCTGCGGGATTCCCGAATCGTTCTTCAACGTGGTGCTCGTAGTTATGCCTGAGCCTGACTCCGTTTGCTTCGGTGCTGGCGGCCTTGCGACAGGGGCGTGAAGCTCGGTAGTGGGTGGAATAGTAGTTAGCGCGGGCCCTTCTTGCTCAAAAGGTGATCTTGAGCGTGACTTTGAACTCGGGCGAGGCGGGATATCGGGGACTGCTGACCTCGAGGGTCTAGGTGGAATTGAAGGCGGAGCACGCATGATGACGGGAGTATTTTGCGTATAAAATACGTATGACAAGAGGGAGTTTTTTCCAGAGGGGGGTTTTTTTTTGGAGGGGGCAAGAAAGGGACGGAATTGTGGAATGGAAGCAAAGACGGCTAGAGGGGGAAGGGAAACTTTTGAAATCTTAACCTCTCGATGGTTTGTTTGGGCCGACAAGGCCGAACCTCTTCAAGGGAAGTTAAGCTTTGAAACTTGGTCCTTCCCCTTTCACAACAAGGAAAGGATGGAGGAAGGGAAAGAGCACGAACCCTGGAGAGGAAATGAGATGAACAGTAATTTTTGCGGGGTAAAAAAAAAAAAGAGAACAGGAACTGGCCCTTTAAGTAAGAGCAGGTATGTAAGAGAAATTCAAGAGCAGTATAATAGGAAGAATAAAAACCCAGACCAAGGTTATGCCATCCCCGGAAGGAAGGACCACAAAAGTCATGGGGACAACCCCGTTTTTCTATTCTATTCTACCATTTTTGTATTTTGATGGGCACAAATTGATAGTCAATCCCTTGCTCACACGGTACAAGGGAATCCAAAAGAGGAGATGAAGCATTCTGCAGAAAGGGGAAGGAAAGGCGTGAGTGGTACAGTGAAGCACGATACTGGTGCATGGCCTGTCACTTACGGGTGCTTTTTTTTTCTTTTTCTTCACTGGAGCCTTGGGCGGCTGCCACTAAATAAATAAAAAAAGTGCATGTGCTGTGCAAGGCATGACGTTGTCTACGGTCACCTATCGTAACTCGGATGCTGAGCTGACGAGAGGGAAAGGAAGCGAGACAGATCTGTGAGAGGTGGATAGAGTGTCTCTGTCCTGACCGAATACTGGTATACCTGCACTCAACTGCCTTTCATCAAATCTACCGGTATCTGAGTGAGTGATTGCCAGGGACGAAAGAAAGTGATGGAGGGTGTGGAAAAAAGAAGGATAAAAAAGGGGTTGATAGCTAGCGTCCCCACCAGTATGAGTACGATACCAGTACGTAGCTAGCTGCTATCAAAGGCTAAGATTGATATAAGTCCAATGGAGAAGGGAAAGGAGGAGGATAAAAGGGACAAAAGCTAAGATAAACGATAGGACAGACCAATTAACCCCTCCCCCCTGCTAAGGAGTCGAAGAGAGAGCTGATAAAGTAGATATTCATGCATGAATTAGAGTTGAACCTCCACCACCACCACTCGCACCCAACGGATAAAACAAAAGATTTAAATATCTACCCCTCTTCCACATCATCGTCATCATCCCCACCCCACATACCGGCAGTGCATCCTATCCATCTCCCCAGTGCTCATAGGAGAATAAGGAATAGAGGGGGGAAAAACAGCTATCATATTATTATCTCCGTCACTAGCCTACCGGCATAGTATAAGGTATTATCGATAGTACAGCACGGCATCATACGGTCCTCTGTTACCTACGAATAGGGACACGCTCATGAGAATATTCCCTCACCCAACCGAATAGATCTTGAACACAATCGGGTCGTCGCCCCTATCAGGGATCTCGCACTTGGCCAACAGCATGCGTAAGATTGCAAGAAGGCTTCTGGGCCCAGCGCTATGCACACCCATCCATCGGCGGCAAGCGGCAAGTCATTGCTGCAAACAAGGCTATTGTTTTACTTCTGGAAAGAACCTTGGAAGCTTGCGTGATGCCCGTACTGTACCCCTTGCTGACTTGCGGGGTACCAGCGAATTACTTGTAGCCAACGAGATGAAGTCGCCCACCTATGACACGAGAGGGTACCCGTACCTCCGCGATGAGAGAAACACCGAGACATAGACTACCGCACCCGGATGAAGGGCTTTCTACCAAAGAATTCTATAGCTGGAACCGTAATACATAATGGCATTCCTAACAGAACTGAAGAAAAGAAAGCGCAATAACATAACTTACATTAAGGAAAAAGGCCTGCTCAGCTGGATGGAACTAAGGGAAGGAAATGTTGAAAAACTCATCAAGATGGTCCATAAATATACAATGTAGGAAGCCCCCGTGGCTAGAGGCCATCCTAACCTCTCTTATTTCTTCGGGACCCTCCTCACCTTAGAAAAGGAACCTTCCTTCCTTCATCGTCGAAGAGACAGCGAGAACACCGGATCGGCATCAATGCCCTCCACTTGCCGATGAGGCATAACGAGGAACAGGTCCGGGAGGAAATCGAAAAAGGCACTCTCACCGATCCATTAAAACGCACCATCGAGTAATTCGAAGAGCGGGTAAAAGAAGCGAGAGAAAAAGAAGAAAAAGAAGATCCATATCCCATCGCCAGAAGAAAAAGAGAAGAAAAAAGGAAATAGAAAACGAATCCCATCCATCCTCGTGAAAAGAATATCCGCTCATCATCTGACATTTTATATGACACCCTTCCTAGTGCCTTGTCTGCCTAGCGTGCCTCCTCTACATAAAGCACCTTATGTTCTTTTTTTTCTTTAGACGATCATCTGTGCGACACCAGCTCCACCTAATGTCTTGCTTCCCATGAACTCTTGTCCCTTAAGACCGGCCAAACCATAGAAGCAACCAGCAAAAGTCAAGACCACCGCTGCAGCAATCAAACTGGACGGGTCTTTAATGAGACTGAGCCACTGGACAGTAGCCATAGTCAAGTAGATACCAGCACGTCCATAGTTTGAATGGAATTTACGCACAAAGTCGTCGAATTTCTTTGAAGTTGGGCAAATGCGCAGAAGAAGTGGGATTTCGATGAAGATAAGTAGAAGACCGGAAACTCTGCAAGTGACGGAAATTTGTTAGCAAACCAGAATGGAATGGTGAAAGGGGGGTAAAAGTAGCACGGGGGTAACAAACAAGCAAATGACTGAGAAGATGATGAGTATAGAGGCGTGGAAGACGTTTGCGATGCCGACAGCAATACAAAGTAGGATCGCTATAATGCCCGTCCTATTTCGCTCGATTAGTGAATCATTCCCTGCCTGCACGCCCTCTACCCATAAGAAGGCTCTAACCATTGACCGTATATACCTACACATCGCACACATTTCCAGTCAGCTTCATCAATCTTCCCATCCCATCCCATCCTATCGTATCCAAACCAGTCCATCTTAAATCATGAGGGGCACGGTAACTTACTGAAGTTCCTGGTCTTAAACTCCGAGCCGATACTCTCCATGATCCCCATTGTTGCAGATTTGTTTCTATCTCGTTCCTGGTGGGAAAAATCTATAGGTTTAGCTCGTCGTGTTCGTTATCGTAAAGTCGTTCGTAACGGGCGGTATGTGAGTAGTTGAGAGAGGGGGGGGGAACGAGGGAGGAGAAGGAGCGGTGGTGGGGTGACGGGCGATGGAGGACGTATGTTTGTGGGTCTGAGCTTAAAGTTAGTCGGGCCGGCGATGATGATTGTGCCTCGTGTTCCTTTGAAAGTTGGGCTGGGCGCTCTCGTAAGCCTCTCTTTTCTGGTGGTCTGTAAACGGTAGGACTGTGGCTAAAAGGGCCTTGGCGGCTTTCGCTGCTGGAACTCCCTCAGGCACCGGTAATCACTATCCTAGAACAAATACCTCTTTGTTCGCCGCGAATAAAGTACGAGTACGGCAATGAATTTTAAACCCGTGACTTGACCCTTTCTGACCCTTTCCTTGACTAGAAGCCGCTCTTCCGGAATATGGATGGGCTCTGGAGGGCTGCAAGTTACATATTATAAACGCTAAGTACTTAGCACTTAGTCTATTACTTCGTTCTATGTGTTTTAGCTAGGCTAACGGAAGCAAAGAACATTAAACTATCATACAAGTACAATAGGATGGGCACGGGCTTGATGCAGCCGCGTGGCCACTGCTTCACAGCTGGGATTTCTCCCACCTTCTCATCCCCAGGCGGCACCGCTGTTGCTCTCGGCTTGTTCCATTCACCTCCACAGGGCTCTACGGTGAGGGTACAGCCCTGTGCTTGGGGATTCCGCTTCAGATTGTCCCGCTCCCAAGTGGTTCTCCTACTCAATCTAGACACGATATGTGGTGCTTCGGTTTGAAAAGTAGCATATCTCCGCAGGGCACCGCATGTACTATACCGCACCCTACACCAGATATCTTCTTCCCAACAGGCTACCATTACCATAGGTACGAGCACGATGCGCTCGAGTAAAGTATACAGTTCTTAAAACGGACAAACATTTATTCCCGCAACCTAAAGTCACCCTTCTCTCTCTTACTTTCCTCCCGGCTCGAACCCTTGCCTGTTCCCTGCCCGAGATCCTAGAAAGACACACTTAGGGAGAAAAAAAAAAAAAAAAAGAAGGTAGGAAAAGAGGAAAGTAGAAAATCAAAGGTTCTACCAAGCTGGGTTCCCACTGGTATGATACAACGCCAAAGAGTAGTGAGGTCGTAATAGGCTAGGTAGGGAAGACCTACGAAAATACCAAGGAAATTTGTTTCTGGCATTCTCTCACGACGCCTGTTTCCCGGAAGGTTGGGAGTAGGAGAAGTATCATAGGAGAAGCGAACTTTAAACAGCAAAAGAGAAGAAAAGAGGAACGAGGCGAAGCGAATAAGGTGAAACGTTTATGATTTTGAAGAAAAAAAGCGTTGCTCTGAGCTTAAGCATAAACAAGTCTAAATATATCGTTGAGAACATAGTAGGTGCCGCTGTCGGGTATGAGATGGAAGCACTGAGAATACTTTTGAGGATGCTCGCCGTCATCGATCTAAGAGTTCACCATTGTTCATGAGTATTTAGAGGGTCAGCTAGGGAAATTATATGGCAACTGACCAACAACTGCCCGGTGATAAGAACAATTATGCTGCCGGATTCTCCACCGGGCTGAGCATCAAGAGTAGCGATGTGATGCTTCAATTTCTGAAAAGGTAGAGACTGCACCATTATGTCAGACATCTATAACACATTCGGGAAGCAATATTAGTCCTACTGCAAGCTTGTCCTTAATATTATCGAGTCCTTGGACTTGACTGGTCTCAAAAGTCATCATAGAGTGAGCTCTCTAGTCTACGTTAGTTTTCGTAAGGCAAACAAAATGGGCAGTGGGAAAAAACTAACGTAGAGAGCAACAAGCCCAGATCTATCACCCTCGTCAAGAGTGGTATAGTACCAGGAAGCAAACTGCTCTGTAGGTGGACGTTGTCAGCGAAGTGCTTGAAAGGCGTTCATCGGATCAGGATTCGGAGGCTCATACTTGCAACGGCAGCGAAATCGGCTACAGTACGACTCCGCGATTAGCTTGAATTCCCCCACTTTAAACCCACGGGAAGGAACCTACTCATGATGCGAAAGTTTTGTTAATTCGTATCCTTGAGTTGAAGGCAGCTTTTGGAGAGGGAAGCAAATCGATGCTATGACCAAGCCAGGTACGCTGTTTTTCGGATGTGGTGGGGTGGGAGGAGTAGGAGGGAAGGAAACCAAATGAGGGGTCATGGTGGGATACAGGATTGACGCCAAGACCATCCCTGGCTCCAGGGCTTGCCCGCAAACATAGTCAGTCAACTAAACCTGCCCTCCAAAGCCCTTGGGGAATATAGGCATATTGAACTATGATATCAACATCCAAGAAGAGCCCTTAAAAATAATCCCTCTAGCAATCTTATAAGGGATCCCTTTATGAAGCCTCTAATGAAACTCTCCTGCTTTTTTTCCACCAATGAGTTTGACCTCAATGGCTGGGATCGTCTCGCGATGGGCTACCAAGATGTGCGAAAGATGTGTGATACCTTTGATCCCAACTCCGGCCATGTCAATGACTTCCTCTTTGACTTTAGGTGAGACCCAAAGCCATAGACTAGTTCTCGTTTACCTGAACGACTCCAACAGAGAAAGCCATATTATACCTTCTTAGGAAGACATTATTCCCAATTTAGAAAACTTGGATAGAGTTGGCCAGAAGAGCAGGTGTTTATTCCAGAATAAGACACCAGCAGCATAAGTAAAAAAAGAGACATGTATAATACTATGCATCAGGAATGGTAATTAGGGTTGTTGGGAGGGGGGTTAAAAGAATTATTATCCTCCTGTTTGTTTATCATACCGCAGTTTGACGAATATTCTTTTTATATGTGGCCTCTTTCAATTCAATTTACAGCTAGCCCCAGCTATATGACATGATATACTCGAGAGGGAGGAAGGGGCAATATGCACTATGTTTGCTTGTTTGCTGGTTTGCTTGTTTGTTTAGGCCTTGTTTGCATGCCACAAATGGCATTTTACTAACACAATAATATTATAGCGTTTTTGTCGCCGGTGAAATATTTTTCAACACTCACTTTTTTGGTTAGGCTCAACTTGCCCGCCTCGTGTTAGGTTCCTGTTTTCATCTCAATTATCAGCAAGGTAGATGCTGTGTGGGTACCTCTTTTTTTTCATTCATTTCATTTTTTTCATTCCGTGTGCTCTTTGGCCAGTAGGATTCGAGCTCTTTCCTTTCTGAACCTTTCGTTTCCCCAACCACCCGGACACCTTATAGATACAGCGGTGCCTAAGGGCTCTTAGTTTACCCCTTGAAAGATACTCTAATAAATTGTACTCGCCCCTTCGGGGGGTGACTTGTATGGTTGGGCTTAGGGGCTGAAGGAATGAGTAACCCAAGGGGAAGCAGCACGTATGCGAGGTATTCAATACTACTGAGGGCTGGGGGGGTTTCCTAATTTATAACGCCAGAAATTGCTTAGAGCGCAAATATCCTCTTGTGTATTTTTTTCCTGGGAGGATCGCGGGCGTTATTCATATAATCTCACTCGGGGTGATCAGCTTCATAGCTCTGTGCTCTACAGGCTTAATGATTTATAATACTGTAATAATAATCAGGAGAGTTGTGGATGAAATAGATGCCAAGACAGGGTTTAGGGTTGTCATCCGCTGTGTCTTTAAAAATTTTGCAATTCTCAGTTCCCCCCACAACCACCACCACCAGCAACAAACCGACCGCGGTGTTCTACCAGCATTTATATTGGCACAGCATCGATTGGTGCAGCCTCGGGCGTCTCCTCCATATGGCACTAACAATCTGTGGGTTTGCCAACTGCTCTTTCCTTCGCTCCCTGTTACGTTTTTCATTTAGGTGATGATTGCCCAAAACAATATAAACGATAACTTCTGAGTTAATCGATGAAGTGACGATTTAATGCGTTATGGTTCCTGACACTTTGGTGCTCCGCTGTTAGCTTGAGGATTGGTTTTTATTGAGCGGCAAAATACTGACTTGTTGGAAAGTGTGTAGCTTGTTTTGCATCGGGACTGATTGAGTTTGGCTGGTCCAACCTCTACTGGCGCAGGATAAAAATCCTACAGAGTGAGTTACTTGAGCATTTGTTCCCTTCTATCTGCCCGAATGATGACCTTCTTAACACTTATCTACATTGTCTGAACCCAATGAAGACTTAAATCATACTTTCGATATCTGACTTGTTTGTCCTTACTGTTTGCTGAGTTTGGTGGTTGGGTTTGCTCTTGCTAATACCGCAGCTATCCTCAAACAGATTGTCTGCTCTCCTCTGCGGTATCAATTCTCCTTATTGGTTAGCGGCTACAGAGCTTCGCCGATGCTCCGGGTCTTGGTCCCTGACGAAGTCCAGACTGCATCTGTACTGCTTTCCTGTACGAATTCGCTCTGACAACAAACCTCTAAAATCTGCCCCTATTGTTGCTTTACAACTCTAGGGTTCCTGGAAAAGAGGGAGATTGCCCTCCATATGCGTCGGTGCCATCAAGTCAATCATTCGAATCGATGCGCCGCGGGTATGGGGATTGGTGTGCACTATTTGAGAAAGCCTCCTCGCTGTTCAATAGTGTGTGCGGTGGTTACTGGTGTCCTACATTTCTTGTTCCTTTCCGGGGGTTATTTGGGACTACTCGGCGGGGGGGTTCCCCTGCCGTGTAGAAAACCCATTCTGGTATGCTTTGAATTTCCTTTTCAGTTTAATGAGCTGCGTAGAGTGATGATTTATTCTTCTTCACTTTCGGAATCCTTCATACAATGTGGGGAAATGAAGTATCAACGACATCCGGGCTCAAAGCTCCGCAGTCTGACTATCTATGCATTGTTTTTTTTAATTTGTTTTTTTACGATCCTGCTGCCATGGGCTTACATATTTACTGACTTTAAATTTTAGCCTAGTGACACTATCACCCTTCTACAGTCACTTCTACGACCTAGGAGGCAAACACTAACAGGTAAACCATTTTTTGTTTTGCCGTTTATCGTTATCCCCCCCCTTTGATTCCAGTGATGATCTAAATGCATGTATTACCCGAGAACATGGCCTTGAATCAGCCGGTTCATTGAAGTTGATATTCTTTAGCTCTATCTGATATGTGATTATCATTTTGTTTCTCTATTAGCATTATCCTTTGCACGGGGAGGGAGCGCTAACATCTCGGACAGAATACTTGGATTAAGCCCTTCCAGCGAACTTCATATAGATTGAAAAATAAAATTACTACAAGAATGCTTTGCTCTACTCGAACCCCAGTTAGCTTTAATTACTATAAATATCTCACTCATGTCTGCGTTTGATCCTTGTGCTGGCATCTGTTCAATGGATGTCATGAGCACGGGTAGACTAGTACCCAAGCGTCTCTCTTTCTGGGGTCATACCAATTTCAGGATCTTAGCCATCCTTATCGCTCTGATTTCTTAGTGATCTCTAATTGGATGGCTTAAGCCCCGCTGTGGCATACAAGCGCAGTGCACCTTTCCCCACAGAAGTCTGAACCACGCCGATCAAAACGCAAACAGCCTCTCACTCATAACCTCCCTCATTAGCGCCGACAAGGGGTCGTTTGATAACCGAACGTAGAGGCCAAAACACACCAAAATCGCAGGTTCTCGCGCTATCATTACCCAGCCACCATAGGTGGAAACGTGGAAAAAATTCCCAATTGACCCCAATTGGCGCCAGCCCCACCTCAATGGATGATCAAGCTAGCAGAGCCATATTACTGGAAGAGGCCAAACAAGGCCTTTCAGAAAGCGAGTCCTAGCACGGGCCCCCTTCCCTCACTCTCCCGGTAACCAGCCCGGATTTACCAGCGCGGCCGAGTTGAAGCTGGGCATTTAAGGTGGCAACGACCACAAAAAGTGTCCAGTTTCAATTCGGCCCCGCCAGTACACTCCTGTGCTCGAGTATATCGATGCGCCCTGGGGCCTACATCGGCCGTACCCTCTCCTACTCATAGAGTCTTTGCATTCAGCTGGACAGCCCAATTCGACACGCGGAGATGCTTGCCTTCGGAAAGGCCGGTCGGCGTGGGTTTGTTGGTGCCGTTTTGCGAAGTGGAGGGATGGGGATGGGAAGGAGGGGGAAGGGTGAAGGGGGAGAAAGAGGGCGATAGTTCGAAAGAAGCGTAGGAGTGTACATAGATGCTTGGTTTATGGGAGTTTGGCGTAAAAGTGGGTTGATGGTTTGAGAAACTTGCCTAGGGTAGTTGGTGGTGTTTTGATGGAAATGGTTGTTTCATAAATCGTCACTCGTTAGAGCTTCAGTTATTTTTGAAGGAGTGGGTTTATGGACATGCTCCTGTCCCTGGTATTGGATGCGCTATAATTCCTTTTTGAAATGGCGTCAGTATCCTCTTCCATGAGTTGGTAGTCTTCGATAGATGACCCCGAGAACTGCCACTATCATCGTCCCTCGGCACTGGGTTCCTGCTCATCCGGATTCGGTGGGGTTCACAGTGTTTGCCCTGTAGTTGGTGATTGTGCTGTTTGGTTATGGCAACTTGTTCATATACCAGCGCAAGGGTTGGAATTGAGATATCGGGATTGATATCTAGGTATACAGACTTCTGTGCAGGCACAGCACACAAGAAATATGAGCGATGATGAGGCACGTATGGGTATGGAGAGACGACAAAGGTATGAGTGGGACCTTTGACATGATGGATGAAATAGTTGCCTGTAACTGTATGAGCAATCGTATGATTCATTATGGGAGTGTGAAATACATAATACGAGCACGTGTTTAATTGGTTGTGTGAATAAAACCGTTCGGTGCTTCTCCCTGGCCCTATATTCGATCTGGGCCCAGCACATGAATCCTCGAGATTTGGGGCGTTTTGACAAGTCCCTAATAGGGCCCCCTGGGAGTACAGGCTTATGATAGGTTCCACTCGCGGACGCTCATATATCTACGGCGGTACCTAGTGGCCGTTAAGGTACCGCTGGAAACCACTAATCCCCCCCTGATTGCACGAGGGGGGCTACTGATTCAGGAGGGGTTCCCTCTTAGTAACATTTTTGGGCTACAATTGCAGCTATCTCTACACTCTGGGAGCTCTGATCCTCCAATAGGCCGCCGGAATTCCTATATACATATTGGGGGCTCACTTGCACGAACTGTGGTTATGAGCGGAGAAGTATGGTGGGAACTGACTAAAACTTAACCTCCGCCTAAGGTTCGAGGAAAACCTGGACATATCGAATTATTGGCGTTCGAGGAAGGGCTTTAAAAACAACCCCTTGGGTATTATTGTAGAGAATCCCTTTGCGAATCTTTTCGTGAATTTTATCTTATCTTTATTCTATGAATGAGTTTGAAATTACTGGCTGTGGTAGTCTGATAAAGCTGCGCACACCTACAACCGCGACAGCGGGTTCTTGTAGATGGAAGCAAAAACCATAAATCAATTCTAATTTATTTGTTTAAATGATTTCTACCTTAGAAATTGATGTTTCCCTGTCTTTGTCGCCGGGAGGTATGCAACAGCCTAGCTTAGCATAGCAGCCGAAAGTGAAGAGATATCGGAACATAGGCAGGAGAGAGGCGCTACTGGCAGCAAGGGCCCAGGAGCGAAAATGTTGACCAAATGATTTGTGTATGGGGCTTGCCCTTGCGAGCTCTTTCTCAATAGTTTCTATCCGTGATAGTGTCGAGCCCCATATTCAATTACCACCAAGGCTTTATAGCGTGGGGGGCTGGATGCGGAGAACTTGCGTATGGGAGAGCGAACTTGATTTTTTTAGCCCTGCTGGGGGTGAGTTGAGAATCGCCTTTGTGCAGTGTAGGGGATAGTCTCCTTATATCCCTCATTTTGTCACTGATCGTGGTATCTTCGGTCAGAAAGTCAGTATGATAAGCATGAGTTAAGAATGTTAGCTCTTTGAAGTGTGCGTAGCTTTAGAGCGGTAAGAAGACACTTCGCTACACCCCCTGAAGAGGTTTTCGGAGGCGATTTTGGAATTATTTTCTATCAGTGGACCAATGCTGATATGTCGTGATGTTGACCATAGAACCTGTGAGGCATGCCACCTGTTGCTAGAATCATAAACATCTAACTGGTTAGAAACCCTCCGTGTACGGCGGTGACTAGCTGGCGTAGAAGTGACTTACTTTCACCTCCTGTCAATCTGGCAGTTTTTGGCCCATCACCAATGCCCTAGACACCTCCTCAAGCCGAATATATTATGATACGGAGGTGTAGCTTCTAGGTTTTGTATGTTCCACAGGAGGTAAGGGCAGCAAACCTCGCTCGTGGAACCTACAAAACCTAGGCGCTGTACCTCCGTATAGCAGCGAGAACCCTTCTCAGAAAGTGAGAACCTCTCTAGTAGAATCTCTTTCACTTTGACTCTTCGAAACCTTGGTAAAACTTACTAGTTGGAGTGAAGATCCACCTCTGGGGGATTGACCCCATCTCCAGAGAAAGGAACTTGGGATTTATTGGATGTTGAGCAAAAGGAAATTGTAAGGAAACCACACACGGAAACCGCAGGAGACGAGGGGGCAAGATTTGAGAAAGCAAAATGGTTTTTAGGATTTTACAATGTTGAAACCGAGGAGGGCTGGAAGGGTACGAGAACGGGCTGGATGATGGGGTATGAATTCGATCCGTTTCTCCTGTTTAAGCACTTGGAGAATGTTTATTCTTTGATCAAGCTCAATCCCCTCTCACGAGCACGAGGCTCATTCAGGATTTTGTTTATAGGTATAATACCAGTTCCCTAGCTCTTGTGAGGGGGAGAGATATTTTGTCATCTATGGCTTCCCGGATGATGGGGATTTTGGGCTTGGTGCGAACCCACAGGCCATAGACACAACCCCTGCTTAAGCCATTCGTGCAGACAGGGATTTAGTATGTGGCCCCGTAGGTTCGCCAGGAAAGCACCTCATCCAGTTCCCGGATCCTAACATGGAATTTTCTGGCTGCCGTTAAGTCTTCAATCGCATCTCCCACCAAATCACCAATTACGCTTGTCATTCTTGGGCCGAAGCGGTGACATAGCCCTGGGTCAAAAAACTATGAGAGATTTTCCATAAAACTCGTCCGAAATCTCTGCTGGTAGTTTTAGGGTGGAGCTTCGAGAAAGATGCCCTGATATGAGGGTCAATGCAACGAAGTATTGTTGGGAAGTTAGAGCGCAGCCTTTGTTCTGGGACCGAACGGGGAAACAATGGGAAGGCTGAGGGAATTGAGGTTCGATCCGGAATTGCGCCATGGGGCTCCTTAAACCGAGACAGCGCAGGAAAGCCCCTTACACACAAGCTCGATGTGCCATTCCTGATGTCACTAGGAGCGTTTTGTATGCGTGCTCGGCACGGAGGTAAAAAGCATTTTTCCCCTCTAGGACCTTGGACCTCGGGCCCTATGTGCCCATAAAATCACTGAGATATCCTTTCTTCTGTGTATGATCGGAGTGGATTGGGCGGGTTCCCGGAGTACGTGCTGCGCGCGGAAAGACATCATAGAGAACCCGCTGTCGTTTCAAAAAATCGTGTTTGTCTCCACAGAAGACCCTCAAGTGATTAGAGATGCGAAAAGCACCTCAAGCCCGTTGTCTCTGTTGATAGACGGAGGCTGGGAGTGGTACTGGTTCAGCTCCACGTATGCGGCTCTCACTCACCGATCCTAACTCTGAAACTAGTGCTGATTCAAGCGAGCTAGGTGTCAACTCCGACCCCGAAACGCAACTTAAATTATTTGGAAACAGAACAGAGTTAAGTTAACCATCAAGTGGTCGCTACAGCTGGTGATGGCTCTGGGAGCTAGCGCTTACCCCCGCGCCCGCGGGATCAGAATCAAGATCTAGTGCCTCCTCCCAACAGGTCGCGATTTAGCTAACGCGACTCGTAACCTAGATAGATCGTCTCGTAAATATACTGCGATGCGCTAGTTCCCAAATTGTCAAACGCCGTTCTTGGAAGTTAGAGACGATAAAAACTGGGTTTGTGGTTCACTCATTCTCTCCATCTTCCCCAGAGCATCTTGTGGTCCGGCTAACCGTGTCTTCTACTTCTTCCGGGAGCCTCTGTGGGGGGATTGAATAGATAAATAGCATCTACCGCAAAATCTAAAACACCGGTTAGGTAAGGGACAACCTGAGAAGAGCAAAAGCTCACTGCCCGGCACCATACTCTTGTTTCGAGTCTAACAGGTAGAATTCCGCAAAAAAAGCGAGAAGAGAATGGAAGACAGACCCGTGGGCCTGTGAATTTTCGTTCTGTTTGCCCTTGCGCCAAGTCATGCAGTAAAATGCCGGATGCACCCACAAATAAGGATGCGTGTGTTGGCCTCGAGTGACCTGCTGTGATGTTGAGCTGGTTTTTTTTCTATCATACCTCAGGCGGCTTATTTCTGCCCCTAAATCCACTAGGGTTCACCCCGCAGGGTCCACACTTCCCCCCCTGGAATACCGCAATGGTAAGAGAGTGTGTATAGGGTATAGTTTAGAAGATTACCGTCTGAGATCCGAGGAATAACCTAAAGGGTTGTTTTCGTGGTCGCAAACAGGTTGGTACCTCACTGTACCAGCGCCGTGCGGTAGCGAGGGGAGGTGTGGGTGAGGGAGAGAGCGAGGGAGAGAGGTAAGTACTGTGCACGAGAAAAAGTAGAAATGATCAAACGTAGGGCGTTGGAGAATCGCAAGCCCCGTGACCAAGTTGGCGGCGACCTTCCGGCGCCCGCTAGGCCGTGACTCCGGATTCCTGGCCGGGTAGGTAGGCAAGCAGGTAGGCAAATCGTGGGGGAGAGTAGTGATGTGTCAATATTGATCTTTCCACGTTGGATCCGAGGCAGGCAGGATAGATAGGGTTGACAGAGATCAAGTGCGGCATCGACAAACTTGAGGACTGAGCGATGTGATACAATGATAATGTAGATTGGAGACAGTAAAGGTTGCCGCCCTCTCTACATCTAGAAAAGCGGTCCACCAACTCTTCCCTTTCCACATGATGTGGACACTACGCTCAGCTGTCTGGGGCTCAAGAAAACAACAAAAAAAAAAAATAGCTACAGTGTTATGCCGGTATCATACCTGAGTACCAGCACTACACTAGACACACCTTATGATTTTTTCTTCCTTCACCCCTGCCTCTGGAACGCCGTCACACACCGTAAGGTCTTGAAGAAGAAAAAAAATAGCCAATCATTTCTCCTTGGGGGGATAACTTGTTTAATAATACCTTTTTCTCCCTTCCCATCTTCCCCCCCCCCCCCCGAGAAAGTCCCTTTCGCAACAATTCAAGTACATTAATAGCGGTAGCACAGTACCATAGGAATCTAACTTACACGTTCTTAAGCATGACTTGGTCAGTCAACAGGGATAATGTTTGAGGGCCACATTTCGATCGCAGTTCCCGATGTCGAGGTGATTTGCGACCGGGGCCTTTTCAACCAAACCGCTTGCGCTTCCTTCCTACAATATCCGTGACCATAGCACAGTAAGTTAAGTTAGTAGCTAACTGACTTACCGTCCCGCGCAGTTATGATAGACAGATAAGTTAGAAGTTAGCGCATTGTGACATATCTCTAGCACTTACACTATTCCTTGCGAAAAGCCCCGAAATTCAAATATAAAAAGGCACCAAATCCCTTTCCCCACCCATCTCCCCCCTTCCACACTCTCTCGAAAACTTCTCCTCCCCACCATTTATACTATCGTAGTTTCGAAAAAAAGAAAGAAAGAAGGACCGTCTATCTACCACACTCTCCTACCGCCCAAATAACTATCGCAAGTACTCTACTACCCTCACCGAAAGAAAAATAATAATGGCCTACAACACCCGCTCGAGCGCCCACACCACCCGCTCCAAAACAAAAACCCCCCACAAAGCCACCACCACCGCAACAACTCTAAAGACAAACCGAACAAAAACCCCTAAATCCACCCCCGCCACGAAAAAATCACCAAGCCGCCGCACAGGCGCCGGAGTGACAAAGAAGCCCCACCACAAGCGCAAGCCGCGTATTTCAGATAAGCTTGAGGGCGCGCTATTGAAAGTTGAAGGAACGCTGACTGGGAGGAGCGGCGTTAAGGTATGTTTTCTCTAACCCCCGCGGGGCGGTTATTTGGGCTAACACTAACCTAACAATGCTAGGCCGCTGGAACGAAAAAAATTCGCGGTACAGATGGAAAAGGTGCGAAGAGATCTGTCCGGAGGTCGATATAAGCCGCCCGTTGTTTTTTCTTCTTCCGTAATGCTGTGGATAAACTTTGCGGGGTTGGGGATTGTATGTTTGGCGTTATGTCGGATTGAGTGACGGGGTGTACGATTTTGTTTTCTTTTATAGTATCCCTTTTTTTTTTTGCTAGGCTTGGGTTGGATTTTTGTTTGGCTGAGTGAATGGGTGGAGGGATATGCGGCGAGTATATATGGCTGCTTTTTTTTTCCAGGAAGGAAGGAGTGAAGGAAGCACATACGAATCAGTAATCTAGTTATTTCATTGAGTACAATATACATGAATTACATATTCTTTTTGGATTTGGGGTATCGTGGTTCACATAAAGTGCTGCTGCGGCTAGTTTGCTCTCGGTACGATACTCAAACATCTGATGCCCACCTGTCGAGTGATTCTATATGATATAGGGGTAACTGCAAGAGGTTAGAGAACCTGGAAGGTTGGTTACCCACGAGTGATGAGTAGTGACCAGTTAGGCACTGGATGTTTTGGGGTCTGATGTGGGATTGGGTACGCTCAGGGAGGGGTGGGGTCTGTCTTAGGACCGGAAGAAGCATCATGGTCAAAGGGAATGTAATAAATTTTGGTAGTGGCAGGGTTGGTACAAGAACTCTAGGTCGGGATCAGTTATTATCAAGGTTCGCAGAGCCTATAGGTTGGGAAGGAGGGGATATCGACTGCATAATGTATCACTCGCCAATCCTCGGGACTAAGTATCACGACCGCGAGCTAGAGAGATCAGCTTTCTTACGGGGCTGCACCATATTCCTCAAGTATAGCACCCCCTCTCCACCCACGAAAAGCATGCCTGCCGCTCGACACTACGTTTGAGCCGAGGACCTCTCGCAAGTCGCTTAAGGCACTCAGGGTGTCACCCTAAGCGAGAATCATACCGCTAGACTAGCCAAACTTGCTGATATTCAACTCTAATATTGCAAGTTTTGGCATATGCACAAGCTAGACATCTATAACCCAATCTTGATTCCCTTATGGTGACTGCAGTACGCGTTACGAAGACTCTGCCTGAAAGCACCCTAAACCCAACGCCAACAAAAACTAGCATGGCTCAAAGTTATAGGGGGAATCGGATATATGCAAGGTGGGGTAAGATTGAGAGACTCTGTTTAAGTCCCGAAGCTCACATGCGGGTAGTCGCTTCCGCTAGGGGCATATCCGCTAGAAGGTGGCTGGCTGTTCTCCATGCTGCCCATGTCACCTATGACCAGCGGTGGCAGGATGGAGTTCAGATATGTGAAATCGCTCTCCAGCATAAACTCCCCCAACTGTGTACGGAATGGCGATTTCTGCAAATCCTCAATCGAACCTTGGTAAGAGTCCTGTGGTGGTTCATTATGCACGGTGGGGGATTCAGGCGTATCAGTGTTGGTACGATCAGGGAGTTGGGGGGGCTGAGGTATTGACGTTACTACGCGGGGGGAGGAAGTTGCTTCGGTGGTGCCGATTAGCGGATTGTCAGAATGAGCAGAAGGGCAGGACAAACCAAGGGGTGCAACGTAGCGCATGAGGTTCTTGAGGAAAAGACGGCAGCGGTTTGCGATTCTATTCCCAGCTGCTAGCACCTCAATAGTTTCCATGGCCATCTCCAGGTGCTTGAGTAGACTGGCTGTTTCTGGAACAAAGTCCGGCCGGAGCGCTAACTGGCGTACTTGACTGACAATGAGGACTTTTGATACGAGTACCAGGCTCGCGTTGAATGCTGTTTCATGATGTTAGACTCCTTTCTAAACGAACGGCTTTAATAGAAGTACTATAGTAAAGCGTAAACCACCAAAAACCCAGAAGATCGCTGCGATACTTCACTTTGTGTATAATCTCTACTGTCTCAATCGCGCTCTCCGCACACACCTTGATGCTAGCCCATCCAAAGTTCCAAAAGAAATCACCCTCAAACTTGTTAGTGCTTGGCCCTCCTCCCCAAATCTCGCTCAGTCCTTTGACAACAAACTGCCTATGGAGAAGTGCTCGGGTGTTGTAGTAGCGAAGCGACAATATGATACTTTGTCGCCAAAACTTGCTCGGTGGGCCGCCGCCATTTGGGATATCCGAGGAAGATACTATACTGAGAGCTGCTGGTAGTTGCTGTCGCCAGATAGAGAGTTTTTCCTCTATCTCGGCGACACGAGCTACGTCGGCAAACGTGGGTTCGACCTGATCCCCGCCACCGAGATTTCCCCCGTATAGCGTGTCAATTATCATGCCTAAGAGTGTATATAGTTTTCTAAGCCTTTAATTAGCCAATGCGAGGTCGAATGAAGATGCGTCCTCACATGGAGAGAATGAAGAAGGTGACTGATGTAGGAGCAGACGGCTGAACCGGAACAGGTGACATGTTTGTCTTGAACACATCATCTTCAACGTCCAATGGGAGGTCTAGTTTCTCTGCGTACGTTGCTATTGCAGAAGGCCGGCCAAAAGTCATGCATAGGGTTCTGTGAGCCAGTCAGCGGCGGTGTCAAGCTGAAATCTTACCACTCAGCCTGTTTACCTGTCTAGCAAGACACAGCCATACCAAGCTCTTTTTCTTAGTTCTCTCTCCAAGGGCGGGAACCGCTGCAAGGCTTGATTTGAATGTAATCCTAGTTGTAATGCTATTCGTACAGCTAACCCGTGTGTAGTCCAACATTGATTCGGCTTCCGTGTACTCTGAAGGTAATGGCTCATTAGCAGCAGCAGGTGCACTATTCACCATCAGTTCTGTTGGCCAACTAAAGACTATTTCTGACGCCTCACCCGAATCTAAACTTGCAAGTCTAAGAAAATGGCCATCACATAAACCAAACCCTCTTTGATAAAACACCTCAGCAGTCTTATATTTCTCTTCAGTGCTAATATCAGTCTCTGTGCTAGCTCTACTACCCATCGCCATAACCAAGTTCAACAAAGCTAGCCATGTTCGCCGAACCTTTGAAAATCCGTCCTTTAAAGCCCCCTCGTAGGTTTCTAGGAAGCTAGGCTGATGCAGGTATGGGAATAGAATGTTAGTGTTCTGGAAATACAATGTTACATAGTGTAATACACGCTTTTGAGGGGGTAGGACATATATATTGACGTTCCCTGCCCGAGTATCGAGTTCACCTCCAGCCGATGGGGCTGGCGAGTTATGGGGAGAGATAAAACGAGAGGGTGATTCTCGAGTATAATCTGTGCGGTGAAACTCTTTAGTGAAAGTTGTGGTAACGCTGGCGGATGTTGCTAGGGCGCGAGTGACGTGCCCGATGAAGGCTATATTTGATGACGGGCCTGAACAACGAAATGTTTAGAACAGCTGAAAGGTGTATCGGGCAGTTGCGGTTACCAAAATAACCATAATCCTCTTCATCCCCAAGATTCAGGGCACCCATGCCGTCAAGGACCGTATCTTGGGCGCTCGACTCATCTTCCAATTGCCCCAGCTTAAGGCTCACGAAAGTTTCCCCGCTGTTTGCGTCTACGTTCGGTGTGTCTGACCCTCCAATTCTGATACGTTTTGAAGGTGGACCGTCAGCGCTAACACTGCGCCGGCTCTGCACGTCATCGTTAAGGTCATGGTTTGGGGCTATGAGTGTAGAAGGTGAGTCGCGAAGTTGAGACTTGGAGGCTTGCGCTGCTAGGAGGTTTTCGACGGCGAGCAACCGAGTCTCGAGGCGGCCGATATAACTATAGGATTTAAATTTAGGACTCGCGAACTAATATTTCACATTACCAAAAAGGTATTTATACTCTTTTCCAACGATCGTATTCGAAGAAGAAGCGCTCTGCTGATAAACGCAATCAAAATCTAGGTCTAAAATATGGTGAATGTTAACGTAACTTTCCCGAGTGACCGCTCAGATAACAGCAGGTATATAAAAGCGATCAACTTGCCTCTACACATTGAACATTTCGGCCGAACTCCATCGCACTAGGTAAAGCAGTCTCATGCGTAAGCTTCTCATTCAGCCCTTCAGGATTGCGATTCACATCAACCGGCTCTCCAACAGGAACCATCCTATGGTCAGAAACCAAAGCAAATATTTTTCACACCTTCGATTTCCTCGTTCTGCAGGCATTGCAAGCCAAAGAAACCCTCTTCCTCTTGGAACCACCACCTGAGTTCCCACCTCCACCATTTGAGTCGCTTCCGCCTTGTTGAGGAGGGGGCGGACTAAATTGAATTTGGTGCTGTAGTGGGTGATGCCCGCTATCAACAGAGTTATCTTGAGAGTTCCTGTCTTGATCCATTCTTGTCGCGATGGCCAAATGGGAACCGATTGGATCTAACGGGGAGAGGTCGGGTTCTTGCAGGCGCGGCTCTGGTGCTTGGGGAAAGGTCAGCGGGAGACCCTTCACCCCGGAAGTTCCCCGTATCGGGTTCTGGTTACTAAGCTGGGCTGTGTGATATGGGAGAGTACCCCAACTCTTTCGAACCGCCGCGTAGTCTCGATACCTGTTTAGCTACTAGTATTTGGTAAACTACAGTAACTTACTCACGAGGCTGGGCTGAAGTTGGATACCGTGGCGACCCCGGATTTATGAGCTAAGTAGAGGCCAAACATATTGAATTCCCGTTACTTGAACGGCCAACTGATCCGGTTTTGTCTCTAGTATTATATTCAACTTCAGCTCGGACAGTGACCGCAAATTGACCATATATATACCCTGAGAAAGGCAATTGTTGCGACGGTGATCGCTTTGAGGAGGTAGTGAGTTCGTGAGCTCGGTGCGCGGCGGCTGCTGCTGACCGATACTGGCATTCGATCAGCGGTAGCAAAGCTTTTTTACGACTTATCATCCCCAGAAGGCTGGTCCCATGCATGGCTTAAAGAAGACCCCGACACGGTTGTATATGCAGAGGAGTTCAGGGGCGCTCATTTCCTCAAAACCCAAGCTCGGAATATACACAATACGGTACTCCACTCTTCGGCGCTTCTCTAGCCGCTAGCAAATGTATCCGCAAACCTATCGTGTAGGCCACACTTCCCCATAATTTTTCTCTCTAGATCTTTTTCTCCAACGAATACGGGAGTTGTGGTGTGCTGAAAGGCTTCTCTGCCTAGCTAACCCACTCCGCCATGAATCTGTGATACATGAACGCCTGAGTTGCTCGATGCCGCTTGGCCCCTGGACTCGGTGAGCGTGAGATCCGAAGTGTAATTCAAGGGTGACCTACGATGAGCAAGCGACCTTAACACTAATAGGATTGTCGTCAATCGGTTTGTTCCCATAAAACCCAGCAGTGAGCTCTGCCGTAGAGGTCTCAAAGAAGCAGATTGAAGCAGTGAGGCGTTAGGGTTATCTATCGTGGCTATATTTCATATGATACCTAATGATAGCCCATGATCTCTGGAAGGTTGAGAATATGTGAGGTGGTTATGATATACTATACGTAGACTATTTCCTTTATTTCTTGGGAGTAGGAAGTTAAAGTAGCGAGGAGTCTCTTTAAGAATTTTCGTTTCATTCATTCTTCCGAACGCTGATTTTGGGTATGATACAGTACTGTACTCTCCTTTTATTTTGTTCCTTCTGGCACCTGTTTATTCTTCGATAATAATTTCTTTCTTTCTTTTTCTCCTCTCCCTGGTCTTACTTTCTTTCTCTCCTTTCTTTTTCCAACCGTCACGTTCGTTTAAATGTTCCCCCTCGTGTTGGGTGGTATTGTAATGATGCAAAGTTCCAGGGCATAGGAGATACGGTGAATACTTCCTTCTAGCGTCACATACATTTATAGCAATGCGGTATGTTAAAAAATAATTAAAGAGGAGAGATAGGTGTTGGAAGAAAAAGAGAAAATAATATAGCATGCTCCGTAAATCATCTTATAATAAATACTCTTAGTTGATTTATGTTCACCAACCTTAGCATATGTGTTTTCTTAAATCTGGGGCTATGAAGTGTTTGTCCACTTTTATCAGTGTGATACACTTACTATCAACACGTTAAGAGGAAAGTGGGAATATGGCACATGAGAGGAAATGGAGGGGAAATGAGGAAGGCATGGTGGAGATAGAAAAAGAGAGTCTCATCATATCCGCACGATATGGTACTCATGTTATAAGAAGAACTAAAACGAACAGATACAATATCGGTAGTATATTTTTCTTTTTTATTTGTCCTTGCGGAGGGCTGAAAGTCGATTTTTTGGGGGTTATTTGCATCCCTTTCTCCGAAAAGGGGAATTCTGGACCTCTCCGCAGGAGGTTCAATTATTCCGCTTCTCAGGGTGACCCGGTAACCGTATTCACCTCAGACCCGCAAAGGTCAGTGATCTGCAAAATCCCAAAACCTCACCCCACGTGTCCATTTCGTGCTCATTCTCAAAATGGTGCAATACCACCCCTTTATCATCAACACTTGCTATTGGAATTACTGTCTTAAGTTTTTGAGACAATGTCTATAAGGGCAACATACGAGTAGCAAGATACGGTATATTTCCAACTGTTGCATCGACCCCGTGCTTCCCCCCCTAGGTGGCTCCCTGTTCGCTCCGGATGACGATCGCGCTACTAATAGATCGCACTACCAATACCCTTATCTGATAGCCTCTCTATCTGGATAACCCCTCGGAGCCTTTGCGTCCCGCTCACTGTCCGACCCCAGGGTCTCAAAGTGATACCATACCCCTGGTGAATTCGTAATCTCAGTAAGAATGGAGCTGGAGACCCCATCTTCATCTTCCCCGGAGCTGGCCCACTCATCAACAACTGGGTACGTCTTGCTAGGCCCTTCTCACCCTTCTCACCTTACCGGCCGCTGATCTAGACGACCCAACTCGCTCCCCCTAAAGAGTGCCAACATACATACCCATGCGTTCTCTACGACCAAGACCAGAAGGTCAGGAGGCCAAGCCTATATCGGCGTCGTTGGAGTCGCAAACCCCACTCTTGCAGGGCCAGGAACGAAAAGATTCGTATGAAAGCACTGGCAGTCGGTCCGACGAAGAGCTCCTTATCGGAGAAGTTTCCGGAGTTCAGGAGTCGGTTTTTGATGACCCAGCGCTTGCGCACTTTTATCAACCACATTACCTTTACGAAGGACTGCGCCGGTTTGATCCACTGGCAGAGTGGTCAAAGGGTGATGAGGCGAGAGTAGTCAAGAAGATTGACAGAAAAATTATGATCTGGTGTTGTATTATGTTTATCGCGCTACAACTTGATAGACAGAATATTAGTGAGTATCATACTTCCTGGATCGGGGCAGTAGGAGGCTAACGTTCCGAAGGACAGGCCCTCACGGATGATTTCCTAGCTGACTTGGGGTTAAATACGAACGGTTAGCTTAGCCGTTTCGGGGCTTCGTAAATTAAACTTGAGCTAATTATACCGGTATGATAAACAGATTACAACATCGGACAAGCTATTTTTTATGCATGTTTTTTGTTCGCAGAAATACCTTCGCAGATGGTAAGCAAGATAATAGGCCCTCATAGATGGATACCGATACAAATGGTCCTGTGGAGCGTCATAGCCTCTGCCCAGGTAGGTCGTGCTAGGCCTATGTATAGTAGTAGACTTCCCTGACCTCAAGATTAAACAGTGTCTCTTGGCCGGCAGAACATCTTTCTATATCACACGTGGGCTGGTTGGTGCGATTGAAGGCGGATGTTAGTACCGATCCGAATTAGGAAGATAATCATGCTGATATTTCTAGTCATTCCAACAACAATTTTGTACTTGTCTTATTTGTAAACCCCCTCTACATCTAAGGAGGCTAGCCGCTAATTGTGCGATACTAGCTACACCTCGAGAGTACTTCCCCATTACAAGTATATCCCAGGGTTAGGGTTAACATAATTCCAGGAGCTTCCGATCCGGCTTTCCTGGTTCTGGACAGGAACTACACTCACTGGAGTAGCGGCATCTTTCCTAGCTGTTGGAATCCTTTCCCTCCGTGGCAGCTTTGGGTGGGAAGGGTGGAGATATTTGTAAAACCTCTCTACGCCTCGGCAGTGTGCAGGAAGCTGATCGGGTCTGCTAGGTTTGCGATTGAGGGCACTGCTACTACGGTGAGTCCCGGTTAGAAGCGGGAAACTTGGGTAATAAAACTCATCCTTACTTCTAGGTTGTTGGTTTGATCAGTTGGTTTTATATGCCACCATCGCCGACACAGACTAAAAGTTGGTTTCGAGGACAGAATGGCTGGTATAAAATCAACTGAAATTCGAGACTATGCCCGACCTAATAAATGACCCTCTGGGCACACAGGTTTACTCCGAAGGAAGAAGTCATCATGGTCAATCGAGTTTTGAGGGACGACCCTACAAAAGGTTGGGCAATATATCGGGAAAGTAGATGAGAGCAGCTACTGATGTGTACATGCGAGGATCAGGTGGCATGCACAACCGTCAAGCCATCGGAATGGACGATTTTATTAAAAGCCTCATGGATTATGATTTGTGGCCGCTCTATGTGGTGAGTTGGCTATAAACCTGGACGCTATATATTTTAGGTATAACCTTTTAGCATAGGTCGGAGTGATGTCCTATATTCCCATGAACCCTCCAACCAGTTATCTCACCTTAATATTACGAGATCTGGGTTTTACAGTTACCCAAAGCAATCTCCTTACAATCGTACATCCACCGCTGAATTGAGGTCTTATCCATTGCTGACACATCTGGAACAGCCATCGGTATTATTGTTAGTATTCTGGCTCCTGACTCTAACCAAGCTTTCCGAAAAGCGTTCGGAAAAAACGTTCATTTCATCCTTCGGTGTTCTATGGTGTCTCCCATTGCTCCTAATTCTGCGATTTTCACCGGATAACACGAATGCTTGGTGGAAATATGCAATCACAGCATTGCTATGTGGTGCTCCATACCGTAGGCCGCATTCCGATTCGGACAGCAGCGGTCAGAGGCTAATTTTTCGGCAGCGCACGCCATCCTCGTCGCCTGGAATTCTGCCAACTCAGGCTCTGTCCGTACCCGTACCGTAAGTGCGGCCATATACAACATGGCGGTGCAGTCATCATCCATCATCTCCGCGTCTATATACAGAGAGGACGATAGGCCTAACTGTACGCCTTGCCTCTGGTCCCGTTTCCTCAATAAATGGCCAAGCTAACGAGCTGAACAGATCGCAGAGGGAATACGGCCTTGATATTCATTACTATTTTCAACATTCTGCTCTTCTGGGGTGTTAAGAAATACTACAAGTGGAGGAATCGATCAAAAGAAGAGATATGGGGACGAATGGGAAGTGTAGAAAGGGCGAATTACCTAGCGGAGGCAAAAGATGAAGGGAACAAGAGGTTGGATTTCAAGTTCGTTCATTGATGCAAGTCATCTCGGACAGGCGGATGGAGGGATACTGTTGACAGCTGGAGTTTGCTATTCAGACTTTGACCTTAGCGGTTTTGTGAAAGCGGAAGTGATGCACACAATGGGCTTGCTATCTGGTAGTCTAACCGAGTAGGAGGGCCACATGAGGTCCGCCTGCATGCTGAAAATTTACGCGATACTTCCTCATCACCCATAGTCGATCAGTTTCACCAGCTCCGACCTCGAAATCCGAATCATAATCCGAGTGACGACGGATGAAGAGCCCAGCCCAACCTCGTTCCCAGCCACGTCCACCATAACACTAGAATGCATACTATTCCGCGAGCTAGTGACATCTCCTCTCATACCTAGCATAAGTACACCACCGCACCATACCGGCGCTAAGATAAACCCACCATACTTCTCGTCCCTAACTAATAGTACATCCCGAGTGAAGCTTAGCAGCCTCAGCGAGAGAGGGAGCACAAACTCTTCTCACACTCAAATTAAACTATATGTAGACATGTGTATTGCCGGAAAGGGGGAAAGGGGCTCAACTGTCTGCTATGCAGGACAAGAGTTGATCCTATATCCCCGATCTACTGTAAAAAAGAGAAACAAAACGGAAACCAAACCCAGCAAGATATCGAAAGGACGGAAGCAGGAATCAATAAATAAATAGAAGCTGGTAAGTGATGAGGAGATATACAATAGTTAAATAGGATACGGTCATAAACTTGAGAGAAGAACGAAGAGGCGCGAAGAAGAAGGGCCTAGAGTTTTTCAACGCCGCTGCAGAGTCTCTCCCACGGAGGGCCAATCAGCGGGACAGGGAATTGCTTAAACAAAAATTCTTCTCTCATCATAAAGCGTATGATAAGATAAAATTTCCCGTGAAGCCGGAGAGCTTTCGTTTTCCAAGAGTGTCCAATTCGGGGTCCTGCGTCCTCGTTTTTTTGCCAATTTCGATCGCAGGTGGATGGCTTTGACATTCGGACATCTATTTCTTGGTTAAAATCTCCCTTGGTTTCCTAGCCATACTTGATGGTGCCCCCTGTACCAGTATTTCACGAGTGAGTCTGAGGATCCAACTAAAATAATAATTGGAGGGGAGATAAGGAAAAGTACGTATAGAGCACTCGTACCCCATCAACCAACAGGAGTTGAAGGAACTGGTTACATAAAGAGACTGCTTTGTGTAGCGCTTACACCTAGAATACAACTGTAAATGCGAGTGAAAAAGCATGACGGCCGCCAATCAAGCTCCAGGAACCACACGCCACAATACGAGGCTGGCGACAAACATGATGTGAAGTGTGTACAGTAAGGGGTTTCCAACCAGAATAGCCATGTTTGCAACCTTCTAGCCACTGATTAAGTGAAGCAATTTGGGCTCAATCTTCTCCCATTTGTGCAACAATTCCCTAGATTTTACTTTCCAGCCCTTTAGAACTCTGTATCTGGACTGGTTGAGGAATTGTCAAGAGATCTATAATAGTTGGTACATTGGTCTTGGCGCAATTTCTGACTATAGTAGTCTATTTTGTATGAGAAATGGCAAGGCTCGGCACTTTTTTCAAACCCAACTTTACAATATTGCATGCCAAAGTGTCCAATAATTCTTCAATAATCTGTAATTATTTGGAAGAATTTTAGACCAGATTATCAATTTTTTAATTTTTTTTACAGCCCTAGAATGTGTTGAATGGAAAGTGTGAAGTATGATGGTCCAGGTTGTTACATGCAATTCTGCTGACCATTTTTGTCGCCAGCACCTCGTACAGGCCTCGGGAAGGTCTCTACAAAAGCAGAGCAAGGCTTGTTACAACTAATCGGAGGGCAGGCGATAAGTCCATGCCCTATCGCCGCCATGCCTTGCCGCGCCGGGTTATGTGTGCTACGACCCACGCGTTCGCGTTTCAGATTTTCGCTAGGAAAGTGACGAAGGGGGGCATAGAATGGATGGGATTGGATCGAATTTGATTATCATGGCGTACTCGTAATTTACTGATATCTGCCAAAAACGGACTGCTATTCGCACACCACAAAAATTCTAACTTTCTTGCTGATCTTTCTCCTGTATGCTATAGCGGTCCGTTTTGCAAAACTCCGGGCAATTCCGAGCGGTTTGTAAAGTGGAGTGGGGAATAGGTAGGTGGGGAGCGGATCCTGCAATAATTGGCACTATGCTGCGGCTTTGGAATTGAAGGCTCTGATATTGTAATGCCGGTAGGGTACCTGTGCTCATAGGGTAGTGAAAAAAGAGATTGGGAGAGGCCGAGCCCCTGTGGCTGTATTTATACTCACTCTGCTATGCTATTATACAACACTAAAAAGCAGAGCGAAACATTCGCGATAATGATATCGTACTTGTATCGGGAGGGCATGAACTATGATGGGGCTATTGATAGCCGTGGTTGTGTTGGGTACATTACTGTTCACTTGATCCTCATACCCCAACGTGTACCTGTGGCAGTGTTATGGCTAGTGAAAATGCACAATCCCTAGCGATCTTTGGCTGCATGGTACATTTTTACAAGAAACAACACTGCCACAGATACGTGTTGGGGTATGAGAATTAAGTGAACGGTAGTGTACTGTTTACTAGTATGATACCTCCTGGTAATTGTCCGATACGGGTGTTAGGAATACTACACTGGGAGAATGGAGTTACTCTTACTCTGGCAGAAGTTCTATCTATAATGTATTCCCGTAATCCCTGCTTTCAGGTACTTCTAGCCTTAGACAAGCACTTGTGCTGGTGCTCGAGTAGACCGGAGAAAGGAGGCCATCAAACGGACTTTCTTCTTCTTTTCTTTTTTCAACCAACTTCCTCTCTCAGAAAACTTCCTTAATGATCCCTCGGTAGAGTACGAGTACTCAACTGACGAGACAGCGCCTTACTAACGTACTTGCTGGAAATTATTGGCAGTGGCTGCCATGTCACTCATGTCATGCCAGGACAGTATGCTATGCCCTGCGGAGCAGCACTGTAATTTCATCTTCTCATTTCCAAAGATTGTTAGTGTGCCGTCGGCGCATGTCCTGAATAGGTGGGTGAGTAAGTACTTTAGGAACCCGTCTCAGGATTGTCGGGGGGTGATCGTGATACGTGTATTCGAAAGAGGCTACAGCGGAAGAGGAGGTTAGGCTGCTAAGTGTTGTTAGTCAACTTAGAGTGGCAATGTATTACTGATATTGTATCATACCTAAGCGCTCGTGAGGCTTCGTATGTGAGTAGGTATGGTGCTGTACGGTACAGTAGTAGAGCGGTGGGATGGTACTTGTGTAGCACCGTACGGCACCGCCACATCATGGTACTTGTACGATACTCGGGTAGTGTTTGCCGTGCTCGACTCGTAGGAGTGTCTCTCTACCCCCCCCTCTCTGTCTGCCAAAACGTGGGCTGCCGGTATGCTGCAATACGGTACGTAGTTTGTGGAAGGTTCCGATGAGCTACCATAGCCGCCAAGAAAGCGACTCCCAGTGGTTGCTATTTTTTCTTTTTGCCTGATTTGCGAACCGCTCACTGGATGGTACAAGTACCGGTACTAATCTAGTACACTAAGTTCCTGCTCGGGTGGTCTGGAACCGGCAGGGGACGTCTAAAGGCAAGTAAGCAAGTAATGGGTGGGAGCGTATAATTATGTACGGAGGCGAAGAGACGAGACAAGATAAGGGTGAGGATTCACCGCTGGTACAAGTCCGCAGTATGAGTGGAGCGAACACAGGGGGATCCTGGAAGCAGAATTTTGTACTCGTACTGGAGGGATAGACTGCGTAGGGAGGACACTATTACCGTACTCGAGTACCTATGAACGGCCCGTTTACGTACCGTCGGTGATCATTTTGAAACGGGTGCGCGATCTGGACCGGGATTTCATATTTATTTATTGCTGCATTTTTGTTTTTTTCCAATTCTTCCACCGTGCGGTAGGGTAGGGTAAGGAGGGGCATTTAGTTCATTCCCCCGCAGGTTGGATGAGAAGGAGGAACGTCTTATTTTGCTTGCACGATAACTTAGGCGTCTACGAGTGACTGGCGAAACCGGGCTGGAAGTGTGCCGGCACCGTGGTTCCCGTCACGATTGGATTAACTTTATCATCTATCCTCTGAATTCATAGCAAGCCCGAAACAGCAACGAGTAGGGGAAAGTTGAATGTGTCCAGAGTACACTTTAGAGCTTGAATCGAGCGAGTGGGAAGAAAGTGCAGCACTGCGGTGTGCCGTACTGTGCAATTGCTCTTTCTTACTGAACTAATGGCATTGGAAGCCTAGCTAGCGAGACCGCTCTGCCTCCTCCTCCCTTCAACTTTTAAACCCATGCTGTAGCTGTTGTATACCAGTACTGGGAGTGAAAAGGATGAGCTTAATCTTCGCAATCATGCGAACCGAAACCGAGCATTTGGTTCGATGAGAGGAACATTTCACTTTCCGCAGGACCTGCTGCCGCTGCTGTGCAATACATCCTACGTACTGAACCCTTTAAGTGTGCCGGTAGATCAGGGGTAGCAGGGCGGAGAATTTTTTTTAATAGCCCGCAGGGGGGCATGAGGGGCGCCAAGGCATTCGCTGGGGCGAATCATAAAGGAGCACCACAAGGTACGTATTTTCAGCTGTAACAGCAACTCTTCTCCTTACTGGTATTGTACCCTACCTGCTGGCGGGAAAAACGGGTAGCGATAGTCAGGTACTCGCAAACGCATGACGTTTGTGAACACAACTGTTATTGCATACGGGCAAAAAATCGGCCGGAGCCTCATGGTTCTGGTGTATGCAATAGCAGTTGTGTTCACAAACGTCATGCGTTTGCGAGTACGTGTACTCGTACGGGACACTTCAGGTGCTTGCCTATTCAGCGCTTCTATGGCTTCTCGCCTAACGGGTTGTTATCGCTAATGGGCATGAAAGCCGTTTTTGTGGTGGTCATTTTTTTCTTATTATTTTCTGCGGCTCATTCAGGGGGTAGCGTAGGTTGTCTACTCGAATACGGTAGTCTCTTTCCGCTTCTCCTGTGCTTGAGTGGTGGGTGGTTGTTGCTTTTCCATTTTTTACACGCCTTCCCTTGGTTTAGGTTGGTCGGGTTCGTCCCTTGCAGGTCGATCATAAGGAGATGGCTATGATGGGGTTGCGGTACGGGTGAGCCAAATCGCATGGCGGCCAAGTGCCGACCCTTTTCTCTCTTCATTTATCTTCCTTGTGATGATGTCTGACTATTACTGGCTTTCTCGTCTCACAGCGCAGCTGCATACGATGCCCTGTTAAGCAGGCGGCTGTTCAAACAGGACTGATCCTGGACCTCGGGTCTTCGAGTGGTGATACTTGTATGGCCACTCAGGTGCGCACAGACAATTAGCCGAACAAAATTCTGTTTCCAGGATCCCCCCTGTCTTGGCTCTGCTCATGCTGCAGACTTGTAGTTTCCTCATGGGCTTGAGAGACGAAACGAAGGTGTTTCACCAAATCTGATTGCTCGATGGGAATGGAGCCTATCGTAGTAGAGCAGTGGTCAGTGGCGGCCTTGTCCTAACCACATACACCAACAACGCCCTTACTGGCTTGTCCCTCATGATATTGCAAGTAAGGATGATTGGCTGGGGCTGTCTCCCCGCGCATTAGTGAATCTAACAGTCTCTCATGGGGTAGTGACGAGTACCAGAGGGCGATGAACAAGGGTATTTGGCCAGTAAAAAACCGAATTGGCCAAAGTGGGTAACAAAAAATATCTGCTAATCCCTGTTCGTCACCAGATGATATTCTTTAGGACCCCATGAGGGACTGTAAAGGGAGTAGGTAAGTGGAGACTAAGGGGGGGGGAGCACCGGGGAACGAGAGGGAGGGGGGGGGGATCAGGAAGTGATAGGTACTTTCGGAGAGGTCACTCACAATATATAAGGTATTCTCTTCACCCACCGGAGAGTCCTCTTTTTCTCACTCACCATCCCTCTTTCGCCATAGAAAGCATTAGCACCGGTACCGGCTACCATCATTCCTTTATTTTCTTTCTCTCCATTTCCTTTCTCTCCATTTTCGCACATTCCTTCCACAGGTCCGCGACCTCTTTTTTTAATTCACGAGAGAGAGAGAACCCTTCGAACTATCGTTCATACATTCATTATCTTGCCTCTTTTTTTTCAGTGAAAAAAAAGTCTCCCAAACAAGCAACCTCTCCTGACAGACTATCTTTCAAATCTTATTATTCAATATGAAGACTTTCTCTGCCCTGGCCTTGGCCGCCGCTTTGCTCTTGAGCTCGGCAAATGCCCACGTCCAACTCAAGTCGCCAGTGCCGTACAGAACTTCGACACAAGCACCCCAGAGCGCAGCACAGCAGGACTTCGACATGAAGGCTCCTCTCGACCCATCTGGTAACAACTTCCCTTGCAAGGGGTATCACAAAGATAAACAGGGAACTCAATCGCTCGTCGAATGGGCAGCCGGAAGCTCCCAGACCATGCAGTTTGACGGATCAGCGACTCATGGTGGTGGATCTTGCCAAGCTTCGTTGTCTGAGGATGGAGGGGCTACTTGGAAGGTCATGAAGTCCTTCGTTGGAGGATGCCCGACCAAGGACGCTAGCTTCACTGTTCCTAAGGAGGCCAAAGCTGGCGCCGCTATCTTTGGCTGGTAAGCTAGCTACTCCTTCATATCTCCCGCAAAGAGCTTGAATTAATAGGGCAATTAGGACATGGTTCAACCAGCAGGGCAATAGAGAAATGTACATGAACTGCGCGGCCGTCACAATCACTGGCGGCGGATCTGGGTTGTCGACATACCCAGACATGTTCACCGCAAACATTGGAAAGGATTGCAAGACTGTGCCCGGCGACCTTGCATTCCCCAACCCGGGACAGAACTTCGAGGGCTCAGGAGGTATCCCACCGACCGGAAGCGCCTGCGGCGCAGCTGGCTCGCAGCCACCAGCCGGTGGTTCGCCATCCTCTGCTCCAGCCGGCGGCTCACCATCCTCTGCTCCAGCCGGTGGCTCACCATCCTCTGCTCCAACTGGTGGCTCACCATCCTCCGCTCCAGCCGGCGGCTCACCAACGAAATCCGTTCCTTCTAGCAGCAGTGTCCCCGGCGGGCCAGGCGGTGTCAAGCCCAACCCAAGCCCCACCTCCAGCAGTGTCCCGAAGGTCACCCCCCCTGCGCCAACTCCCTCATCCCCAGTTGGCACTGGCTCCCCCTCGCCATCAGGAACAACCAAGGCCCCGGCTCAACCCTCTTCTAAGCCCACCGGCTCCCCGGCGGCAACGGGAACTGGCACTCCCGCTCCTTCCTACCCCGCCCCGGCCCCATCCACCGCTCCCTCAGCGTCCCCGAAACCCTCCACTGGCGGAGCTTGCGTCGAGGGCGCCATCACGTGCAATGCCGATGGGACATGGAGCCAGTGCGGAAGCGGAGTCAACCAGAACATGGGAAAGCCCGCCCCCGGAACTGCCTGTGCGAACGGCAGAATGCAGGCTATCAAGAACAAGCGTTCCATTCGCTTCTCGAGCGAACACATGGCTCGTAATGCTTAGAGCATTTCCTCCCCTACCACTAGTATACACACGATATCACAGATTCCTCTTCAGGATTGGGTTTGAAAATTAGAAAGCGGTCCAGTTTGCATTGTTTATTGTATCTCTATCTTTATGTATTCATTTTTTTGTAGTTTGGGATGCATTGGCCCGGTGCTTTGCTTTTTGCTTTTTTGTGGAAACATTACTCTTTTTTTTTTTTACCTCTTTTTGTTTTGGATGGGGTTGTTTTGTGAATAATAATCGACGTTATCGTTACCTTCCAACCGTTCGTCCTTGCGTTCAGACCAACCGCCCTCTCTCGTCCCGTATGCTCGAGTGAGCAAATCTGTGAATGCTAATACCCCTAAATGCTTACCAGACAAAATAAACTTCCCCCCATAATTACCGCATACATCCTTCTCACCACCATTTCTACGGGATTCCGAACAATTATTAACATGTCCCATCCATCCACCCAACCAAAGATCAGGTCCAATAGTCGTACAGCATCATACAGTAGACTAACGTGGCTCAACGATTAGGTAAGACAGAAACCCCCTCCCCTCATCGCACAAAACTCGCATGATACTTCCCTATGATATCATAAATCTATACTTCGTTCTCGTGCAACACGTGCCAAGTACCATACTCATACGGGCTACATTATATGCCGGTAACCCGTCCGTCCACAACCCGGTTTGGGGCAAGTGGCGGATGCTCTACATAGTGCAACGCGCCCGGTGGGGGTTCGGTGGATAGGGTGGACACATAAGTTAATATCATACACGGATTTACCGGAGAGGAAGGAGGGCAGGGTTTTGTCGAATTGGTGGAAGTATACTACCGTATTATGCACTGATAGATGGTTTGGCTATGTGTAACTGACTGGGGATGTTGGTTTGCTTCTGTCGAGTGGGTAGTGCAGGCTGAAGGTCGGTGTCTTCTTTGGTCTGTTCCGGTGGAGGGAGACGCGGTGGTGGTGGTGATGATGAGAAAGTCCCTTTGTGAGCTGGAGTCGGATATGCGGCTGCAGCAACGCCCTACTGGGGCATGCCCGTGTCGGGAGATATGTTGGGAAGAGACACAGTGCGCACGTAGGAACTGGAATTAGCATTTGACGTCATTCTAAGTATTCCAGTATCGTATCTATTACCAACTGTTTCGGCAGAATTCACGATTCAATCACTAGACTTGAATCTATTGCAATCGCCAGTGCTCCCCTTGACCACCGGTATTACCAGCAGCTAACGACGCATCATCGTGCTCAATTGACGAAATTTAGAGAAGACGGGAGGGAACATGTCAGCCACTCCGTATTATCGCGGTCTCCGAGGGTAACATTTCTCCTCCTTTCCTATCTGGGTTCTTGATCTGGAATGGGGAGGAGCGGCGGTGTTTTGAGGTTTACCGAGTGATTCGGGATGACGATATTGGTAAAAGGGTTCGCCTGATGTATGTGTAGTACGAGGATGACGCTGCCTACTAGCTATTTTGAGACATTGTTTTTGCTTCTGACCGTGGCGAGCTAACAGGTACGGAAGAGAGAGTTTGAAGTTTTCGCCGAAAGCATAATTACCGAGATGCCCGCATCTTCCCCGGCGTCGGATCACGCTGCATAAGCCGTTCCTCTTTCTACCACATCTTTACATACAACAAAGTATTATGCGCCCACCAGAAGCTAGAAGTGGGGTCTAGTGTGGTGGGGTATTCTACTTGGTGGTGAGATAAAGCTGATACGGTATCGTACTGCAGACATCATATCATCGCACCGGTATTTGAGACCTAAAGCTATGATACCGGTGGTGCTCTATTTTGATACCCTGGATGTACCCTTCTATACTATACTATACTCCGGGGTGGGAAGTAAATTCCAGTAGGACTACCGGTACTTACGTTCTTATTATTACCTTTATACTCTCCCGACCGACCTGGTAGGCAGCACACCTCGGCACTTCCTCGGTGATGTTATCTTTATGCACACACCATCCCTACTGTGTTAACTTAAATAAGAGAGCGCTGTACTATGTCGTTGGAGTTGCCCCCTCTGGTAAGGTCTGGCTTTTTTCTTTCTTTTTTCCCCTCTCTTGTTTCGCTGTGTTTTTCGCCCCTTTTCTAAGGTGGGAAATTCTTGAACACATAGCACACCGCTCGCTTCTTCAAGTTAATACGGTAGGCCTTGTGGTTAATAGTGAGGATTAGTAAATATTTAGTTGAGCTTCAAACAGCCACTATCTTAGTCCCAACTCGTCAAGAGGAGGACGCAGACAAACTCTTTCTCTCTTCCTTCTTCCTTCTCTCCGGAAAAGGAAAAAGAGCAGGATCCGGGGGCACCGGTTACAAAAAGTTAAATTCGTAGTCCGGTGACCGGGCGGACCGACGGTAAGTTGGGTCCGGCGTTCTAGCTCGGAGGTGTTTGAGTTTTGTAGTAAGTCAAGTTATGATGGGAGGCGAAATATGGTATTACAGATAAATCAATATACTGTGTAGTACAAGTAATACTTGTGGGTGCGCAGTATAGTACCGGCGCAGAGATATCCTATTATCCAAAATGCGCTAACCACCGCACACTCCTTCCACCAGCCAGCCACACCACTCTGGAGAAGGAAGGAGAGAAAAAACTAAATTACCGTACATCCAACTTTGATTATTATAGAAAAAAAAAGGAGAGTCTACCCATACAACCCATTAATTAGCGACAAAATGGTATCCATAACAAGCCCCAGCTCTGCCTTTCCGGTAGAAATATAATAATTGATAATCCCCCCGGCCCTTCAGCTACCGCTAGATCTAATACCGGAAAGGCTATAGTGCTTGTATTCGCAGTTTACAGCTTGAATAATTGAACGGTGTGCTACGTCGTTGGGCTTTCCTCTCTCAGTAAGGTCAAGAAAGTTTTTCTTCTCTTCCTGTCTCTGAAGGGAAAGGGCCGTGTTTTTGTTGTGGGGGGGGGGGGGGGCGGGCGGGGGGGGGGGGGGGGGG
>Ga0307517_10000628_pt1 | contig 60382 bp, 43 predicted proteins | sample 23_EM_MG_FD_194515 | JGI IMG/M metagenome (GOLD analysis project Ga0307517, IMG submission 194515) | Populus trichocarpa ectomycorrhiza microbial communities from riparian zone in the Pacific Northwest, United States - 23_EM | ecosystem: Host-associated > Plants > Roots > Unclassified | place...
TGACTCAGAGACAGTGGCGGAGCTGAAATCAAATCAAATAAACCAAATATAAATCAACTAAACATAGGAGATCCTGCACTGCCCGCTCCTGTGTACCGTTACCGGAACATGTACACATGTTACAGTATTCCAAGCGTACTTCCTCCTCCTCTACCTTCTCTCGAATGAAATGTTGCTGAATGTGAATGTGTTTCGTCCCGCTGTGAAACTCGGGGTTCTTCGCCAGGGCCATACTTCCTTGGTTGTCTGCGAAGATTGTGATTGGTGGCATGGTTTGTGGTAGTTTTTGTTTGCTGATTGATTGGATTTCTCTCATGAACCGTCTAACCCACATAGCTTCCTTGCAAGCTTGTGTGAGTGCCATGTATTCAGCTTCAGTGGATGATAGAGCAACTGTAGATTGCTGCTTACTAGACCAGGAGATGGCGGTGTGAGGCGAGTTGGCTTTGCTGTCGGAAATCGTGCAAATGTAGGCTCCCATACTACGGCGGTTGTCTTTGTCTCCCGCCCAGTCAGCATCACTAAAGATGAAGGGGGTAGGTTTACTGTGGATGTCATAGGGGCCAAAATGTAAGCCATGGTTTCTTGTTTTCCTAATGTATCGTAGGAGTCGTTTCAGCGCCTGCATATGTTCTGAGGAAGGATTTGCGTCGAACTTGCTGAGCTTGCCAACAGCGAACGCTAGGTCGGGTCGTGTACATAACATTAGATACATGATGCTACCTAGGATACTGCGGTATAGTGATTCGTCTGCGGTGAGGTTTGGTGTCGGATTGCTAATTAATTGTGCTCCGGCTTCCAGTGGGGTAGAGACTGTATGGCAATCCTGGAAACCAAACCGCTGTAGTATCATGTCAATATACTGCCTCTGTGAGAGAATGATTTTTCTTTCTGCAGGCTTCCTCGTTATCCTCATTCCCAAAATGAAATGCACTGCTCCTAGGTCTTTTAATGGGAATTGAGTTCCTAGCTCCTTCTTGGCTTCGCTAATGTCTTTAGGGTCCCCGATCCAGAGCACATCATCAACCCATATAAGGGTCCAGAGAGGTATCTGCCATTGTCCCATACGAAAGTATACTGCATAGTTGTCGGCCGATCGTTTAAAGTTGCACTTGCCGATAAGAAAGTCGTCCCATGCACGGTTCCAGATACGCCCAGATTGCTTTAAACCATAAAGCCCACGAAACAAGCGGCACACTAATGTTTCAGTCCTCCGAGTTGTTGCTGGTACTGTGACACCTTCGGGTATCTCCATGTAGATTTCCTCCTCGAGTTTGCCGAGGAGATAGGCTGTTTTGATGTCGCCTTGATGTATTTCATAATTGTGAAGGCAGCGATTGCCCGGAGGATTTGAAGCGATACTAACTTTACTACTGGAGCATATGTTTCCAAGTAGTCGATCCCGTATTGCTGCATGAATCCTTTCGCAACTAGTCTCACCTTGTATCTTATCGTTTCTCCTTCTGCTCCCTTCTTCTCACGAAAGACCCACTTATATTTTACTGCAGTTCTTCCACTGGGTAAAGAGGTTATAATCCAGGTATTATTATCGTGAAGAGATTCCAACTCTTCCTCAATCGCCTCCTTCCATTTCTCCTGATTTGGTCCTATAATACCCTCTTTGTATGATGCTAGCTCTGCGATATTAGACAAATAGTAAGCATGGTACTCGGTGGGTGGTGGAGGAAGCTTCTGGTAAGCCAAGCCGGAAAAGGTTTCATCATGGAAATGAGTCGAAGAGAACTTTCCCGCAGTTGAACGGCGTGGGGGGGCAGAATATATCTCCTCTTGCGGTGGAGGTTCTGCTGGCTGTGGCGGTCGGAGATGGATAATATCGTCGATAGGGTCTTGAGGAAATACGCTAGGAGTATAGGTTCTCTGAGGTGTTTGTAATGGGGGAGCAAGATCATCAGCTTCTGCTGGTTTCTGTATCAGATTGTTGGGTGGTAGGGTCTCAGCCGTGGACATTGGTATGTCGTCAATAGTATCTCATCAACTGGAATAGGAACAAAGGGTTCCTTCGATAGCGGGACAAGTCGCTGTTCGGTTGTATAGTTATTCAGTTTGGCCACGCTTAAGTCCCTAGTAATGTGAATATTTCGTCCAATCAATACACGGAATTGATTAGTTCCACCGTATCCAGTAAATATACATGAAATACTGTTGGGTTCCCATTTCGTTCTAAGCTCCTTTGGAACATGTTTAAAAGCTTTCGCACCGAAGGGGATTAGAGAAGTTAGATTGGGTACTTCACCGGTAAACCGTTGTAATGGCGTCATGCCCTCTGGAAGGGCACTTGTTGGGCTGCGATTTTTCAAATAAACTGCGGTATGAACAGCCTCACCCCACATCTTGTCTTTCAACCCAGCAGCAAACAGCATGGCTTTCGCACGGCCAATAATTGTACGATTGGCCCGCTCTGCAACCCCATTTTGCTCCGGTGTATAAGGCGCTGTTTGTTCTCTCCGAATCCCAGAGTCGGCAAGAAGTTGGCTGAACTCATTGCCTGTGTATTCTCCTCCTCCGTCGCTACGGAACCGTTTGATTTTCTTGCTTTGCTGATTTTCAACGAGAGATTAGTACGTCCACAAGCATCCCATTACGTCGGACTTGTTTTTAATCGTATAGATGGTAGTGTGTCGAGAATTGTCATCGATAAATAAGAGCAAGTACTTAGCTCCACCTAGCGAGGGTGTGACCATTGGTCCCGCAAGATCACTATGTATTAATTCGATGGGGCTCGTTGCTCGGTGAGTAGCTTGATTGGAGTTTGGCTTTCGGGTATGTTTCGCAAGCTGACAGAATTCGCAAGTAGGATTGCTCATACTTCCACTAATTTCTAATTGAATCTCGCTTTTGGCCAACTGCTTAATATCGTCAAAGCCAAGATGTCCCAAACGCTGATGCCATTCGAAGAGAGTCCCAGTCGGTTTCGGATGGTGTGCTTCGTTGGCACTGGAACTCGCATTTGGTGAAGTATCTTCTTCGTCTTGCGTATCTCTGTCTTGGGCTGAGGCTAACAGAACATAACTGTTTTTGCCGAGTTCGGCTACTCCCATTTCCTTTCCATCCATATGGATACCGACACGATCTTGGGTTAATCCACCAAATACTACCGTTCCACCTGCTTGCTGAATGCATCTTACGGAAACAAGATTGTTTGGACCTAAAGCGGGAACGTATAAAACCCCACGTAAACGAATTGGGGTTCTCGCTCCTTGGCTGTCCTGAACAGTGATCACAATTTCGCCAATCCCAGTTGCTTCGATTGCTTTACCGTTCGCTATGCTAATTATCGCTTTATGCTGTGTAAAGTTGCTGAACAGCTCCCGTTCAGAGCTCATATAGTGCGTTGCACCTGAATCGAGTATCCAGAGTCGTTTGCCCGATTCTTCCCCAGCCGTAGCCATCCAGGCTCTAATTTCTTGTCCTTTAACCTCAGTTGCTGAGTTGGCCCCAGTCGTAGCCTTCCTCGGGCAACCCTTTGCCCAATGCCCTTTTTCATGACAGTGCAGACAGCTGTCTCAATCGACTCGCTGGAATCGATTTCGCTCGTACGTTGGGGCCGGTGTTGTTTTGATTGCATTTGGTCGCATGCCTGTCCTTTGTGTCCGGAAACTGTTAAATCTTCGTCCTCCTCTCCCACGTCCTCTTCCTTGGCTATTCCTTGTCGAAAAGAATACTGTTGTACTTGACTCCTTTGCCCCTAGTGGCTTTCCGGTATCGCCGATGATTTGCTGGTGCTCGAGGATGAGCCTATCGCATATATCATCGTACTTAAGATCAGCGAAGTTGGGGCTATTCGAAATGGCAGTTCGAAACGGGTGGTATTGAAGGGGGAGGTTTGAAACTAGCACGTATAGCTTGTCATTCTCGCTTTGTTTCTCACCAGCACCGGCTAGCTGGTTGAAGAGTTTCTCTTGTTTTCCTATGTAGTCAACTATGGATTCATCTTTGAATTGCACTTTGGATAATTCGCCCTTCAAATACCATATCCTCGCCTGATCCTGTCCTGCATAGCGGCTTTCAAGCTTGGTCCAAAACTTAGATGGATTCCGTTCAGTGGCATACAGTTTGCGGTGGTTGCTGTCCAACACCCGTCCCAAAAGGTCTCTTGCCTTTGTTTCCTTTTCCTTTGTGGCTGTATCTGTAGTTGCCGTTGAGTCTGACTTCGACACGATTTCCCAGTATCCTTTTTCGGCCAGGATATCTATAACAGCCAGGCGCCATTCGCGATATTCAGTTCCACGACCAAGAGGGCGGATTCCAGTTCCTGCGAGAACATAGTACTCGCTACTTGAGGTGGACATTGTTGATGGTAGAGGTAGTCTTGTATTTTTGTCGGTAGCCGTTTGTCGGTATCAGGTAGTGTTGAGCGCCGGGCTCATAACCTTTTAAACACTATTCGGTTATGCACAGCGGATCCGGGTTTCCAATTTGCCTGAAACGACGAAGCTTTTTATTTGTGCCGAACAATAGCAAGAGAAGATAGTTACGAAGGGACTAGAAAGAAAGATAAAATATGAAATCGTATACGAAAACGAATGACTCTGATGATGAACAGATGACAGGATGAACAGAACGTAAAAATGCAATGAGGAACTAACAACTAACAAAGGGAAGAACATGATCTCTTATATCCTTCTCGTAACAAAACCTTTCCTCCATGGCATGCTTCCTGCGCATGCCATATCCTGCTCCGGTTTTCTCCCATGGAGTCAACCTTTCTGCCTATTCAATGGAGTCATATCCTCGGTGAAAACACATTCACCGAGGATGTAGTTAACCGGCCAGCCGAGGATCGAGTGTATAACCGCGGATGCCCTTGAGATTCCGCTATTGCAAGTGTTTGTGTTTCGGTGTTGGTTGATGTGTGTTTGATCGTGTCGCACTAAGTAAGTAGGGTTGTGGTCGGTGTTTTGATATGAAGCTAATGGTTGTTAAACAGTCTTCAAACGATGGCGTGTAACAGGTTGTTGTGTTCGAGCCCAAGGCGCATGGGAATATATGCATGTGGTGAGCAGCCAATTTCCAACAGGGTTGACTTGGAGGTTGGCAATCGGGAACTACCGTAGAAGGGTAAGATAATGGTGATACTCTGCCCTGCAACAGCTCTTAGAGACCTCTTGATTCCCTTTGCAGTGAACCCATCAGCTAGATCTTATAAAACAAAAGGACGCCGCAATTCATCCTAACACTATATTACCTTCAACTGGCCCCCGGCCTACCTCCATCCTGACGGGGATACACCCCTTTATATCCAGCTAAGATGCAGAATCCAGCATCATGGGATATCACTCGTCGCTTCGAAGTTCGCTCAGCAAGCTTACTTTTCTTCTTGTTTTAAAATCCGTGGTATGATTTTAGGTACATGACAGGTACTGTGGGGCTGAAACTGGGCCTGCTTATTTCTTTCTAAATTGTTTCCTGTACTTTTACTTTTTTCTATAGCGGGCAGCTTAGATAGCTAGTTAGTTCGACCGGTGCAGTGGGCAAGTGATTCCTAAGGAGGGGCAAGGATCGTGGGTTGAAAAGGAAAAGGAGAGGGAACGGAGACAAAACAAGAGAGGAACACACGACACACGCGAGAGGAAAAAACGACATGTTCATAGACGACTCCGATCTCGTGTTTGATCGATAGTTTTATTTCTTTCTTTAGGGGTTCTTTTATCATCGTCATTGTTTTCTTTAACTCTACCTACTGTGCGAGCGGCGATTGCCCACATCGGTACTGTTTCGTTTCCTGATAGTGATATCATTTCCACGTTCAACTCGTTTGGTTCTTTTCTTTGCTTTAGGGTTAGTATTGCTCACCGGAGAATACTATCTGCCTGGACTAAAGTCATCGTTTCAGTACTTCCCTAGGATAGAACCGCTGCAATGGCAAATAAAAACTCAAAGTAAAACAAAAACAAAGGAAATTACCTTGTATGTAGAGTAGGAGGCACAAGTGAGGGAGGTTAAGTAGAAAACATATTTGCACATACCGAGCCCAATCCCGTACAACCAATGGTTGACCCGAACCAATTGTAGACAGAGCTCATTTTAACCCAAAGACATTACCCAAGTGGGTAGCCGTACCTCTACACATATCCGGTGTATTATACCCTTAATACAAAGTATTTACCATTGACATGTCTTTGCCCTGCGTCTCCAACACCCCGGATCACACATTTGTCCGAAAATTTTCAGCCCCCACATCCTGAGCGAGGCGTTCCCTCGGCTTTTCTAAGTATGATACAACAATAGGGATAAGATTCACTGAGAACGAGTATAAAAAGTAGTTATCCCTTGAGCAATGAATGTGCTAGAGGCTGAGGGATGCGATTGGCCCTCCTTGTATTAACTTGGTTCTAAAGCCGGTGGATATTAGAGAACTTGACAGTGTCCGGCCATGAGCAGTCTCGGGGAGTGAATTCTTGGCCCGCATAAGGAAGCCAGGAGAATGCGCTATGTTTGCTACAGGAGCTGTTGTGTGCTGGGTTTGCAACTGATTGTTATATAGGGAGACGGCTTTTCTCTGTCTTGGAAAAAAAAATTGTAGATTTAGTTCACTGCTGGGGAATCCATCCTGGAGGACCGGAGAAGTGACAGGATTAGTTCCAGAGAATTGCCGAGGGTTATCAGAGCACAGATAGTTCAGCAACCAGGATTAGTTGGAATTTCCCCTACGCTTCGAGTTCTTTCCTGTCTTTCCTTGTAGCATTGAGCTGGGTTGGGGAGTTGCATTGAATTAAATTGATTGTGGTATATGGGTTTTTTTTTCATCTGGAGGGATTTGCTAATGCGCAGTTGGTGGCGGATTTCAAGAGATTTACGGGACTGGAAACAAAAAGCCCAGGGCTGATAGGTCTACCCCGTGGGACGCACGAACCATTTCCGTGAGCGCTGCAACCATCGAATTCGGTGTCAAAATCTGCCGGAAAGATATATATAGAGGGGGAGAGAAATGTTGGTGGATGCTGAGGGCACTGTCGGCCCTGTAGCGCACTTTGGGCATGTAGGGATTATGGTAACGAGATGTGTGTCATTATAAACGAACACTCCTACTAATACCACCCCCCGGGAATGCTGTGCAAAGAGAATCTCAAGGAAAATGGAGGAGGGAAAAGAACCAAAAGGGTAGTACTAGTACAGACAAGAAAAGATGATAAAACACCCCGAACCTAACCAAAACTAAAATACCAGTTGCCGCGAAGGGCTATAGATGGTGTGAAATTAGTTCACGAGAATCCCCATACCTGTGGTGCTCTATCAAGGCGAAAAATAGGAAAATAGGAAAATAGGAAAATAAACAAAACAAGCAGGAATAAAATCAAAAGGAAAAAAGGAAAGTCTAAGCTAGCCCCAAAAGCAGATATAATAACCAGTAGGCCTAAGTACAAGTACGATCGATTGGGGGTATCCAACGTTTCAGAATTAGAGTTTCTAGCGTCCGATAATAACTTCATCACACCCTCCCGCTGCATCCTAGTAGCATATGATAAGGGTGTCCGGCCATTGAGATCCTGTGAGTTGGGATTGACGTCCTCGCGGCCAAGAAGCGCCTTCACTACACCCTCATGCCCTCTGAAGGCAGCAAATGATAGAGGTGTTCGGCCGTGGGCATCCGGCGAATCGGGATTGACACCACCGGATTCTAGAAGCAGCTCCACTACACCTGGGGCCCCGGTAATGGCGGCGTATGATAGCGGTGTCAGACCATTGCCATCAGATGAATTGGGATTGCAATCCCCGCGCCTGAGAAGCACCTTCACTATACCTCCATGTCCTCTCGAGGCAGCAAATGAAAGGGGTGTTCGGCCGCTGCTATCTGGTGAATCGAGATTGACACAGTTGGTTTTCACAAGTAGTTTCACCGCACCCGAAGCCCCCAAAATGGCAGCATATGACAGCGGTGTCAGGTTATTGCCATCTGACGAATTGGGATTGACATCCTCCCGTCGTAGAAGCAACTTCACTACATTCTCATGTCCCCCTGAGGCAGCAAAGGACAGGGGTGTTCGGCCACTATTATCTGGTAAATCGGGATTGACGCCCCAGCGCCCCAAATACAACTGCATCAGATCCTCTCGCCCCCACTGGGCAGCATATGATAGGGGTGTTTGGCCATCGCTGTCAAATGAATTGGGATCGATATTCGGGCTTTCCACAAGTAGCTTCACCACACCACCATACCCCCCTGCGGCAGCATGTGACAGCAGCGGTCGGCCAACCTTATCTAGTGAATTGGGATTGACATCTCCGTGCCCCAGAAGCAGCTCCACTACACCTTCGGATCCTCTGGATACAGCATACGATAGGGGTGTTCGGTGATTATTATCCGGTAAATCAGGACTAATATCCTTGTGCTCAAGAAAGAGCTTCACTACACCCTCATGTCCTCTCGAGGCAGCATAAGACAAGGGTGTTCGGCCATTGTTATCCGGTAAATTGGGATTCATACTGTGTTCTAGAAACCGCTTCACAAGATCCTCTCGCCCCCACTGGGCAGCATACGATAGGGGTGTTAGGCCATCGCTATCCGCCGAATTAGGATCGATACCCGGGCTTCCCACAAGTAGCTTCACCACACCTCCATGTCCTCCCGCGGCAGCATATGATAGTGGGTGTTGGCCATTGAGATCCAATGAATTGGGATTGACACCCCCGCGTCCTAGAAGTAGCTCCACTACACCTTCATGTCCTATCGAGGCTGCATAAGATAGGGGTGTTCGGTCATTGTTATCTGGTAAATCGGGATCGACATCCCCATGTTCTAAAAACATCCTCACTAGATCCTCCCGCCCCCACTTGGCGGCATACGATACGGGTGTTAGGCCATTGGGACCCGATGAGTTAGGATCGATGATTGGGCTTTCCACAAGTAGCTTCACTACACCTCCATGTCCTCCCGCGGTAGCATATGATAGTGGGAATTGGCCATCGCGATCCAATGAATTGGGGTTGGCACCCCCACGTCCTAGAAGCAGCTCCACCACACCTTCGTGTCCTGTCGCGGCGGCATAGGATAGGGGTGTTCGGTCATTGCTATCCGGTAAATCGGAATTGACATAGCTATATTCTAAAAAACGATTCACTAGGTCCTCTCGCCCCCACTGGGCAGCATACGATAGGGGTGTTAGGCCATTGCTACCCGGTGAATTGGGATCGATATCCGGGCTCTCCACAAGCAACTTCACGACACCTTCATACCCCCCCGCGCCCGCATATGATAGTGGGGGTCGACCATTGTTATCTAGTGAATTGGGGTCGACATCCCCGTGCCCCAGAACTAGTTTCACTACACCTTCATGACCCCCTGAGGCAGCATATGATAGCGGCGTTCGGCCTCTCCAATCCGATGAACAGAGATTGATGTCTCGGCATCCTAGGAGCAGTTTCACTACACCCTCATGCCCATTCTCAGCGGCCCGCGAGAGCGCTGTTCGACCGGATTTGCCTGAGCTATTGGGGTTGGCACCTTTCTGCCCTAATAGTAGCTTCACTATTCCCTCATGACCATTCTCAGCAGCCCACAAGAGCGGTGTTCGACCGGATTTACTTAAGCGATTGGGGTTGACACCTTTCCGCTCTAATAGTAGCTTCACTATTCCCTCATGGCCATTATCGGCAGCCCACGAGAACAGTGATTGGCCATATTTCGTGTCTGGGATGTCGGGACTGATATCTTTCCGCCCTAATAGTAGCCTCACTATTCCCTCATGACCATTCTCAACAGCCCACCAGAGCGGTGTTCGACCGTATCTACTTGAGCGATTGGGGTTGACATCTTTCCGCCCTAATAGTAGCTTCACTATTCCCTCATGGCCATTCTCGGCAGCCAACGAGAACGGCGATTGGCCATATTTCGTGTCTGGGGTGTCGGGACTGATATCTTTCCGCCCTAATAGTAGCCTCGCTATTCCCTCATAGCCATTCCTAGCAGCCCATGAAAGCGGTGTTCGACCGGATTTGTTTGAGCTATTAGGGTTGACATCTTCCTGCCCCAGCAGCAGCCTCACTATCCCCTCATACCCATTCTCGGCAGCCCACGAGAGCGGTGTTCGACCAGATTTGTTTGAGCTATTAGGGTTGACATCTTCCTGCCTTAACAGTAGCTTCACTATTCCCTCATGGCCGTTCTCGGCAGCCCACGAGAGCGGCGATTGGCCATACATTGTGTCTGGGGTGTCGGGGTTGACATCTTTCCGCCCCAATAGTAGCCTCACTATTCCCTCGTAGCCATTCCTGGAAGCCCACGAGAGCGGTGTTCGACCTGATTCGCTTGAGCCATTGGGGTTGACATCTTCCCGCCCTAACAGTAGCTTCACTATTCCCTCATACCCATTCTCAGCAGCCCACAAGAGCCGTGATTGGCCATACGTTGTGTCTTGGGCGTCGGGGGTAACATCTTTCCGCCGCAATAGTAGCTTCATAATTCCTTCATGGCCATTCTCGACAGCCCACGAGAGTGCGGTTCTGTCATAATTCGCGTCCTTCTGATCAGGCTGAATTTCTTTTGTTTGCAAGAGCAATCTCACTACCTCTTCATGCCCGTACCTTGCAGCCCATATGAGTGGCGTTACACCCGCACCATCCGTTTCGTTCACATCCCATCTGTTCATCTCTATCAAGGTATTTGCTACTTCGGCGATGCCCAAGTATGAGATACAGTGCAGTGCGGAAAATGGCTTATCGCCAGGGTCACAGTCAAGGGGTAGCCCCCCATTGATCGACTTCCAAAGGAGTTTGGCGGATATGTGACTATCGAACTGCTCAAGGAGCTGGAATGCGAATTCTCCCGCACGACCTGAGGGCTCCATTCGCATATGGGTTCCCCAATATAGAGAAGAATATTCAAGGAAGGGTGTACCTCGCGGGTCAAGGAATGGACCAACTGAAAGATCCTTGACGTGCTGAAAGTTGAGATACTTCAAGCAGGTTTCGGCCATCGTCGAGTGAGCTCTATTAAGGAAGTCGGGATGTGTGCAAAGATACTCTTGGAGAGTAGGGTTAATCAACCTAATAGTCGAGGTATCCCGATCTATGGTAGCAAGTCCTTGGCAACAGCCTACCAAGGTCGATATTGCAGGTATATCCTCGCTATCGAGATCATTTGACCCTATCCGGATTGCTACGGCGTGACATATCTCATCCACCTGCAAAGGCCGCCTCGAATGGGAGATCCACATCAGGGCGGCCATCCCGAGTCTTGCTTTCTTCCGACCCTGAGCCTTTATCCTCCTCAGCGTTGCCTCGTACGCGCCCCCCAAGTTTAAGCCATTCTTCATTTCTCTGAGCCTTTGTCTCCTTCGATGTATAGTCGTCTCTTGTAGAATCGTCTTGATACTTAGGAAGACAAGCGGGAATCTAAATACAAGATCGTTTAGCACATAGGTTTAGGTATTTTTTAGAAGTGTCCCCTTCCTACTCACGCTTTGGTCACTGTTTCGGGGATATTCCGAATAATTTCCTCTTCTAAACTCTCATCCATCACGTCCGGCATCGTGTCCTCTCTCAGCATAGCTCGGAGGAATCTGGTGATATCATTCTTGATGGGTGTTATAGATCTAGTCGCTGCCCTCCCCCTAAGATGCTTCTCAACCTCACCCAGGACATGCGGTCTCCCTGTCATGAATAGCCGAGCGCCGGGGGACTTCTGGAGAATTTGGTTGAGTGAATCGAGCAGGCTCTCTCGATGTCCTGACGGACACTCGTCTAGGGCGTCAATGCATATAAATGTGCATCGTGAGGACGAGATATCCTGCAAGAACTCCGCAATTTTCGAGAGCGGTAGCCTCTGGCCACCAATGACCCCCTCTCGGTCTCGGAAAGCGCTGACTATTCTCTCCGGAACTTCTTCAAGTCCAGCAACAACCTGTTTCAGCACCGAACCCAGAGCAGCGCCCGGGGATTGCTCCTCTTGGGCGGCGAAGTCGAAGTAGAAGCACGCAACGACAGCGTTTTCCTCCACGGCCTGTTTACATAAAGTGTCCATCACCAGGGAGCTAACATTCCGGCTTATTAGCAATATCTTTCTTCCCTCGAGTAGCTTCCCTCTCACCTAATGTGGGTCTTGCCAACTCCTGGATCTCCATAGCAAAACAAGGCTGCCCCACCAGATCTGTCGCCATGGATACTACCAAACCAATTCCGATATTCTTCGCTCTGTAAGAGCCAGTCTCCCACCTCGTCGACTCTGCGGGTTTGGATTTCGTGGTGCCGTCTCTGGGGTTCGAGTGGCGATAGCCAAGCCAAAATTTCTGACCTCTCGTCAGCCGCAGCAGGGTGGCCTCGCACATTGTTAAAAGAAGTGATATTGAAAGGATTATCGTCGGTGATGCGCTGTCTAGACATTTTGTATTTTTCGCGGGTTTGAGGGCTGTAGAGAGGATAGGTTTTCGGGAAATTTTGTGCGGTGGATTCTGTTGAAGTAAGTTAATTCCTAGAGTGCGAAGAAATGCTAGTGTAATCGCGACACCAAAGCCCCGTGGGTAAACGCCAACCAGTAGTCCGATCAATCCACCTGATCCTAGCACTAGTACTCGAGCAAATTGTCTGAGAAACCAACCTACGGGTAATTGGAGCCTATCATATGCTCAAACCCCAAGCGGCTGATGAGGGAATGGACAGCATTGAAGTGCCATATCGTTCTGTGCTCTATGTGGCATCAAGAGTTATCACTTCCCAGCGAGCACCGGCAGGCGAAACCAGTACTGCACAAGTATCCTATTTCGCGCCTCAAGTCGAATTATTGTATCACGTTCAGAGCTGAAAACCGTAACTCTACGCGTGCTGTCGAACAAGATCTCTGCCCCAGTTCGCCAGCTTCAATTGTTGCCCCTCCTTAGGTTTGGGACCTTGCTTTATAAATACGAGTACCGCCAATACTTGACCAGGGACTTCCACCTCAGTTCATAGGGCCACTCGGCAGAGGCCCTCGTGAGATGGAGATTGGCTTTGGCGGAGGTTGTGCTAGCTTGAGGGGGGGCATTTCGCAAGCAAGGAGAAATTCCACTCCACGAACACTTTTCACTCTATAAATGGTTATTTCATGCCCGCATTGTGTTGTTTCTCTAAGCGATGGTTTTGTTCCGGCAGGAGGAATCACAGTACTCGAGTATTAGTTCCCGCAAGGAATACCCCGCAAGGAATGGGTACTCGAGTAACCACAACCTCGGCACGAGTAGCTTCCGTTATGCGGCGAATATAACTATTACAAGTAGGTTGTGGAGCAACCATTCGATTCGTATGGTTGAGCTTCCTTATCGCCCATGTTACGGCCTTTACCACCCCTTGTTCAGCCTTCGGGCTTTGCTCATGAATATAATGGTAAGGAGTTCTGTGCACGGTCGCACACAGATATTCCAGACAGCCAAAATGCAAAGAGCTAACCACCACAGCGGGGGATCCATGACGACAGGTCAGGTTTTGTCATACGATAGAGGAATTCAGAGCCCGTAGAAATTCAAACAGAGCAGAGCTGTCATGAGGCGAGATAGTGGGGGGGGCGGGGTCCCGGTAATTTGGACGAGAAAAGGCGTTCGGCTGCTATACAAGAGTTTTGGATATCTGGGGCGCAAGGGGGGTATTGCAGCACATAAGTTAATATTCGGTACCATAAAACCTTTGTTTGGTCACCTAGCTACTGATTCTCATCCCAGGTATTTGGCTGGCCCATTAGACTGGGGGTTTCTTGGGAAAGCAAACTTCCCTAATAAATTGGAACATATGCCATGTGCAAGTAGCGGGTTTGTGACACCCTGTGAACCTCCATTCTAGCTTAGTGCTAGCCCAAACACAATACCAAGACCTTCAAATAAAAGGGAATTTCTGTGCTCTAGGCAAGAGATATTCCCTGTATGGCATCATAGTGATTAGTTTTTGTTGTACGGTACTCGAGTAGTGATTTATCCCTGTGTCCCAACTGGTTGAGGCTGAGGGCACTCTCGCAGATGAGAGCAGTCGCGATTCGAATTTAGTCTAACCGGGTGAGCACGCAGCCAGGCAGCACCCTCATCGATGTGTGGCATTTTTTATTGGCGCCAACTTTCGGTGCGAATCAAGGGAAAATATTTGCCATGCCTCGCCGGAAGTGCTGCTTCGCTAGGCACCTGCTGGTCAAGCCGAAAGCCATGTTGAACAAGTGCGCATGATTTTTCAGGGCGGGGAAATAATTGGATAGAGCTATGATACCCTCCAATAGCGATGTGGTAAGTGGTGGGCTATCCCATCTCCCATCCCCACCAACTCTGTTGATCACCTTCCCTTACTCCAATGCCCCACCGTCCTTCCGGAGAACGAATTTCAACAACAAAGCCTAGTTATACGAGATGAATCCGAAAGCATGTTAAAATCCTCCATTCCGATAAATAGCCAATTTGGCAATTGGACAACGGTTAGAATTTGCCATTAAGTCCTAGGAAGCATGACATTGGGTTATATTTTGGTCTTAGTTGAACAGGAACCCGGAGCTCAATGCAATGGACGGGAATTGGAAGCTGATATTCTAAGAATTATCCGCGAGGTATGCATTTTCACGATGTATTGACTTCTAGAAGTAGAGCTAATGGTGGCCACTAGACTCCCCCCTGCTGCTCCCAATATAAACGCAGTCCTCGCAGAGACGACCATTCACTAGAGGAGGCAGGCACTTTATAGAATGACCAATGCTCTTGGTTTATAGAAGGGTACGACAAGATATGGAATCGGGTAGAATGGGGGGATGTAAGAATATATAAGCTTGGAATACCAACGCTCTGCGCATTTCTTACTCTGGGCACCTTGCAATCAGAGGAGTTACGCCATGCACTTGGGGCCGAATTAGGGGCGGAAGACTTCAATTTCAACAAATGTACTGTACTATTGGAGGGTGAGATAGTGACTAGATATCTTGACGATTGCGGAATACTGAGACACGTCAGTGCGCCGAATGGGTATTTAGCAAAAGGCGGATAATAGTATTGCAATCGTAGAAAAAAGAGATGAACCAAACATGAAATATTACTATGGTAGTAGGGAAGCAAGAATACATTTAGAACTCTGTATCGTACCGGTACCTGGTTTTTCTCTATACTATTCTCGCTTAGCCTTTGCTAACCAAGTTTTCACAACAACTTATGCCTAGTGACTGCGCCAGCCCCGACACCCCAGACGCAGTGTATGGCCAAATACTGCTCCCGTGGACTACCGAGAATGGGATGGAGGAGTAGCGAAGCTGCTGTTGGGGTAGGAAAAAGTCAACCCCGATAGTTCGAATTGATTCTACCGAATGACGCTCTCGCAGGCTGCGGAGTGGCGATCAAGGAGCAGTGAAGCTATTTCTGGAGCCGGAGGATGTCAACCCCGACATTCTAGACAGTGCTTAACCAAATACAACTCGTGCGGGCTGCCAGGGGTGGTCATAAGGGAGCGAAGCCACTACGGGGTGAGAAGATGTCAGCCCCAAGTCGAGTAAATCCAGCCTAAAACCGCCAGTCAAATGCTGCCGCAAACCGACTCTTTGGAATCGTACAGCTGCTACATGCCCGACATTCCCCACATATCTCGTAATTAGGTCCCCGCTTGCTTTCCCGGAGTCTGAGATCCCGTCTCATGGAAATTGTTGTTTTTTAGTATCAGCAGTGGTGGATGAATATGGGTTTTGTCCCGGGTGGTCTGTGATGTTTATTAGCCTTTGCTTTAGGTCCACCTAGAGTTTTTAGGGATTAAGCCGGATGTTTGTTGGGTAAGCTAACCTTTCTCCTGCTCCGAGGCAATCTCATTCTTTTACCCAATTCTCCAAAGCCAAATAAGTCCATTCTAACTTTAAATTATGTAGATCAAGCCAAAGAAATTACAGAGAAACCGTAAGGAAATAACTACAAAAATAATATCCCGAACCATTCTATGCCGCGTGTTGTCTGGGAGGTGTTCCACTACCGGAGGCTTTGGTGAGGGTTTTCGCTGCCCTTGCCGCTAGAGATCGGAGCCACCGATGAATCCCAGGGTGGCAATGAGGGCGCCAGAGCCCCAAGTTGGGGCGGGGGGTGGGAAAAAAGAACGCGGGGTGTAGGACGGAGGAGGCTTGGTGATCTCGTAATAACGCGGTAGCAGATGGTGGTATATATATCGGTGGTCCACGGAACCCCGCGTGTGTAAGCTATGACCCCACTATCGTGATGGCCTGGCAACCGGCAATACATTAATCCGCCAGCCCCCCGAACCCCAACAGCCCAATCCGTCCCCATAGCCGATGGTTTGCCCAATTAGCAATGGGTTCTCCAAACCCGCCATTCAATTATGGAATATATTTAGGTTTTAGTAGAGGATATATCTTAGGATCTATTTTTGGGCAGAGCGTGTTTTGGGCCCATATGATAATTCCTTTCCTTCTCCCTCTTGCTCAAACGCAGCGGAATGTGTGGTATACTTGGATACATTGATTGCTGACCTACTTGGGGATGAATGGAAGAGATTGATATCTTGTGGATTGGAGAGATAGGTGGGGGTGGCAGGGTCAGATAATGAAAAGCCGTTGAAATAGGATGGCACAATTCCTGAGAACAACCGGTTTCCTTCCCGAACCATCTTGTGTCTTGCCTTTCTGAATTATACACATGACCCGTCTTCTAATTCTTGAATGCACGATTCTCATATACTACTATAAATAGCGGGCACTGGAGATATGGCTAGCACAAACAGAGGATGAAAACAATAAAATGCATACTTGGCGGGGGCTACAACGCCCAAGAATGGTTGGGTGTAAAAGGGTTGCTTTCGCTGGAAAGTGTTAAGCTCGAAAACACTCTTTTATCTCACCGTCTCTCACTCCAAGTCGATGGGAGTGAGGACTACAAAATACCCGTTCAAGGGCTAGCCATAGATTTTCTATCATAAAAAGGGATAGGCAGATTACTCGCGCTGAGAATAAGTTCTGAGACAACGGGCGCAACCACAACCCCCCCCAAATTCAACAATGACTATAACAATGGCAAATGCCTCGAGATTATAGTCCCTCCCTCTCTTGAGGAGCTATATATTCGGCAGGATCTTTCATTTTGACTGTTATTTCGGCTTACGCGATTGTGGTAGTACGATGGTTGGGGGTTGTGGGGAATTGTAGTTGTCTCAGGACTTATTCTCGCCCCGAGTACCCTAGAAAGGGCGGAATCTATCATCATGGGATATCACTCGTCGCCTCGAAGCTCCTAATGTCAAGAAGTGGACGTTTTTTTGTGCAGCGGAAAATTGTTGATTAAGTGTTCTAGCTAGCTAAGCAAAACATGAACAGTATAAGTATCCTATCGTGATGACGCAACCCATGATGTGGAATACACACTTCCGCGTACGCTCCCATATACGCAATAGTGAGTAGGAGGTCTCAAGCAAATCTCTCATGCTTTCGCCAGGAGGACCATTTCTCAACACTTACAACATGTTTACTTTTCTTTTCTTTGTTAAATCTCTGGTATGATTATAGGTGTCTGACAAGCACTTCCCTAGGGGGCAGCCTCTGCACTCAAAGGTGCCACCAGTTACTCTATAACCGAATCTCTTATTTAAATTCCCATTCCGGAGACTTAAAAAAACGGCTAGTATGATAGATAAGTAGGAAACTTACTTACACTCGGGTATAAGGGTAAGTCGGGCGCACTGCTATTTTCAGGCTTAGCACTACTCTCGCCCTACTTTTAGTCCGGGTAACCATACCCCTGTCGTGATCGCGAAATTTCCACGGCCCCCCTAATGCACCTCTGCCACTCCCCTCTACGGTGCTCCATGAGGGTACAATAGCAGTAAGATAGCTTCTCATAACCCAGATGGGTCATAGATTATAGATTCAAGTAGAGGCGGGCTGGAGATACTGCAAACTATTGGGCCCCCTGTAGTGGGTGCTAAACTTCAACGGCGGCAATACGATTGAAAGAGAACATGAGTGACGGGCGGTGAAACGAAACGAATGCTAAAGCAACTCACAACGAAAACGATCGCACACCCAAGTGCGGGGAAAATCTTTTCATTAACCACAGGCTCTCGCTCAACAACTCCACGGTGCTCTCTGCTCTCCGATCACAGGAGTATATATCAATCACAAAGACATCATATCCATCCATGAGGCACCACACTACTCCATGTGAGTCTCTCCCTCCCCCGTGAGCACTCCCGGCTAACTAAAAGGAAAACAAACACTTTCTCACCTCCGGGTTTCCAGCTCTTTCAAACTGACCTTACAGCGCTTCCGTTTTTCTCCCGGCTTTCCCGAAAGCTGCACGATCCCAAAACTATCGCACATTCCTGCATTCGCAATGCTTTCCTGAACATATAAACCAAACGCCCAAAGCCGAAGCCATATGCCCGAATCCTCAGCGCATATTCAAAGCAACAAACAAGCGTGCTCCTGGAGGCTATCTGAACAAAGGAAGTATCGTGAGTATGGCGAGCAGCACCATTTTCAACAGTGGGCCCCTTGTGGTGGAGGTAGCACTACTGGTGCCGGTAGGAGAGGGTTTCCGAGCGCGCCCGACTTTTGCGGCCCATCTGCTGTGATCATGAGGGATCACTCAGATTTCCTAATTCGTGCTATCGTAGGTTCCACACAAATACCCACCCGTTTTGGAAGTGCGCCCGACTTGTGTTTACCCCCCGAGTACATACCAAGCCGAATCCCGTAAAATCAATGGTTAGCCCAAACCCGATGTATCCAGAGCTTATTTTAACCCAGAGGCATGGCTTAAGTAAGAATAATAGCCGTATCTCCACACATATCCAGTATATTTTGCCCTCAATACGAAGCATTATCCATCGACATACCTTCGCCCTAGATTCCCAACACCCCAGACCACACCTTTATCCAATCTTTCACAGCCCCCGCATCCTAAGAAATGCCGTTCCTCAGCCTTTCTAAGCAAGACAACAGGGATAGGATTCACTGAGAACATGTATAAAAGGTTGCTATCCCTTGAGCAATGATGTGTAGAGTGTGGGGGGTGCGACCGCCCCGTTGGAAACCATATTATGCTGCTCGGCATGCCCTCTTGATACCTCCTGTGTTGTTTAGATAGCCCGGAGCCGCTTGTTTGTGGTTTCGGAAATACGCTCAGGATTCTGACAAGTGTTTTGTGTCTGTGGAAAGCATTTCGAATGCAGGAATGCACGAGAGTCCCGGAACTGTGCAGCCGACGGGAATGCCGGGAGGAAAGACGGAAGAAAAGCGGGAACTCTGTGGGGCCAGCGAGAAAGAGCTGGAAGCCCCGAGGCAGTGGCAGAGTTTTTCTTTTGTCAGCTCTGGAGTCATGAAAGGGAAAGGGGCGACGCACATGGAATGGCATGAGTCTGTATAGTGGCTCATGGATGGATGGGAGGATATTGTGGTTGATATATGCTCCTGTCATCGTGGTTAGTTAGTTGTTGAGAGTGTGTCGTTCGGTGAAGTGAACTTGACCGCTGCAAGTGTGCGATCGTTTTAGTGAGGTAACTCTTAGCTTTTTGCCGTTTCGTTTCGTTTTCGCCGTCGCCGTCGATCCATGTCTAGAATGTCTAGAATGTCTAGAATGTCCCTCCTCTTATTACCTTTTTTCTAATGTCGGTGGATATTAGAGAACTTGACAGTGTCCGGCCATGAGTCTCGGGGAGTGCATTCTTGGCTGGCTTAAGGAAGCTAGGAGAACGCGCCACTTTTCCTACAGGAGCTGTTGTGTGCTGGGTTTGCTACTGGTTGCTATATATGGGGACGACTTTTCTCTCTTTGCCTTAAAAACCCCCTTGTAAATTTAGTTCACCACTGAAGGACTCATCATGGGGGACAGGAGCAGCAACAAGATTAGGTTTGGAGGATTACTGAGGGTTATCAGAGCATAGATAGTTCAGCAACCATGATTAGTTGGAATTTTCCTAACGCTCCGAGCTCTCTCCTGTCCCTTCTTGTGGCATTGGGCTGGGTTGGAACGTTAGTATTATTTAACTTGCGTTGAATTAAATTGATTGTGGTATATGGGATTTTCTTTCATCCGGAGGGATCCGCTAATGCGCAGTTGGTGGTTCTTGCGTCCCACGGGGTAGACCTATCAGCCCTGGGCTTTTTGATTCCAGTCCCGTAAATCTCTTGAAATCCGCCATCTCCGTCAGCGCTGTAACCATCGAATTCGGTGTCAAAATCCGCCGGAAAGATAAATATATATAGAGGGGGAGAGAAATGTTGGTGGATACTGTCGACCCTATAGCGCACTTTGAGCATGTAGGGATTATGGTAACGATATGTGTGTCATTATAAACGAACACTCCCACTAATACCACCCCCCGGGAATGCTGCACAAAGAGAATCTCAATGAAAATGGAGGAGGGAAAGGAAGCAAAAGGGTAGTACTAGTACAGACAAGAAGATATGATAAAACACCCCGAACCTAACCAAAACTGAAATACCAATTGCCGCAAAGGGCTGCAGATGGTGTGAGATTAGTTCATGAGAATCCCCATACCTGTGGTGCTCTATCAAGGCGAAAAATAGGAAAATAGGAAAATAGGAAAATAAACAAAACAAGCAGGAATAAAATCAAAAGAAAAAAAGGAAAGTCTAAGCTAGCCCCAAAAGCAGAGAATATAACCAGTAGAGCTACGAAAAAGTACGATCGATTGAGGGTCTCCAACGTTTTAGAATTAGAATTTCTGGGGTCCGATAATAGCTTCACCACACTCTCTCGCTGCATCATGGTAGCATATGACAAAGGTGTCTGGCCATTGAAATCCTTTGAGTAAGGATCGACATCCTCGCGTCCAAGAAGCACCTTCACTACACCCTCATGCCCTCTGAAGGCAGCAAATGATAGGGGCGTCCGGCCACGGCTATCAGGTGAATTGGGATTGACACCACGGGATTCTAGAAGTAGCTTCACTACACCTGTAGCCCCAGTAATGGCGGCGTATGATAGCGGTGTCAGACCATTGCCATCAAATGAATTAGGATTGATATCCCCACGCCACAGAAGCACCTTCACTATACCTCCATGTCCTCTCGAGGCAGCAAATGAAAGGGGTGTTCGGCCGCTGCGATCTGGTGAATTGGGATTGACACCGTTGGTTTCCAGAAGTAGTTTCACCACACCCGGAGCCCCCAAAATGGCAGCATATGACAGCGGTGTCAGGTTATTAGTATCCGATGAATTGGGATTGACATCCCCCCGTCGTAGAAGTAGGTTCACTACACTTTCATGACCCCCTGAGGCAGCAAAGGACAGGGGTGTTCGGCCATTATTATCTGGTAAATCGGGGTTGACGCCCCGACGTCCTAAATACAGCTGCACTAGATCCTCTCGCCCCCACTGGGCAGCATACGATAGGGGTGTTAGGCCATCGCTATCAAATGAATTGGGATCGATATCCGGGTTTTCCATAAGTAGCCTCACTACACCTCCATACCCCCCCGCGGCAGCATGTGACAGCAGAGGTCGACCAACCCTATCTAGTGAATTGGGATTGACATCTCCGCGTCCCAGAAGCAGCTCTACTACACCTTCGCATCCTCTCGATACAGCATATGATAGGGGTGTTCGGCCTTCACTATCCAGTAAATCAGGACTAATATCCTCGCGTTCGAGAAAGAGCTTCACTACACCATCATCCTCCGAAATGACAGCATAGGATAAAGGTGTTCGACCATTGTTATCCGGAAAATCGGGATTGACATCGCCGCGTCTCAGAAGCAGCTCCACCACACCTTCGTATCCTCCCGAGGCAGCATAAGACAAGGGCGTTCGGCCATTATTATCCGATTCATACAGTATGGCCGAGCTTCCTTATTGCCCCTGCTGCGGTCTTCAATGCCCCCCGTTCAGTTTTGAACTTTGTTCTTGAATACTGGTAAGAAGTTCCGCGCACAGTCGCACCCAGCTCTGGTATTCCGGACGGCCAAAATGCAGAGAGCTCCCCGGCACAGGGCGATCCATGACAGCAGGCTAGGTTTTGGCATACGGTAGAGGAATTCAGAACTCATTGAAATTCAAACGGAGCAGCGGGCATTGGGGTTACCATCATCCAGGATAGTGTGGGGGGGGGGTAACTAGGACAACAAAAGGTATTCGGCTGCCATACACCAGTTTTGAAGATCTTAAGCACAGGGGGCTATTGCGGCACATAAATTAAGTTAATATTTGGTATTATAGATCCTTTGTTTGGTCACCCAGATACTTACCGTATTCTCATCCCAGGTATCGGCTGGCACATTAAGCTAGAGAGCTTCTTGGAGAAAGCAAACTTCTGTGCACTAAGCAAGAGATATTTCCTGTATGGTATGATAGTAATTAGCTTTTGCTGTAGAGATTTGTCCTTGTGCCCCAATGGTTGAGGCTGTTGGGTTTGGGCCAGGTGAGCATGGTAGGAATCAGCCGCATATATTTGCCAAGCCTCGCTGGAGGCCGGGTAAGGGATGGATTGTCCCATCTCCCACCCCCCACCGAGTTTGTTGATCATCTTCCTTCGACGCCCCACCCCTCCGGAGAACAAATTTCAACAACAAAGCCGATAGCTATCATACACGAGATGAATCTGATACCGCGTCGAAAATCCGCCATTCCGAAAGATAGCGACTGTGGTAGTGCCGTGGTGGTTATGGGAACGTGTAGGATAACTGCAACAGATCGGTCGCCGATGGGAAACGCGTTCCGGAATGGCCGTCTCCCCTCGAACCTCGTGAAATACATCAGGATAGGCATCGGCTGGGTGGCGGGGTGGGCGACTAGCTTCTTCTTACGAACGAGTTTGTACCTTGGGGTGAAAATGGTGACCAAAACTCCAAGCCTGTCTTGTCCCGTCGGGGGAATCACGGCGATGGGGGGACATGCGCGCTACGTGTGTATTGGGTATAGATTGCGGCTGCCCTTAAGAGTGTAGGCGAGGCTGAATGGTAGCACTGACAGCTCCCTTTTGGTAGATGGACTCTGACGATCGAATTGATGCGGGCAATATTGTTGTGGCATGTGCATGCCGGTACTGCGCCTTTCGTGCTCGGAATGAACAATCTGCGACAGAGTCGCTTAGACTGCTAAAGCAGGCTGTCAACGCATCGGAACTCCCCGGATGAGGTACAGAAAGCACTTGGGAATTCAAAAGGGGGGGTTAGTCGCAGACTCTTGCTCCCTGATACCCTCGCGAGCTCGTCAAACCTTCGTCATGTCTACGGAGGGTATTTATCGGCATAGATGCCCTAGATGAGCTTCCTGCGAAACACCACCTAGAGCTTTGTGAATCTTCGCAGCAGATTGTGCGGAGGTGCCCAAACACTCGGCTATTCCTTACTCGGGGGCTTCACGTACGCGACGCAACACAGAAACACGTATCTGGAATTCTTGAGATTTTGCTAATAAGTCCTAGGAAGCATGATATTAGGTTATAGCTCAGGATGAGCTGAGCAGAGACCCGGAGCTCGATACAATGGACCGGAAGTTGAAAGCCGATATTCTAAGAATTATCCCGGAGGTGACCTCGGGGCGTATGCGGTTTCACGATGTATTGACTCCTAGAAGTAGAGCTAATGCCGGTTACTAGACTCGCCCCTGTTGCTCTCAATTTGGACGCAGCCCTTGCAGAAGCGACCATTCACTACAGGAGGCAGGCACTTTATAGGATGACCAAGGCCCTTAGTTTACAGAAAGTATCCCACAAGATATTGAATCAGATAGGATAGTTGGATGAAAATAAATATAATTTTGGAATGCGAGCGTCCATCAGGACTCCTTGCTCTGAGCCGGCTCCTAAATCAGGGGAGTAGCGCCGTGCACTGGGGTAGAATTCTAGGCGGAAGGTTCCTACTTCAACAAATGTACTGTGCTATCAGGATGGAAGATACACTGACTAGATCGAAATGTTGGTGATTGCTGAAGACCGGCACGTTGGTGGGGACCACTACGCGCGGGGGTGGTTAGGTGCAGGAGGGTTGCTACTGCCCAAGGAGTAGCGAAGATATCAGAGAGGCACTCGCCGGGAAGGGTCGAAAAATATTCTTTTTTTACCTCACCTTCTCTGGCTCCAAGTCGATGGGGTTGAGAACTACAAAATACCCGTTCAGGGGTGGGCAATAGATTTTCTAAAAAGGGATCGGCGGATTGGAAGGGTGGAGTGGGGGCCGACTTGGAGGTTGGCAATTGGGAACTATCGTAGAAGAGTAAGATAAAGGTGATAATATGCGCTGCAACCACCTTTTGGGTCTAATATTTCCAAACTCTTGCATGAGAATCCAAATGCTTTCCCTCCTCTAAGTACCCCTGCTCCCCCCTGCATCCCTTACCTCGATACCATACAACCTGGTATGGATTTCGGCGAGCTACAGATCCCTCTATTTTCAAATCTGATCCATGATCCCAGATAACCACCTATGCCAGACATTTTTTTTGAATTTTGGCAGCCCGGAATCGCTGGGTGCGACTATATGCGGACCTTCTTGCAGGTATAATTGTATCAACAAGAAAAGCCCAAGAGCTATGTGACCGATGACTGTAGTTGAAAGAGGTAACAGAGGTGATAGGGACATTTAACCATATGAACTGAACCACTATTGCTAGTCTAAAAGTGACACTTCCATTCAATACATGAAACTATTTTCGCTTACCCGAAAGAAGCAAAATTTATTTAGATTTTGGCTGTCTAAATAAATTTGAATGCATCACCTGGAGGGTAGCATAGTGTGCACATGAATTGAATAAGCACGTATTAAGTAAACACTTTAAATCTGACACAATTCCCTTAATTCTCCTTCGACTGATCGGATTAACCAGATATTATAAAAGAAAAGGATTCTACAACTCATCCTAGCACCATATTACCTTGCACTGGCCCGTGGCCTACCTCTATCCTGACGGGGATACACCCCTTTATTACCAGCTGACATGGAGAATCCAATATCATGGAATATCACTCGTTGCCTCGAAGTTCGAACAAGTTTACTTCTCTCCTCCCCCCAAACGCATGGTATTGTCTTAGGCATATGGCAAGCACTTCCATAGGATGGAGCTGCAATTGGGTATTAGCTCATGGCAAATAAAAACTCAAGGCAAAAGAGAAACAAAATAAATTACGTTGGATGTAGGGTAGGAAGTGTTGTTCCTGGTTGTCTAGTAGTTCTGTAGAAGCAGGGAAGCTAGATAAGTAGGAAACATACTTCTACATGCTATAGTCCTAGCGCTTAGACCTCTAGGACTTGCCAAGCCGAAATCATATGCCTCCAAACGAATCATTATTGTATCATGAGACATCACTAGTCACATCCTCGGCGGTGCCTGTTGTGGAAATATTGAATGGGATGATAGTACGAGATAATGAAGAAGTGATTGATTGCTTGAGGAAGAGCGGAGCGCACTTGTTATCTCAAAGGGAAGGGCGAAAGGCCCTGACTATCTACTATTTGGGAGCGGGACAAATAGGTCGAGCGGACAACAACAACAACAAGAAAAGGAGGAATGAAGGAAATGGAAGGAGGTATCTTCAATAGTGCCGGAGGTCTACTGTAGTAGATGTGTGATAAGGTTTGATGCAAGGGGAAAAAACAATAGTACGAGTACCACAGTGGTGCCAGAAGTATGTTTCAAGAGTCCCCTGCCCTGAACCAACAGGTCTCGCCCTGTAGGGTCCGCCGTCTGGCCCAAGGACGGCCGTCCTGAAGTTTGGACTCCCCGGACGGACTCCAGATTGCCATCCCGTCCCGTCGAGGGCTCTTGGCAGTCCCCCCCCGGAGGGTTGGGAATACTGAATGATCAGAAGGTGGGGGGATGCGATTGTGACTCCTCGTGTAAACCTTTTTCTAACGTCGGTGGATATTAGGGAGCTTGACAATGTCTGGTTATGCCCGGGAAGTGCTTTCTTGGCCTGTTCAAGGAAGCTAGGAGAATGCATCATGTTTTTTGCTACAGGGGTGGTTGTGTGCTCGGGCTGCGACTGATCGTGATATGATATAAGGAGGGGGCCTTTCTCTTTTTACCTGAAAAATGTTGGATTGCCTACCGTATAGGGTATGCGGTTAGAGGGTTGTGCGGATACATGTATGGGGATATGCGGAGGAGAGATACGACTTAGGGCATGCGGCTTTATTGATTTCCGGCGGTTAGGTATTCTCCCGTGGGTTGTTGTTCTCACATCCTATGCCGCTAGGCATATCATAGGATATTTCGTTCATGGTTTTGTTGATGTGTTTAGCCATAGGGTATGAGGTATCGGGTATTTGGTTTTATTGTTTCTTTCATACCCTATGTGACTAGGCATACGGGAGTTGGCACACCGGCAGGGGACAGGCCTTAGAGTCACGGATGATCATGGGGTATCAGGATGAGTCTAGATTGTTTGTGATCATTAGGGATCAGGTTTGGTTAGTTGCGTGTGTTTCTTTAGAGTGCGCTGGGTTTCGGGAGTGCTTTGTTGTTGTTAGTTTGACGGAGAGATATATCCCCTGGCTTGTCCGTAGCTAGAGAGAGGGCAGCCATCTAGACAACCTTCCTCCGTCCTTGATCGCTCCCCTCAGAGTCTGTTGTGATTGCACTTTCGTTTCCGTCATCTTTCGTGCTTTCCATTAGTTTTATCAAGGGAGAGGGGAAGGTTAGTGGATACCGAGGGTGTTGTAGGCCCTGGAGCGCACTTTGGGCGCGCAGGGTTTGTGGCTGGTAACAAGATTTGTATTATTATAAATCAATATTTCTAATAATATCACACTCTAGGAATTCTGCGGAAAGGGAGTCCCAATGAAAATGGAGGGGGGGGGAACAGGAGGGTAGTACTGTACGGGAAAAATGATAAAACACACCGAACCTAACCAAAACGGGAATACCCGTTGCCCCAAAATGCTGTGGATGGCGTGAGATTAGTTCACGAGAATCCCCATACCTGTGGTGCTCTATCAAGGTGAAAAATAGGGGGGTAAAAAATAGAAAAAACAAATAGGAATAAAGTCAAAAAGAAAAAAGGAAACTCTAAACTAGCCCCAAAAGCAGAGATAATAACCAGTAGGGCTAGGTACAGGTACGATCGATTGGGGGTTAATAAGGATTTAGAATTAGAGTTTCTAGCGTCCGATAATAACTTCACCACACCCCCCCGCCGCATCATAGTAGCATATGACAAGGGTGTCCGGCCATTGAGATCCTGTGAGTTGGGATTGACGTCCTCGCGGCTCAGAAGCACTTTCACTACACCCTCATGCCCTCTGAAGGCAGCAAATGATAGAGGTGTTCGACCATGGGCATCCGGCGAATCGGGATTGATACCATCAGATTCTAGAAGTAGCTTCACTACACCTGGAGCCCCGGTAATGGCGGCGTATGATAGCGGTGTCAGACCGTTGCCATCATATGAATTGGGATTGCTATCCCTGCGCCCCAGAAGCACCTTTACTATACCTCCATGTCCCCTCGAGGCAGCAAATGAAAGGGGTGTTCGGCCGTTGCTATCTGGTGAATTGGGAGTGACACCGTTGGTTTCCAGAAGTAGTTTCACCACACCCGGAGCCCCCAAAATGGCAGCATATGACAGCGGTGTCAGGTTATTGCCATCTGACGAATTGGGATTGACATCCTCCCGTCGTAGGAGCAGCTTCACTACATTCTCATGTCCCCCTGAGGCAGCAAATGATAGGGGTGTTCGGCCATTATTATCTGGTAAATCAGGATCGACACCCCACCGTCCTAAATGCAACTGCATCAGATCCTCTCGCCCCCACTGGGCAGCATATGATAGGGGTGTTAGGCCATCGCTATCAAATGAATTGGGATCGATATTCGGGCTTTCCACGAGTAATTTCACCACACCTTCATGCCCCCCGTCAGCAGCATGTGACAGCAGAGGCCGGCCAATCCGATCTAGTGAATTGGGATTAACATCTCGGCGCACCAGAAGCAGCCTCACTAAACCTTCGGATCCTCTGGATACAGCATATGATAGGGGTGTTCGGTGATTGTTATCAGGTAAATCGGGGCTAATATCCTTGTGCTCGAGAAAGAGCTTCACTACACCCTCATGCTCCGAAATAACAGCATATGACAAAGGTGTCCGACCGCGGCTATCCGAGTAATTGGGATTGACATCCTCACGCTCGAGGAAAAGCTTCACTACACCCCCAGAACCCGAGATGGCGGCATATGATAAAGGTGTCCGACCACTGCTATCCGAAGAATTGGGGTCGACATCCCCGCGTTCCAGCAGCAGCTTCACTACACCTTCATCTCTTCTCGAGGCAGCATACGATAGGGGCGTCCGGTTATTGTTATCCGGTAAATCGGGATCGACACTCCCACGCTCTAAGAATAGCTTCACTAGATCCTCCCGCCCCCAGTTGACAGCATACGATAGGGGCGTTAGACCATCGCTATCCGCTGAATTAGGGTCGATATTTGGGCTTTCCACAAGCAGCTTCACTACACCTCCATGCCCCCCGGCAGCAGAATATGATAGTGGGTGTTGGCCATTGAGATCCAATGAATTGGGATTGACATCCCCGCGTCCTAGAAGCAGCTTCACTACACCTTCATGTCCTGTCGAGGCAGCATAAGATAGGGGTGTCCTGTTACTGTTATCTGATAAATCGGGATCGACATCCCCATGTTCTAAAAATCGATTCACTAGGTCCTCTCGCCCCCACTGGGCAGCATACGATAGGGGTGTTAGGCCATTGTTATCCGATGAATTGGGATCGATATCTGGGCTCTCCACAAGCAGCTTCACCACACCTTCATACCCCCCCAGGGCAGCATATAATAGCGGATGTCGACCATTGCTATCCAGTGAATTGGGATCGACACCCCGGCCTCTCAGGAGCAGTTCCACCACACCTCCATGCCCCTCCGAGGCAGCATATGATAGCGGTGTCCGCCCAGATTTGTTTGGGAAATTGGGGCAGACATCTTCCCGCTCCAACAGTAGCTTCACTACCCCCTTGTGGCCATTCCCGGCGGCCCACGAGAGCGGTGTCCGTCCAGATTTGTTTGGGCAATCGGGCTTGACATCTTTCCGCCCGAACAGTAGCTTCACTACTCCCTCATGGCCATTCTCGGCGGCCCACGAGAATGGTGTTCGTCCGGATATGCTTGGGCAATCGGGCTTGACCTCTTTCCGCTCCAACAGTAGCTTCACTATTCCCTCATGACCGTTCTTGGCAGCCCACCAGAGTGCGGTTCGGTGACATCTCGTGTCCTTCTGATCAGGTTGAATATCTTTTTTTTGCAAGAACAACCTCACTACCTCTTCATGCCCGTACCTCGCAGCCCATATGAGTGGCGGTACACCCGTACCAGATACCTCGTTCACATCCAACCTGTTCACCTCTATCAAGGTATCTGCGGCTTCGGCGATGCCAAAATATGAGACACAGTGTAGTGCGGAAAATGGCGTATCGCCAGGGTCACAGTCAAGGGGTAACCCTCCATTGATTGCCTTCCAGAGGAACTTGGTTGATATGCGACTCTCGAACTGCTTAAGAAGCTTGAGCGCAAATTCTTTTGTGCGATCTGAGGACTCCATTCGCATATGGGTTCCCCAATAGAAAGAAGAATATTCAAGGAAGGGTGTGCCTCGCGGGTCAGGGAACGGGCAAGCTGAAAGATCCTTGATGTGCTCAAAGTTGAGATACGTCAAGCAGGTTTCCGCCATCGTCGAGTGAGCTCTGTCAAAGAGGTCGGGATGTGCACAAAGATACTCTTGGAGGGTAAAATGAATCAGCCTAATAGTCGAGGTATCCCGGTCTATGGTGGCGAGTCCTTGGCAACAGCCTACCAAGGTCGATATCGCAGGAATATCATCGCTATCGAGATCATTTGACCCAATCCGGATTGCTATGGCGTGACATATCTCCTCCACCCGCAAAGGCCGCCTCGAATGGGAGATCCACATCAGAGCGGCCATCCCGAGTCTTGCTTTTTCCCCACCCTGGGCCTTTATCCTCTCCAGCGTTGCCCCGTACGCGTCTCCCAAGCCTAAGCTACTCTTCATTGCTTCAAGCCTTTCTCTCCTTCGATATATAGTCGTCTCTTGTAGAATCGTCTCGACGCTTAGGGAGACAAGCAGGAATCTGAATACAAGATCGTTCAGCAAATAGTTTTAGGTATTTTTAGTAAATTAGTGTTCCTACTTACATTCCGAACCCTGTTTCAGGAATATTCTGAATAATTTCCTCCTCTAAACTCTCATCCATCGCGTCCGGAATCGTGTCCTCTTCCAACTTCGCTCGGAGGAACGCAATGATATCATTCTTGATGGGTGTTATAGATCTAGTCGTTATCCTTCCACCAAGATGTTTCTCGACCTCATCCAGGATATGTGGTCTCCCGGTCATGAATAGCCGACCGCCGGGAGACTCCTGGAGAATTTGGTTGAGTGAATCGAGGAGGTTCTCCCGATGTCCTGACGGACACTCGTCCAGGGCGTCAATACATATAAATGTAGATTGTGAGGAGGAGATATCCTGCAAGAACTCCACAATTTCTGAGAGCGGCAGCCTCTGGCAACCAATGACCTCCTCTCGGTCCCGGAAAGCTCTGACTATTCCCTCCGGAACTTCTTCAAGCCCAGCAACAACCTGTTTCAGCACCGAACACAGAACAGCAACTGGGGGTTGCTCCAGAGCGGCGAAGTCGAAGTAGAAGCACGCAACGGTAGTGTTTCCCTCCACTGCCTCCTTGCATAGCGTATCAATCACCAGCGAGCTGACATCGCAGCTTATTAGCAATATCTTTCTTCCCTGGAGTAGCTTCTCTCTTACCTAATGTAAGTCTTGCCAACTCCTGGGCCTCCGTAGCAAAACAAGGCTGCATCATCAGATTCACCCTCACGAATCCCACCGAACCAATTCTGATATTCCTCAGTTTGAAAGAGCCAGTCTCCCACCTCATCGACCCTGCGGGCTCTAATGTCCTGGTGCCGTATCTGAGGTTCAAGTGGCGATAGCCAGGCCAAAATCTCCGACCTCTCGTCGGCTGAAGCAGGGCAGCCCCACACATCGTTGTTAAAAGCATTGATATTGCAAGAATTGTCGTCGGTGATGTGCTGTCGAGACATTTTGTATTATTCGCGGTTTTGAGAGCTGTAGAGGATGGCTCTCTCGAGTAATTTTGTGTCGTGGATTCGGTTGAAGTAATCCCTGGAGGGCGGAGAAAAGCTAAGGGAATTACGATCCCAAGGCAGAGTCCGGCAGTGGGCCATTCAATCCACCTGGTACAAGCACCAGTACTTTCACTCGAGCAGATTGCCTGTGAAACAGACCTACAGGCAATTGGCGGTTACCTTGCCATATGCGCCCAAGCGGCTGATGGGGGAATCGACGGCATGCAAGTGCCATAATATTATCAGAGTATGATACGTGGCATTGGGAATTGTCACCTCCCAGGGAGTACCGTAGGCGAAACTTGTGCCACACCCTATGTCGCGCCTTGAGCCGAATTACTATATAACTTTCAGGACCAGAAACCGTAATTATACGCGCGCTGTCGGGCAAGATTTTTGGCTCAGTTTACCAGCTTCCCTACCAGTATTGCTTCTCTCTGGATTTCCGGGACTTTATTCATAAATGGAGGTACTACCAATACATGACCAGGGACTTCCACCCAGCTCATAAGGCCACTCGGCAGAACTCCTCATGAAAAATGAAGATTGCCTTTGGCGGAGATTATGGTGGGGGGCATTTCTCGAGCAAAGCACCAAGACTTTTGCACTTTATAAGTGACTATTTGCCTGCGCACATTGTGTTGCTTCTCTAAGCGATGGCTTTGTTTATCCGGCATGAAGAATTACCGTATTGGTTCTCGCAAGAAGTGGGTAACTTCCATTATGCGACGAATAGAATTATTCCAAATACCGTAAAAACTCGAATAATTGGACCTTGTCTCAGGCGGTTAAAATAAGGTGTGTATTGCGAAGTGATCTTCTTGTTTCAGTTAATATGGGTTTCATTATTTCTTGGCAGCTAATTTGAGTATGGATAATGACAACAAAGGAGAAAACACTGCATGATTAGCTGCCAAGAAATAATGAAACCCATATTAACTGAAACAAGAAGATCACTTCGCAATACACACCTTATTTTAACCGCCTGAGACAAGGTCCAATTATTCGAGTTTTTACGGTAGGCTGGGAGCAACCATTCGATTCATAAGGTTGAGCTTCCTTATTCCCCTTGCTGCGCTCTTTGCCACCCCTTGTTCAGCTTTTAGACTTTATTCATGGATACCGTATTGGTAAGAAGTTCCGGGCATATTCCTCGTACTCGAGTAGATGAGAGCAGGTTTGATAAGCACTCGGCAAGGATCAGCGATGCTTGGCATTTTTTATTGGTACTGAAACTTCGATTCCGGGCCACAAGAGAAAATGCTGTCGGTAGCCGCAGATTCACTTCCGACAGTGGAAATGATTTCACCAACGGACAAGAAACGAAAAGAAACAAATCGATAGTACCGGAGGGGCAAACACCGCTCACACAGCCCGAAGCAGAACGAAGTCGATAGATGCACGAAACTCACCATGAAGAAAGAAAGAAAAATCCCAATGACGTTCCGGAAAAACCTCTTCGTTGAGGTTGTCGTTGTTTTTCCTGTCGTGCGCTCCCTGTTGTCTCCATGAATCTACTTACAGCCACTTATAAGTTATAACCCTGCCCCCCCTGTCCATATCACGTGCTCCGAAGCAAGCCGCTCTCATCCACGATGCTAGCTCTCTAACTACCTGTGAATAAGAAACCATTTATGAAATAAAGCGAATAGTCATAAATACAATTTCTCACGCCACAGTACTTGTACGTGGAAACAATTGGAAAGAGCTACCGTCCAACACCAACATGGCAAGGGATGAGTTGTCCCATCTCCCACCCCCCCCACTGAGTCCGTTGATCACCTTACTTCGATACCCCACCTACCCCTCCGGAGAATAAATTTCAACAACAAAGCCGATAGCGATCAACACGAGATGAATCCGATACCACGCCAAAAATCCGCCATTCCGACAGATAGCGACTGTGGTAGTGTCGTGGCGGTTATGGGCACCTGTAGGATAACTGCAGCAGATCGGTCGCCGATGGGAAACGCGTCGTTCCGGAACGGTCGTCTCCCCTCGAACCTCGTGAAAAACATCAGGATAGGCATCGGCTGGGTGGCGGGATGGGCGACTAGCTTCTTCTTACGAACGAGTTTATACCTTGGGGGTGAAAGTGGTGACCCAACTCCAAGCCTGTCTTGTTCTGTTGTGGGAATCCCGGCGATGGGGGACTTGCGCGCTACGTGTGTATTAGGTATAGATTGCGGCTGCCCTTAGAGAGTGTAGGCGAGGCTAAATAGTAGCACTGACAGCTCCCTTTTAGTAGATGGACTATGGCGATCAGATAGTTGCGGGCAATATGGTTGTGGCATGTACAGTATGTGCCGGTACTGCGGCTTTCGTGCTCGGGATGAACAATCCGTGGCAGCGTCACTTACACTATTAAAGCAGGTTGTCAATGCATCGGAACTGATCCCAGATGAGGCACAGCCGGTATTTGAAATTCGAAAGGGGGTTGGTGGTCGCAGGCTCTTGCTCCCCGACACCCTCAGGAGCTCGTCAAGCCTTCGTCATGACTACGGAGGGTACTTATTTGCATAGCTGCCCTGGATGAGCTTCCTGCGAAACTCCGGCTAGAGCTTCAGGAATCCTTACAGCATGCGGAGATGCTGAAAGGTCGATTCCGGGCCACACAAACAGAAGGTGTAGATAGCAGTGAAATCACTTCCGTCGGTGGAAATGATAGTACGAACAGAAAAGAAACACCAAGACAAACGAAGATACTTCCGGAGGGGCAATCACCGCTCACACTACCGGAAGTAGGAGGACGAAGTAGATAGAATCACAAAGTTCCCGATAGAAAAAGAAAGAAATGTCACGATAACGTTCAGAAAATACCTCTTCCCATGAGGTTGTCGTTGTTCTCTGCGTCGGCTGCTTCCCTTGTGCCTGTCTATCTAGCTACCGCCTTTTATAACCCTTCGCCCCCTGTTCAAATCACGTAATCCCAAGCTAGCCTATCCTGTCCACCATACTAACTCCCTATCTACGGGTTAGGAAAACTATCTAAGTACATAGTGCTGTAGCGGTAAACACAATTTCATACGCCACAGTGCCCAAACACTCGGCTATTCCTCACAGGGAGACTTCGCATATGTGACGAAGTACAGAGCAACGTTTCCGGAACTCCTGAGATTTTGCCACTAAGTCCTAGGAAGCATGACATTGGGTTATATTTGAGAATTAGTTGAACTGGAATCCGGAGCTCGATGCAATGGGCGGGAATTAGAAGCCGGTATTCAAAGAATTTTACGGGGAGTATGCATTTTCACGATGTATTGACTTCTAGGAGTAGAGCTAATGGTGGTCACTAGACTCCCCCTGCCGCTCCCAATATGAACGCGGTCCCCGTAGAGGCGACAATTCACTAGACTTTATAGGATGACCAATCCCCTTGGTTTATAGAAAGCATACGACAAGATATTGAATCGGATGGAATGGAGGGTGTGAGAACATATAAGCTTGGAATACCAACGCTCATGCGCACGTCTTACACTAGATGTCCTTACAATCAGAGGAGTTACGCCATGCACTTTGGGAAGAATTAGAGGCGGAAGATTTCAACTTCAGCCAATGTCTGTACAGCCTCGTTCCAAAAGTTCTCGCACCTAGGGTGGTACTATGTCACCAAGGGCTAAAGTTATAATACATCTGGTATAAAAATTCGTCACGGTACTAGCCAGTGTGCGAGACCATTTGGAGCGAGGCTGTAACATTAGAGGGTGATATAGTGACCAGATACCAATCTCAATGATTGCGGAATACCGAGACACGACAGTGCACTGAATTGATATTTAGCAAAAGGCAGATAATAGAATTGCAATGGTAGAAAAAAGAGATGGGTTAAACATGAAATATTACTATAGTAGTACTCGAGTAGGCAAGCAAGAGCCCATTTAGTATTCTGTATCGTACGAGTACCGGTGCCTGGTTTTTCGCTACGGGGTCGTACTTGTTCTCGCTTAGCCTTTGCTGACTAAGTTAAGCTTTCACAACGACTGATCTCTGGTGACTGTACTAGCCTGGCACCCTAGACGCAGTGCATAGTCAAACACCGCTCCAGTGGACTGCCGGGAATGGGGTGGAGGGGTAGTTAAACTGCTGTTGGTGTAGGAAATTTTCAACCCCGATAGTTTGAATTAATCCCGCCGAGTGCCGCTCACGCGGACTGGCGATCAAAGAGTAGTGAAGCTATTGTTGGGGCGGGAAGATGCCAAACCCGACATCCTAGACACAGTGCTTAACCAAACACAACTCTTGCGGGCTGCCAGGAGTGGTCATAAGGGAGTGAAGCCACTGCGGGGGTGAGAAGATGTCAGCCCCAAGAAGTCGAGTAAATCCAGCCCAACACCGCTCATTAAATGCTGCCGCAAACAGACCCTTTCGAATTGTATAGCTGCTACATGCCCGACATTCCAGACGCATCGGGTAATTGGGTCCCCGCTTACTTTCCCAAATTCTATAATCCCGTTTCACAGAAATCGCCGTTTGTTTGTATCATCAGTTTTGGGTGAATATGGGTTTTGCACCGAGTGCTCGGTGATTACTAGCTTCTGCTTCAGGTCCTTCTTCTAGAGTTTTCAGGGATTAATTCGGATGTTTGTTGGGCAAGCTAACCTTCCTCCCGCCTCCAGGCAATCTCATTCTTTTACTCAATGATGGAATATATTTAGGTTTTAATAGAGGATATACCTTAAGATCTATTTTTGGGCAGAGCGTGTTTTAGTCCAATACGATAACTCTTTTTTCCTTTCTCTTGTTCGAACATAAAGGAATGTTTGGGATACTTAGATACATTGTTGACGCACTCGGGGGTGAATGGAACAGATTGACGTTTTGTGGATTTGAGGCACAGGTGGGGGTGGCCGCGTCCTATAGTGAAAGGCCGCTTGAAATAGAACGGCGCAATTCCCGAGAGCAAAAAACTTCTTTCCTGAACGAGCTTATGCCTTACATTTCTGAATTATACACATGACCCGTCTTGTAATTCTTGAATGTACGATTCTCATATGCTACTATAAGTAGCGGACACTGGAGGTATGGCTAGCACAAACAGAGGATGCAAGCAGGGAAATGTATACTTGGCGGAGGCTACAACGCCGAAGTATGGTTGGGACCAGGAGGGTTGCTTTCACTGGAATAAGTTAAGCTCGAAAAAACAGTCTTTTATCTCACCGTCTCTCATTCCAATTCGATGGGAGTGAGGACTACAAAATACCCTTTCGATGGCCAGCCATAGATTTTCTAGAAAGGGATGGGCAGATTAGAAGGGCGGAATCCAACATCATGGGATATCACTCGTCGTCTCGAGGTTCCTACTGTTGAAACGACTGTTGTTGGATTGATAGAGAGAGAGAAAGGTGGGGGGGTGACCCCGGCTATGTAACAAGAAAAGACGCAGTCACGATTTCCCAGGTTCACACGGCCTCACTCGCCGCCGCATCACTGCCACATCCCCTGCTTACATAACACCCTGTGGTCAAACATACCAGATATGGAAGGACGCTCCAACACCTAATTATATCAACTTTACTCTTTCTTCCCCCCTGTTACATCCGTGGTATGATTATAGGTGCGTGACAAGCACTTCTCTAAGGTGCAGCCGCGGCAATCGTGAAAGAGCCCATGGCAAATAAAAACTCAAAGCAAAAACAAAAACAAAATAAATTACCTTCTATGTAGAGTAGGAAGTGTTGTTTGCTGTTGTCTAGCAGTCCGAGTGAGGGAGGTAGACAAGTAGGAAACATACTTGTACATACCAAGCCGGATCCCGTGCAATCAGTGGTTAGCATAGACCCAGTGTAGTCAGAGCTTATTTTACTTTCAATACACAGTACTCACCATTAGCATGCCTTTGCCCCACGTCCCCAACACCGCAGATCACACCTTTACCCTACCTTTTTCAGTCCCCGCATCCTAAGAAATGCCGCTCCTCAGCCTTTCCAACTATGACAATAGGGATGCGATTAGCTCTTCTCGTATTACCGTGTTTCTAAGGTCGGTGGGTATTAGAGAACTTGACAATGTCCGGTTATGAGCAGCTCTGGGGATTCCTTTCTTGGCCGACTTAAGGAAGCCAGGAGAAAGCGCCATGTTCGCTACAGGGGTTTTTGCGACTGGCTGTTATATATGGGGACGACTTGTCTTTTTTAACCTTAAAAAACTTCCTAAATTTAGTTCACCACCGGAGAATCTATCACGGAGGACCGGAGCAGCAACAGGATTAGTTTTGGAGGATTACTGAGGGTTGTCAGAACATAGATAGCTCAACAGCCAGGATCGATTGGACTTTCCCTCACCTTCTGGGATCTTTCCTGTCTTTCTGTCTGGGATTGGACAGGATTGGACAGGATTGCAGGGTTAGTATTTAGCTTGAATTGGATTGAATTAATTGCGGATTGTGCTATTTTCCCTAATCCCGGGGGATTTACATAGTCAGTTGGCAGTACTTGCGTCCTAAAGGGTAGACTTATCGGCCCCAGCCGCTTTTGTTTCCGGTACCCTAAAATCTTTCGAAATCCACCATGTCCGTCAGCGCTGTAACCACCGGATTCGGAGTCAAAAGCTGCTGGGGAGATAGATAGATAGAGGGATTGAGAGGGGAGGGTTAGTGGATACCGAGGGTGTTGTAGGCCCTGTAGCGCACTTTGGGCCCGCAGGGTTTGAGGCTGGTAACAAGACCCGTATTATTATAAATGAATATTTCTACTAATATCATACTATAGGAATGCTGCAGAAAGAGAATCTCAATGAAAATGGAGGGGGGGGAAAATAGACATAAGGGTAGTACTGTACAGGCAAGATGACAAAATACGCCGAACCTAACCAAAACCGAAATACCAGTTGCCACAAAGTGCTGTTGATGGCGTGAGATTAATTCACGAGAATCCTCATACCCGTGGCACTCAATAAAGGCAAAAAATAGAAAAATGGGAAAATAGAACCAACAAACAGGAATAAAGTCAAAAGGAAAAAAGGAAACTCTAAACTAGCCCCAAAAGCAGAGATATAACCAAAGCAGAGATAATAACCGGTAGAGCTACGTAAAAGTACGATCGATTGAGGGCTTCTAACGATTCAGAATCAGAGTTTCTAGAGTCCGATAATAACTTCAGTACACCCTCTCGCCGCATCATAGTAGCATATGACAAAGGTGTCTGGCCTTTGATATCCTGTGAGTCGGGATTGAGATCCTCGCGCCCCAGAAGAACCTTCACTACACCTTCATGCCCTCTAAAGGCAGCAAACGATAGGGGTGTTCGGTCGCAGGCATCGGATGAATTGGGATTGACACCATCAGATTCTAGAAGCAACTTTACTACACTTGTAGCCCCGGTAATGGCGGCGTATGATAGAGGTGTCAGACCATTGCCGTCAGATGAATTAGGATTGCTGTCCCCGCGCCCCAGAAGCACCTTCACCACATCTCCATGTCCCCTCGAGGCAGCAAATGAAAGGGGTGTTCGGCCGCTGGTATCTGGTGAATTGGGATCGACCCCGTTGGTTTCCAGAAGTAGTTTCACCACACCCGGAGCCCCCAAAATGGCAGCATATGACAACGGTGTCAGGTTATTGCTATCCGGTAAATTGGGATTGATATCCCCCCGTCGTAGAAGCAGCTTCACTACACCTTCATGTCCCCCTGAGGCAGCAAAGGACAGGGGTGTTCGGCCATTATTATCTGGTAAATCGGGATTGACGCCCCAAAGTCCTAAATACAGCTGCACTAGATCCTCTCGCCCCCACTGGGCAGCATACGATAAGGGTGTTAGGCCATCGCTATCAAATGAGTTGGGATCGATATTCGGGCTTTCCATAAGTAGCTTCACCACACCTCCATGCCCCCCCGCGGCAGCATGTGACAGCAGAGGTCGGCCAACCCTATCCAGTGAATTGGGATTGACATCTCCGCGTCCTAGAAGCAGCCCCACTACACCCTCGCATGCTCTCGATACAGCATATGATAGGGGTGTTCGGCCCTCGATATCCGATAAATCAGCACTAATATCCTCGCGTTCGAGAAAGAGCTTCACTACATCCTCATCCTCTGAAATGACAGCATAGGATAAAGGTGTTCGACCATTGCTATCGGAAGAATCGGGATTGACATCCCCGCGCCTCAGAAGAAGCTCCACTACACCTCCGTGTCCTCCCGAGGCAGCATAAGATAGAGGTGTTCGACCAGTGTTATCCGGTGGGTCGGGATTAACACCGCTATGTTCTAAAAACCGCCGCACTAGGTCCTCTCGCCCCCACTTGGCAGCATACGTTAAGGGGGTTAGGCCATCGCTATCAAATGAATTGGGATCGATATTCGGGCTTTCCATAAGTAGCTTCACCACACCTCCATATCCCCCCGCGGCAGCATGTGACAGCAGAGGTCGGCCAACATCCAGTGAATTGGGATTGACATCTCCGCGTCCTAGAAGCAGCCCCACTACACCCTCGCATCCTCTCGATACAGCATATGATAGGGGTGTTCGGCCCTCGATATCCGATAAATCAGCACTAATATCCTCGCGTTCGAGAAAGAGCTTCACTACATCCTCATCCTCTGAAATGACAGCATAGGATAAAGGTGTTCGACCATTGCTATCGGAAGAATCGGGATTGACATCCCCGCGCCTCAGAAGAAGCTCCACTACACCTCCGTGTCCTCCCGAGGCAGCATAAGATAGAGGTGTTCGACCAGTGTTATCCGGTGGGTCGGGATTAACACCGCTATGTTCTAAAAACCGCCGCACTAGGTCCTCTCGCCCCCACTTGGCAGCATACGTTAAGGGGGTTAGGCCATCGCTATCAAATGAATTGGGATCGATATTCGGGCTTTCCATAAGTAGCTTCACCACACCTCCATATCCCCCCGCGGCAGCATGTGACAGCAGAGGTCGGCCAACATCCAGTGAATTGGGATTGACATCTCCGCGTCCTAGAAGCAGCCCCACTACACCCTCGCATCCTCTCGATACAGCATATGATAGGGGTGTTCGGCCCTCCATATCCGATAAATCAGCACTAATATCCTCGCGTTCGAGAAAGAGCTTCACTACATCCTCATCCTCTGAAATGACAGCATAGGATAAAGGTGTTCGACCATTGTTATCGGAAGAATCGGGATTGACATCCCCGCGCCTCAGAAGAAGCTCCACTACACCTCCGTGTCCTCCCAAGGCAGCATAAGATAGGGGTGTTCGACCAGTGTTATCCGGTGGGTCGGGATTGACACCGCTATGTTCTAAAAACCGCCGCAATAAGTCCTCTCGCCCCCACTTGGCAGCATACGTTAAGGGGGTTAGGCCACTGCTATCTGATGAATTGGGATCGATATCCGGGCTCTCCACAAGTAGCTTCACTACGCCTTCATAGCCCCCCATGGCAGCATATGATAGCGGAGGTCGACCATCGCCATCCAGTGAATTGGGTTTGACACTCCGGCGTCTCAGGAGCATTTCCACTACACCGCTATGCCCCTCCGAGGCAGCATATGATAGTGGTGTCCGTCTAGATTCACTTGGGCGATTGGGGTCGACATCGTACCGCTCCAACAGTAGCTTCACTACTCCCTCATGGCCATTTTTGGCGGCCCACAAGAGCGGTGTTCGTCCAGATTCGCTTGGGTAATTGGCGTCGACATTTTCCCGGCTCAACAGTAGCTTCACTACTCCCTCACAGCCATTCTCGGCGGCCCACGAGAGCGGTGTTCGTCCAGATTTGCTTAAGCGATTAGGGTCGACATCGTACCGCTCCAACAGTAGCTTCACTACCCCCTCATGGCCATTCTCGGCAGCCCACGAGAATGGTGTTCGTCCAGACTTGCTTGGGCGATCAGGCTCGACCTCTTTCCGCTCCAACAGTAGCTTCACTACTCCCTCGTGACCATTCTCGGCAGCCCACGACAGTGCCGTTCGAGCACAATTCGCGTCCTGCTGATTAGGTTGAATATCTTCGTTTTGCAAGAGCAACCTCACTGCCCCTTCATGCCCGTACCTTGCAGCCCATATGAGTGGCGTCACACCCGCACCATCTATTCCGTTCACATCCCATCTACTCATCTCTAACAAGGTATTTGAGAGGCCGAAGTATGAGATACAGTGCAGTGCGGAAAATGGCCTAGCGCCAGGGTCACAGCCAAGGGGCAACCCCCCATTGATCGACTTCCAAAGAAGTTTGGCAGATATGTGAGTATCGAACTGATCAAGGAGCTGGAGCGCAAATGTTTTTGCGCGATCTGAGAGTTCCATCCGCATGTGGGTTCCCCAATATAGCGAAGAATATTCAAGGAAGGGTGTGCCTCGCGAGCCAGGGGGTGGGCCAGTTGAAAGATCTTCGGCGTGCCGGAAGTTGAGATACGTCAAGCAGGTTTCGGCTATCGTCGAGTGAGGTCTGTCAAAGAGGTCGGGATTTGCGCAAAGATACTCTTGGAGGGTAAAATCAATCAACCTAATTGTCGAGGTATCTTTGTCAATGGTGGCAAGTCCTTGGCAATAGCCTAACAAGGTCGACATCGTAGGAATATCATCGTTATTGAGATCATTTGACCCTATTCGGATTGCTACGGCATGACATATCTCCTCCACCTGCAAAGGCCGCCTCGAATGGGAAATCCACATTAGAACGGCCATCCCGAGTCTTGCTTCCTCTCCACCCTGAGCCTTTATCCTCCAGAAGGCTACTCTGTATGCGTCCCCCAAATTTAAACCATTCTTCATTGCGCTAAGCTTTTGCCTCCTTCGATATATGGTCGTCTCTTGTAGAATCGCCTCAATTCTTAAGTAGACAAGTAGGTATCTGGATGCGATCTTTCTTAGCACACAACTTTAGGTATTTCTATAAGTGTTCTCGCTTCCTACTTACATTTCCGAAACCATTTCAGGAATATGCTTCATAATTTCCTCCTCTAAGCTCTCGTCCATCGCACCCGGGATCGTGTCCTCTTTTAGTCTCGCTCGGAGGAATATGGAGATATTATTCTTGGTGGGTGTTATGGATCTAGTCGCTACCCTTCCCCCGAGATGCTTCTCGACCTCACCCAGGATATGCGGTCTCCCGGTCATGAATAGCCGAGCGCCGGGGGACTCCTGGAGAACTTGGTTGAGTAAATCGAGGAGCCTCTCCCGATGTCCTGACGGACACTCGTCCAGGGCGTCAATGCATATAAATGTGGATCGTGAGGACGAGATATCATGCAAGAACTCCACAATTTCCGAGAGCGGTAGCCTCAGGCCACCAATGATCTTCTCTTGGTCTCGGAAAGCTCTGACTATTCCCTCCGGAACTTCTTCAAGTCCAGCGACAGCCTGCTTCAGCACCGAACCCAGAACCGCAGCTAGGGGTTGCTCCTCCCGAGCGGGGAAGCCGAAGTAGAAGCACGCAACGGCAGCGTTTTCCTCCATGGCCTGCTTGCGTAACGTATCCACCACCAGGGAGCTGACATTGTAGCTTATTAGCAACATCTTTCCCCTCGAGTAGCCTCTCTCTCACCTAACGTAAGTCTTGCCAACCCCCGGACTTCCGTAGCAAAACAAGGCTGCACCATCAGATTCACCCCCAGGAATACCACCGAACCAATTCCGATATTCCTCAGTCTGAAAGAGCCAGTCTCCCACCTCATCAACCCTGCAGGCTCGGATGTCCTGGTGCCGTATGTGTGGTTCAAGTGGTGATAGCCAGGCCAAAATTTCCGACCTCTCGTCGGGCAATAGGGGATCATCACATATATTGTTGAAAGAAGTGATATTGAAAGAGTCGATGTCGTCGCTAAAGTGGTGTTGAGACATTTTGTATTTCTTTCGCTGATTTGAGGGTTGTATAGGATGGGTTCTCGAGTAATTTTGTGCGGTGGATGCAGTTCAAGTAATTCCTGGAGAGCGAAAAAAAGCCGGGAGAATCATGATCCCAAGGCGCCGTGGGCAAAAGCCAACCAGTAGTCAAATCAATCCACGTGATAATCTGCTGGTGATTGGCGGCTACCATACGGAGGTACAGCGTGTAAGTTTTGTAGGTTCCACAAACCAGGACTGCCACCCTCCCCCCTGTGTAACCTACAAAACTTATCCCCTAAACCGCTGAAACATTCAGCCCCAATTAAAATGTTGAACACTAGCCTATTTAAGTAATCGGGAGTAAATCTACACGCTCCTCATCGTTTCCATCACGGACGTACTGAGAAATGCAGATTTTGCGGAATTCTGAGGACTACGTCTCTGGTAAACTACAAGGTTTTTCCTATCACGGTTACTAAAATAGGCTAGTGCTCAACATTTTAATTGGGGCTGAATGTTTCAGCGGTTTAGGGGATACGCTGTACAAGTGGCAGGGATAAAGTTTCGTACAAAGCAGGGTTTATTTTGCGGGTTAACCTAAATTAACTGTTCGGTAACTTTCTAGGGGGTACTGTACCTCCGTATGTGCAAACCCAAGCGGCTGATGATAGAATGGACGGTATGAAAGTCCCATATACTATGCTATGTGGCATCAAGAATTATCACTTTCCAGCGAGTAGGCGAGACCAGTACCGTACAGTACAGGCACCCTATTTCGCACCTTGAGCCAAATTACGATATGACTTTCCGTGCTGGAAACCGTGGTTCCACGCGTGCCATCGAACACTATCACCAGCTTCCACCGTTGCTTCTCTTCAGGTTTTTAGGTCTTTATTCAGAAATACGGTATCACATAATAATTTCCCTCATGCGGCAAATAGAATTACTACAGTAGACTCGGAGCAACTATTCGATTCGTATGATTGAACTTCGTTATCACCCTTGTTGTGGCCCCACTGCCCCTCATTCAGCTTTTGGCTTTGTTCATAAATAGACCGCAAGGTTCCGTACACGGTCGCATCCAGCTATTCTGGACGGCCAAAATGCAAAGAGCTACCCAGGATCCAGGACAGCGGGGGATCCAGGACGACAGGTCAGGTTTTCGCATACGGTAGAGGAATTCAGAATTCGGGTTATCGTGATCTAGGATGGTGGGGGCATTCCTCGTAGATGAGAGCAGGTTCGATTTGAGACCGGGTGAGCACTTCGCAGGGCAGCACCCTCAGCGATGCTTGGCATTTTTTATTGGCACCAATTTTCAGAAGGAATCAGCCGCAAATATGTGCCAAGCCTCGCCGGAGGTGCCTCGCTGGGCGCTCACTGGCCAAGTTGAAAGCCATGCTGAACGAGTGCGCATGATTTCTCAGGGCGTGGAAATAATTGGAAAGCGCTAAAGTTACTGTCCAACACCAACGTGGTAAGGGATGGGTTGTCCGTTCCCCACCCCCCGCTGAGTTTGTTGATCACCTGCCTTCGACGCCCCACCCTTCCGGAGATCAAATGTCAACAACAAAGCCGATAGCTATCATGCACGAGATGAATCCGATACCACGTCAAAAATCCGCCATTCCGACAGATAGCGACTTTGGCGGTTATGGGAACATATAGGATAACCGCAACAGATCGGTCGGTGATGGGAAACCCGTCGTTCCGGAATGGTCTTCTCCCCTCGAACCTCGCAAAAGACATCAGGATAGGCATCGACTAGCTGCTTCTTACGAATGAGTTTATACGTTGGGGTGGAAGTAATAACTGAACTCCAAGCCTGTCTTGTTCTGTTGTGGGAATCTCGGGGATGGGGGGGGCTTGCGCGCTACGTGCATATTAGGTATAGATCGCGGCTGCCCTCAGAGAGTGTAGCGAGGCTAAATAGTAGCACTGACAGCTCCCTTTTGGTAGATGGACTATGGCGATCGGATAGTTGCGGGCAATATGGTTGTGGCATGTGTGTGTCGGTACTACGGTTTTCGTGCTCGGAATGAACAATCCGTGGCAGGGTCACTTGGACTGTTAAAGCAGGTTGTCAACGCATCGGAACTGATCCCAGATGAGGTACAGGGAGCCCGGGCATTTGAGAATTCGAAGGGGGGTTGGTGGTCGCAGGCTCTTGCTCCCTGATACCCTCGGGAGTTCGTCAAACCCCCATCATGTCTACGGAGGGTATCCATCTGCATAGATGCCCCGGATGAGCTTTCTACGAAACTCCGGCTAGAGCTTCGGGAATCTTTACAGCAGGTTGTGTGGAGGCGCCCAAACACTCGGCTATTCCTCACGGGGAGACTTCACATATGTGACAAAGTACAGAGCCACGTTTCCAGAACTCCTGAGATTTTGCCACTAAGTCCTAGGAAGCATGACATTGGGTTATGTTTTAGAATTAGTTGAACAGGAACCCGGAGCGCGATGCGATGGACGGGAATTAGAAGCCGGTAGTCAAAGAATTTTACGGTGGGTATGCATTTTCAAGATGTATTGACGTCTAGGAGTAGGGTCAATGGTAATCACTAGACTCCCCCATGCTGCTCCCAATATGAACGCAGCCCTCGTTGAGGCGACCATTCACTAGATTTTATACAGTACTACCGGTAGGACGAAAGGGTTCGTCCGATGCCCTTTTTACACCAAAAGTGCCCATCTTCACCACCTTCTCTCATTACACAATGTCTATGAGAATCAGCGAAAACTTGTCCTTGCATTAGAAAACCCGTAGATAACACAAAGAAGGTTACAGGATCCTTAAATATTACCAAGTGATGGAGAAATGGTTGTTTAAGTATCTTGGTATCGGTTGCCATGTACCTTTTTGTATTGAGCCTCATACAAAAATTTAGGTCACTTTCACACTTGTTGACGTGATTATGAACAACTAAAACAGGTTTGATTCCTTACACTTCTACTTGAAGAGGTTTCAATAGATAGTGATTCCCTAGCTGATGGAAAGATTTCAAGTGTTTTTATATAAGCAGTGTTGAGAATTGTTTGTTTAAAAATGTCCATTTTTGGTGTAAAAAGGGCATCGGACGAACCCTTTTGTCCCCGTACTGTACATCTAGTATAAAAATTTGTCACGGCACTAGCCAGGGTGCGAGAGCTTTTTTAGAACGAGGCCATAACATTAGAGGGTGATACAAGTATAGTGACTAGATACCAATCTTAATGATTGCGGAATACTGAGACACGACAGTGCACCGAATGGATATTTAGCAAAAGGCGGATAATAGAATTACAATTGTAGAATAGAGAGATGGATTAAACATGAAATATTACTATAGTACCGGTAGTATTCGGTATCGTATCGGTGCCTAGTTTTTCGCTATGGGGGGTTATACTTGTTCTCGCTTAGCCTTTGCTGTCTAAGTTAAGCTTTCATAACGACTGATCTCTGGTGACTGTGCCAGCCTGACACCCCAGACGCACTGCATAGTCAAACACCGCTCCCGTGGGCTACCGGGAATGGGGTGGGGGGGGTAGCGAAGCTGCTTTTGGGGTAGGAAATTTTCAATCCCGATAATTCGAATTAATCCTGCCGAGTGCCGCTCACGCGGACTGCCGGAGTGGCGATCAAGGAGTAATGGAGCTATTGTTGGGGCGGGAAGCCGTCAACCCCGACATCCTACATAGCACTTGACCAAATACAACTTGTGCGGGCTACCAGGGGTGATCATAAGGAAGGGAAGCCAATGCGAGGGTGAGAAGATGTCAGCCCCAAGAAGTCGAGTAAATCTAGCTAAACACCGCTCATCAAATGCTGCCGCAAACCGACACTTTCGAATTGTACAGCTGGTACATGCCCGACATTCCCGACGCATCCGCTAATTGGGTCCCCGCTTGCTTTCCCGGAGTCTGTGATCCAGTCTCACAGAAATCGCCGTTTGTTCGTATCAGCAGTGTTGGACGAATATGGGTTTTGTCTCGAGTGGTCTGCGATGTATATTAGCTTTGCTTTCGGTTTTTCTTGCTGAGTTTTCAGGGATTAAGTCGGATGTTTGTTAGGTAAGCTAACCTTTCTCCCGCCCCCAGGTAATCTCATTCTTTTACTCAAATGATGGAATATATTTAGGTTTTGGTAGAAGATAGATCTTAAGATCAATTTTTGGGCAGAGCGTGGTTTAGTCCCATACGATAACTCTTTTTTCCTTCCTCTTGTTCGAACATAAAGAAATGCGTGGGATACTTGGATACATTGTCGACGCGCTCAGGTGTGAATGGAAGGGGTTGATATCTTGTGGATTGGAGGCACAGGTGAGTGTGGCCGCGTCAAATAGTGAAAGACCTCTTGGAATAGAACGGCGCAATTCCCGAGAGCAAACAACTTCTTTCCTAAACGGGCTTGTGTCTTGCTTTTCTAAATTATACACTTCACTTATCTTCTGATTCTCCAATGTACAGTACGATTCTCGTATGCCACCACAAATAGGGGACATTGGGGATATGGCTAGTATAAATAGAGGATGGGAAGAAGAAAATGTATACTTGGCGGAGGCTACAACACCGAAGCATGGTTGGGGTGCAGGAGGGTTGCTTTCACTGGAAAGGGCTGAGCTCGAAAAACAGTCTCTTGTCTCACCGTCTCTCACTCCAGGTAGAGGGGAGTGAGGACAACAAAATACCCGTTCAGTGGCTAGTCATAGATTTTCTAAAAAGGGATAGGCAGATAAAAAGGGCGGAGTCCAACATCATGGGATATCACTCGCCACCCGAAGTTCCTGTCAGGAAGTGAACGTTTTTGTCTTGCAGCGGAAGATTGTTGATTAAGTTCTCTAGCTAGCTAAGGGGAACATAAACGGTATAAGTATACCCTATCGTGATGGCGCAACCCATGATGTGGAATACACACCTCCGCGTACACTCCCTCATACTGAGTAGGCAGTCTTAAGCAAATCTCTCATACCTCGGCCCGGAGGACCATTTTAAAGTAAAACTAAAGACTATCTGCGTGGAAGGGACAAAAAATAATGGAGGAGGATGTCTTGATCTTGATTCTATAGTCGCACTCAGGGGGGGAACTAGCATCCTTAAATACATAACTCAAAAAACTTTTACATTCTAACTTTTTCCTTTCCTAGACTCTCTTTTCCCACGATAACATTCGCTGCGTCTCTTCTCTCTCTGTCCAACCTCACCCGACCACTTCACGTTCGTTCTCTCCATTTCCTCCGCTATACCTCCCTTCCATTCCTAACGCTTCTTCTTCTCTTCCCTTCCCTTCTTCCTCACTTCTTCACTGCGCGCCCAGCTCCTGCTTCGTTCACCGTTTTCCAGATTATTCGTGTTTGTCCTTTATGCGAGAAGTGATGAATTCCGAATATGTAGTCCTGGTTCTTGAGAGCCGGTTATTCACAATACAATTCTCAACACCTACATAAATTTACTTTTTTTTTTTGTTAAATCCCTCGTATGATTATAGGTGCATGACAAGCGCCTCCCTAGGGAGCAGCTGCTACAATCGGGAAAGAGCCCATGTCAAATAAAAACTCAAAGCAAATCAAAACAAAAGAAGCTACTTGTACGTAGAGTAGGAAGTATTGTTCGATGTTGTCTAGTAGTACGGGTACGGGAGGTGACGTGCCCCACGATGAGTCGAAACACACGGTGACACGAAACAACCGGCTACCGATATACTAGTAGAGAGCATAAACCAGTTTTGCGAATACCACTCTAGTTTATAGCTTATGTTTGTTTCGTGTCACCGTGTGTTCCGACTCGCCGTGGGGTATGCTAGATAAGTAGGAAACATACTTGTACAGTACATACCAAGCCGAATCCCGTACAATCAATTGTTAACCTAAACCAGATCGAGTCAGAGCTTGTTTCACCCTCAATACAAAGCACTAACTATTAATATACCTTTGTCCCACGTCCCCAACACCGCGGATCACACCTTTATCCTACCCTTTTCAGTCGCCGCATCCTCAGAAATGCAATTCCTCAGCCTTTCTATGACAACAGGGATAGGATTCACTGAGAACATGTAGAAAAGTTGGTTATCCCTTGAGCAGTGAAAGCGCTGAAGGGGGAGGGATGCAATTGGCTCTCCTCGTATTACAGTGTTTCTAACGCCGGTGGTATTAGAGAACTTGACAATGTCTAGATATGAGTAGCTCCGGGGAGCGTTTTCTTGGCCGACTTCAGGAAGCCAGGAGAATACGCCATGTTTGCTACCTGGGCTGTTGTATGCCAGGTTTGCAACTAGTTGTTATATATGCGGACGACTTGTCTTTTTTGCCTTAAAAAAGCCTTGTAAATTTAGTTCACTACTGGAGAATCCATCACGGTAGACTAGAGCAGCAACAAGATTAGTTTTGGATTACTGAGGGCTATCAGAGCATAGATAGTTCAGCAACCAGGATCGGACTTTCCCTCACCCTCTGGGCTCTTTCCTGTCTTTCGGCCTGGCATTGGGCAGGATTGCAAAGTTGGTATTTAGCTAGAATTGGATTGAGCTAATTGCGCATTGTGGAAGTTTCTTTCACCCTGGGGGATTTACCTAGTGCGCAGTTGGCGGTACTTGCGTCCTAGAGGGCAGACTTACCGGTCCCGGCCACTTTTGTTTCCGGTATCTTAAAATCTCTCGAAATCCACCATCTCCCTCAGCACTCTGACCACCGGATTCGGAGTCAACAGCTGCTGGGAAGATAGATAGATAGTGGGAGAGTTGGGGGAAGGTTAGTGGATGCCGAGGGTGCTATCGGCCCTCTGGCGCACTTTGGACGCGTGGGGGTTGTGGCTAGTATCAAGATATGTATTATTATAAATGAATATTTCTCATAATATCGTACTCTAGGAATGCTGCAGAAAGGGGGCCTCAATGAAAATGGAGGGAAGAAAAGAAATATAAGGGTAGTACTGAACAGACTGTTAAAATATTCACGAAGTTTCCATATCTACGACACCACTACTGCACCGGATGTTTGGATCAGGAGAGTTTTTATTTGGAGATTGGTGGGAAGTATGGAGGTTGAAGCAATGGCATGTATGGGCGAAAGCTTAGGTGCAGTGGAGATGTTTTGGGAACATTCAGGAATCGCATTAGGAGGAGCTGAAGGCTTGGAACTAGGGTTAGCTAGAAGATGGAACGAACGAGTGTCACACTATGATGGTAGCGAAACAGACGAAAGGATCAGGCATGTTCAGAAAGGGAAATACTAGGAAAACTCTGTAAGTAGGTGAAAAGGAGTCAAGGGATTGAGGGACGAAATGTGTCAGAGGGTTGAGGGTGTGATCTGGAAAGAAAGAGACGGTGATAGAACGGATGACTTGGACGAAGGTGTAGAAAGGTTTTTCTGTAGGGATGTTTTGTAGGACGCTGCTGGCAGCACAGAAAGAATAAGGACCGCAAGACTCTCTACCGACCATAGTCTATTTTTATTACAGACAAGATGATAGAGGACGCCGAACCTAATCAAAACCGAAATACCAGTTGCCGCAAAGTGCTGTGGATGGCGTGAGATTAGTTCACGAGAATCCCCATACTTGTGGTGCTCTATCAAGGAAAAAAATAGGAAAATAGAAAAATAGAAAAAACAAACAGGAATAAAGTCAAAAGGAAAAAAGGAAACTCTAAACTAGCCCCAAAAGCGGAGAGGATAACCAGTAGAGCTACGTACAAGTACGATCGATTGGGGGTTTCCAACGTTCCAGAATTAGAGTTTCTAGCGTCCGATAATAATTTCACCACACCCTCTCGCCGCATCCTAGTAGCGTATGACAAGGGTGTCCGGCCATTGAGGTCCTGTGAGTTGGGATTGACATCCTCGTGGCCCAGAAGCGCCCTCACTACACCTTCATGCCCTCTGAAGGCAGCAAATGATAGGGGTGTTCGACCGTGGGCATCCGGCGAATTGGGATTGACGCCATCGGATTCTAGAAGTAGCTTCACTGCACCTGGGGCCCCGGCAATGGCGGCGTATGATAGCGGTGTCAAACCGTTGCCATCAGATGAATTGGGATTGGTATCCCCGCGCCCCAGAAGCACCTTCACTACACCTTTATGTTCTCTCGAGGCAGCAAATGAAAGGGGTGTTCGGCCGCCGCTATCTGGTGAATTAGGATTGACACCGTTGGTTTCCAAAAGTAGTTTCACCACACCCGTAGCCCCCAAAATGGCAGCATATGACAGCGGTGTCAGGTTATTTCCATCGGACGAATTGGGATTGACATCCTCCCGTCGTAGAAGCAGCTTCACTACATTCTCATGTCCCCCTGAGGCAGCAAAGGACAGAGGTGTTCGGCCACCGTTATCTGGTAAATCGGGATTGACGCCCCAACGTCCTAAATAGAACTGCACCAGATCCTCTCGCCCCCACTGGGCAGCATATGATAGGGGTGTTTGGCCATCGCTGTCAAATGAATTGGGATCGATATTCGGGCTTTCAACAAGTAGCTTCACCACACCTCCATGCCCCCCTGCGGCAGCATGTGACAGCAGTGGTCGGCCAACCCTGTCTAGTGAGTTGGGATTGACATCTCGGCGCCCCAGAAGCAGCTCCACTACACCTTCGGATCCTCTGGATACAGCATATGATAGGGGTGTTCGACCTTCGCTATCCGATAAATCAGGACTAATATCCTTGCATTCGAGAAAGAGCTCCACCACACCCTCATCCTCCGAAATGACAGCATATGATAAAGGTGTCCGACCACTGTTATCCCAAGAATCGGGATTGACATCCCCATGGTCGAGGAACAGCTTCACTACACCCCCGGAACCCGAGATGGCGGCATATGATAAAGGTGTCCGACCACTGCTATCCGGAGAATCGGGATTGACATCCCCGCGTTTGAGGAAGAGCTTCACTACACCTCCGTGTCCCCCGGCGGCAGCATATGATAGCGGGGGCCGACTATTGTTGTCCAATGAATTGGGATTAACATCCCCGCGTCCCAGAAGCAGCTCCACTACACCTTCGTGCCCTCTCGAGGCAGCATAAGATAGGGGTGTTCTATTATTGTTATCCGGTAAATCGGGATCAACACCCCCGTGTTCTAAAAACAGCTTCACTAGATCCTCCCGCCCCCAGTTGGCAGCATACGATAGGGGCGTTAGGCCATCGCTATCCGCTGAATTTGGATTGATATTTGGGCTTTCCACAAGTAGCTTCACCACATCTCCATGTCCTCCCGCGGCAGCATATGATAGTGGAGGCTGGCCACTGCGATCCAATGAATTGGGATTGACATCCCCGCGCCCTAGGAGCAGCTCCACTACACCTGCATGTCCTATCGAGGCGGCATAAGATAGGGGTGTTCGGTGATTGTTATCCGGTAAATCGGGCTTGACGCCGCTATGTTCTAAAAACAGCTTCACTAGATCTTCTCGCCCCCAGTTGGCAGCATACGATAGGGGCGTTAGGCCATCGCTATCCGCTGAATTTGGATTGATATTTGGGCTTTCCACAAGTAGCTTCACCACATCTCCATGTCCTCCCGCAGCAGCATATGATAGTGGAGGTTGGCCACTGCGATCCAATAAATTAGGATTAACATCCCCGCGTTCTAGAAGCAGCTCCACTACACGTTCATGTCCTGTCGAGGCCGCATGAGATAAGGGCGCTCGACCATTGAAATCCGGTAAATCGGGCCTGACACCGCTATGTTCTAAAAACCGCTGTACTAGATCCTCTCTTCCCCACCTGGCAGCATACGATAGAGGTGTTAGACCACCCCTATCTGATGAATTTGGATTGATATCGGGGCTTTCCACAAGCAACTTCAGTACACCTTCATGTCCCCCCACGGCAGCATATGACAGCAGGGGTCGACCAACACGATCCAGTGAATTGGGATTGACATCTCCGCGTCCCAGAAGCAGCTCCACTACACCTTCGGATCCTTTGGATACAGCATACGATAGGGGTGTTCGACCTTCGCTATCAGGTAAATCAGGACTAATATCCTCGCGTTCGAGGAAGAGCTTTACTACGCCCTCATCCTCCGAAATGACAGCATATGATAAAGGTGTCCGACCACTTCTATCCGGAGAATCGGGATTGACATCCCCGCGTTTGAGGAAGAGCTTCACTACGCCTTCATGCCCCCCTGCGGCGGCATATGAAAGCGGGGGTCGACTGTTATGATCCAACGAATCGGGATTAACATCCCCGCGTTCTAGAAACATCTCCACCACACCTCCGTGTCCTGTCGAGGCAGCATAAGATAGGGGTGTTCGGCCTTCACTGTCCGATAAATCAGGACTAATATCCTCGCGTTTGAGGAAGAGCTTTACTACATCTCCATGTCCCTCGGCGGCAGCATATGATAGCGGGAGTCGACTGTTGCGATCCACTGAATTGGGATTAACATCCCCGTGTTCTAGAAACATCTCCACTACACCTCCGTGTCCTGTCGAGGCAGCATAAGATAGGGGTGTTCGGTCATCGTTATCAGGCAAATCGGGGCTGACGCCGGCATCTGCTAAAAACCGCCGCACTAAATCCTCCCTCCCCCACTTGGCAGCATACGATAAGGGTGTTAGGCCATCTCTATCCCATGAATTGGGGTCGATATCCGGGCTTTCCACAAGCAACTTCACTACACCTTCATACCCCCCCGCGGCAGCATATGATAGCGGAGGTCGACCATTGCTAGCCAAAGAATTGGGATTGACATCCCCGTGTCCCAGAACTTGTCTCACTACACCTTCATGCCCCCCTGAGGCAGCATATGATAGCGGCGTTCGGCCTCCTCTATCCGATGAATCGGGAATGACGTCCCGGCGTTCCAGGAGCAGTTTCACTACTCCCTCGTGGCCATTCACAGCAGCCCACGAGAGCGGCGATTGGCCATATGTCGTGTCTGGGGTGTCGGGGTTGACATCTCTCCTCCCCAGCAGTAGCTTCACTACTCCTTCACGCCCATTCTCAGCGGCCCACGAGAGCGGTGTTCGACCAGATTCTCTTGTGCTATCGGGGTTGACATCTTCCCGCCCTAACAGTAGCTTCACTACTCCCTCATGGCCGTTCCCCGCAGCCCACGAGAGAGGTGTTCGACCGGATTTGCCTGAGCTATCTGGGTTGACATATCTCCTACCAATTAGTGGATCGGGCTCTCGCCGCCCCCTCTCCCGTCGACGGCCTGTGCTCGCAGGATTAACAAATCGCGGTTCAAGAAATAAACTCACCACTCCCTCATGTCCATTTCCAGCAGCCCACGAGAGTGCGGTTCGGTTATGATTCGCGTCCTGCTGATCAGGTTGAATCTCTTTTTTTTGCAAAAGTAGCCTCACTACCTCTTCGTGCCCATACCTTGCAGCCCATATGAGTGGCGTCACACCCGCACCATCTGCTTCGTTCACATCCCATATGTTCATCTCTATCAAGGTATTTGCGACTTCGGCGATGCCGAAGTATGAGATCCAGTGCAGCGCAGAAAACGGTTTATAGCCAAGGTGACCGTCAACGGGAAACTCCTCATTGATCGACTTCCGAAGGCATGCGGCAGATATGTGACGATCGTACTGGACAAGAAGTTGGAGCGCGAGGGCTTTTGCGCGATCTGAGAGCTCTATGCGCATGTGGGTTCCCCAATAGAGAGAAGAATACTCCAGGAAGGGTGTGTCACGGGGGTCAGGGGACCGGCTAGCTGGAAGATCCTTGACCTGCTGGAAGTTAAGGTACGCCAAGCAGGTTTCGGCCATCGTCGAGTGGGCTCTGTGAAAGAGCTCGGCATGTGTGAAAAGATGCTCTTGAAGGGTAAAATGGATCAACCTAACAGTCGAAGTACCCTTGTCAACCGTCATAAGCCCTTGGCAACAGTCTACCAAGGTCGATATCGCAGGAACATCATCGCTATCGAGATCATTTGACCCTATCCGGATTGCTACGGCGTGACATAACTCATCCACCTGCAAAGGCCGCCTCGAATGGGAGATCCACATCAGTGTGGCCATCCCGAGTCTCGCCTTCTCTCCATCCTGGGCCTTTACCCTTCCCAACGTTGCCTTGTATGCCCCTCCCAAGTCTAAGCCATTCTTCGTTTCTCCAAGCCTTTGTCTCCTTGAATATATGGTGGTCCCCTGTAGAATCGTCTCGATACTTAGGAAAACAAGCAGGAATCTAAATACAAAATCCTTGAGCGCATAGTTTTAGGTATTTTTAGAAGTGTCCCTTTCCTACTTACATTCCGGACCCTGTTTCGGGGATATTCTGAATAATTTCCTCCTCTAAACTCTCATCCATCGCGTCCGGAATCGTGTCCTCTTTCAGCTTCGCTCGGAGGAATGTGATGATATCATTCTTGGTGGCTGTTATGGATCTAGTCGCCACCCTTCCCCCAAGATGCTTCTCGACCCCACGCAGGATATGTTGTCTCCCGGTCATGAATAGTCGAGCGCAGGGGGACTTCTGTAGAATTTGGTTGAGTAAATCGAGGAGGATCTCCCGATGTCCCGACGGACACTCGTCCAGGGCGTCAATGCATATAAATGTGCATCGTGAGGACGAGATATCCTGCAGGAACTCCACAATTTCAGAAAGCGGTAGCCTCTGGCCACCAATGACCGCCTCTCGGCTTCGGAAAGCTCTGACTATTCTTTCCGGAACTTCATCAAGTCCAGCAACAACCTGTTTCAGCACCGAACCCAAAACAGCAGCTGGGGATTGCTCCCCCTGAGCGGCGAAGTCGAAGTAGAAGCAGGCAACGACAGCGTTTCCCTCCACATCCTGCTTGCATAAAGTATCAACCACCAGGGAGCTAACATCGCAATTTATTAGCAATATCTTTCTTCCTCCGAATATCTTCTCTCTCACCTAATGTAAATCTTGCCAACCCCCAGACCCCCGTAGCAAAACAAGGCTGCACCATCAGATTCACCTCCACGAATACTACGAAACCAGTTCCGATATTCCTCAGTTTGAAGGACCCAGTTTCCCACCTCATCGACCCTGCGGGCTCGAATGTCCTGGTGCCGTATCTGGGGTTCAAGTGGCGATAGCCATTCCAAAATTTCCGACCTCTCGTCGGGCAACACAGGATCATCCCGTATATTGTTAGAAGAAGTAATATCAAAAGAGTTGATGTCGTCGCTGGAGTGGTGTTGAGACATTTTGTATTTATTTCGACGATTTGAGGGCCGTAGAGGATCGGTTCTCGAGTAATTTTGTAAGGTGGATATGGTTGAAGTAATTCCTGGGGGTCGAAAAAAAGCTGGGGAATAACAATCCCGGGGCATCGTGGGCAAAAGCCACCTAGTCCCGTAGTCCGATCAATCCACCTGATACTGGCACTAGTACTCGAGCAGATTGTCTGTGAAACCAACCTGCTGGTAATTGGCGGCTACAATATGGGCAAACCCGAAGTGGCTGATGGCGGAATGCGGTATGAAAGTGCCATATCATATGGTGGGGGACGCCTTAAACCGGGCACTGCGACATTGGTTTTAGCTTACTAGTTGTAGGTTAATTTAGGTTCCCTTAATATTGTCGTATACTTAATAGGAGGTTGCTCATGGTCTTGGCATGTTAACCGGTATATTAACAGTAAACAATAGGGGGTGACATTGCTTCAATAACTGCCTTTCCCATAACTCAATCAAATCTTCAAATCTTTTAAATATGCTTCTATTACCTTGTTCTCTAGCTTCTAATCTATCATTTAATAGCTTTATATTTTTCATAGGTGTTGTTCTGGAGCCTTTACCATTCAAAGTTGGGCAATCTTGGGGTCTGCAGTAGGTCGATTCAAGGAGTTCCCCCACCATACAAGAGTACCGCACTGTATTTTTTCGACAATAGCGACAGGGGCCGGGCTCAGCATCCATGAATCCTTCCACCCCGGTGTGACCGAGTTGCATCAATTTGCCGAAAATCAACCACTCAAATCATAGTTCTCATGCACGCCGAGCCTGACCCCTTTCGCAGAATTGTGACTTCCCAGCGAGTAGGCGAAACCAGTACCGTACGTGTGCTACTCGAATGCTGTGGGCGGTACAGAGTTGTCCATGGAGAGGGGACACCGTGTTCTTCAATTTTCTCCGTCCACTCCCCCGCCAGGCCTCTCAAGCTTCATTTTTCCCACTGATTCAACACCTTAATACGTACAGTACGCACTGCCCGAAAACTTTAGCCCTCACCGCTCGCTAGGATTCTGTCCCCCAGCTGATCTAGCCGCTGGGAATTATTCACCTCAGTGTCCAAGGTTCTCCGCCGAAAATATCTCCTCTACCCGCTTATTTCAGGGGCGCACGACAAAATATCACTCCAAACGAGCTTGCGACATCTTATGATTATATCTAATCTTCGAAAATAACTCCAGATCGGGCTTTCTTCCAGTGCTAAACCTGATGGCTGAGTATGCCACTCTTTCCTTTAAAATCTCTGTTGCCAAGGATGAGGCTCACCCGACTGACAACCTTTTTAGGGTTACCCGAGCCCATTACAACACCCTCGGAAACTACAGTGGAAACCAGGGTAATGACAATGCTATTGGTAGTAATAATATTGGTATTTCGGTTCAGGTGAACGGTGGGACCAATTCCGGAGCCCAAAATCGGCCTCCCCGTAGTGTATCTGTGGTGGGAGAGGCAGGTATTATCAGGACCCCCGAGAGCTATCTGGTAAAGAACTAACCTGCTATCCCACTGATATCAGCACCCACGCCTTATCGGCTCATTCCATATTGCAGGAATAATAAGTTCATCGACCGCAAAAGCATCCTTAAGTCGCTCAAGGGGTATTCCGAGTGCAAGGGTCACAACCGGGTCGCACTCTGTGGATTAGGCGGTTCCGGGTAAGTACTAGTGCCGGATTAACTCAGATAAGAGAACTTTGTCTCGGGGTGTATGAGTTTCCCATTTTGAAGGTGACAGGAGAAAATACAACCTGTTACTCAAAGGGGAAACTTGGATACCCTAAGACGAGGTTCTCTTATTCAAGTTAGTACGGTATTTATTCTATATTTCGCAGTATGAAGGGAGCACTAACATCGCTTAGCAAATCCCAGATCGCCCTCGAATACGTTTATCAGCGCGCTAGCGAGAGCAATTGTAATATTTTCTGGGTACACGGAAGTGGGGTACCAAAATTTAGTGATGGCTTCAAGACTATTGTGCGCCGTTTTCGAATTCCTCTAGACAGCGCTGAGACAGACGAAGCAAGACTGTTGGAAGTAAAGAGGTGGTTTGAGGGACCGGAGAGTGGTACCTGGATTCTGGTTATTGACAACGCCGATAACGAAGCCGATTTTGCCGCCAATGATAGTCCAATCTCCAAGTTTATACCACAAGCGAATAATGGGACTCTGATATTTACAACGAGATCCCGACGGGTTGCATCGGACCGGTGCTCGGCAATTGTTGAGGTTGGAAAAATGGATGAGGAAGAAGCCCTGGAGTTGTTTTCAAAACGCTATTGTGGCTGGGATGGTTTGGAGGATAATGAAAAAGAGGACGTCGTACGGATACTGAACTCGGTGCATCATCTACCACTGGCTATCATAGGTTCCATAGACCATATGACCAAGACTGCGAAACTGCCATCCACCTACTGGAATACCTTCCATAAGAACGAGGAAGAAATGAAGCACCTGCTCTCGCGGCCATTTTATGACATCCAACGAGAAGCCCCCCAAGAAAGTATTCTGAGCACCTACTTTGCCACCTTTACCCAAATCAGGCAACAGATGCCCCTAGCAGCGGATCTCCTACAGCTAATGGCATTCTTCAACCATCAAAACATACCTGAGGAGCTACTGATCCAGTATGGTCCGCAAGAGATGAGCAACTCAAATGATTTTCGTTGTGCGATTGAAAAGCTATTGGGGTTCTCGTTGGTTACGATGGTCAAATGTGGGTGTATGGACAAGGAATTTTACGATCTTAATCGTTTAGTCCAATTGTCTTTACAGCATTATTTACAAAAAAGCAATGAGCTGGATCAGGGCAGGAGGACTGCGCTGAAAGTAATTTCACGGCTTTTCCCTCAATCTCAGGAGGAGCAGCAATATATTTGCCCCGCATATATTCCACATGCACGCGCAGTAATTGAAGATCCAACGGATCCCACTACCGAGGAGCTTCGTATTCGCGTGGGACTATACCTTCAGGATATAGGTTCCTACTCTCATGCCGAAGCCCTATTGCGCCGCCGTACTGCACCCCGAGAGTGAGACGATGACGAAGGTTACCGGAGATTTCTCTTTTTGGGGGTGGTACGCAATAGCAAGTAACTACAGTGAAATAGAGACAATCGGTATGCACCCGGGAGATCCAATGAGACCACGATTGACAACGGATGAACAATGCGATTTTTGGGGACTGTAGTCTCGGCGAGGACGACTGCTCGGCAAAGTGATACACCATATCGCAGTCATATTGGCTGGGCTACAAGTTATAGGGATGGACAGCATAGGTTTCTGCCGGGGCCGTTCAGGACCGTGGGAAGCTGGCAAGTGTGATGAATTAGAGACCATGAGCGGTGGACTTATCGAAGTTTCGTTCACCAGGAGTGAGGGGTACTTGTATGTGGAGGAAGTGTTGGGCATTTGCGCCTCGTTTTACGTTTTCTTTGCTACCGTTTCTTTCCCATTTAGATGGTGTCATAGCTCATGTAGAATAAAATTTAATATGTTGCCGTATACCTCCTAGAAGAGATTCTGATAGACCTTTACTGCTTTATGCTTCCCCCCTAAGATTTAGTTTCCCCATCTGCAGTAGCAGGTGTGGGCTAGTTCTTTCCGCTGAAGAGGTGTAATAATATAGGGACAAAATCAGACTTGCCATAGTATCTTGCATGTTGTCGGCGATTTTTGTGGTTCCGAATGAGAGTTCATGATGCTACTTTGCTTTGAAAGAAGAGGGGAGTGCTTGCTTGGCCTGTGTACGAGTAAGAAAGCTAGGAGACATTAGAGAGTTTTCACAAGGAGACCTAGGTGGTAGGAAACAAGTTATTTTTCGGTCGGCCCAAAAATCTTGGACATCCAGGCAGTGTTCCGGGGCCCGACAAGGCGCGGAGGACAGCCAAGAGCCCTGTACCGGACTGGTGGACGGAAGATGTCCTGCCCCCATCTGTAGAAACCTAAAGATGGCTGCTTTCACACAGGACGACGGCCCCGGCAATGTGAGACAATGGTGTGTAGGGGTATCCAAAGACGGGAGGTGTTCAGGACCGCACGTGACGGCGAGCGACTGCTGGTGATCAAGGAACAGCCTGGAAGCTGGTAGGAGACGGTCAGTGACTATGGGGGACTATGGGGACTGTAGATGACCGCCGGCGACACCAAGGAAACAGAGACTGCAGGAGACAGTAAGGTGTCGTCAGGAATGTGTTGCACCGGTTGGGATGTGAAATGATCGGTATTGGAGGAACGGTGGCTGGTGTGGTAGAATGTATGTCTTACATGTACTGTACGTCAATCTCTCGATGTTGGATCTGATGATCTGATTGAGTGAGGCTCAAATAGCCGATGAGCGGGTATGCAAAAATTTTCCCACTACTCGTGCCAAGGTTGTAGCTCGGCTACAACCCCCGGATGTTCGCACGCTCACAACCGGGGGCACTCTAAAGAGTGCCTGACAGCTCAACGTGAATTTACAGCTCAACGCAAGTTTGTGGCTTAGT